>PVMS01143451.1_pt1 | contig 10139 bp, 10 predicted proteins | sample 1853461 | NCBI WGS metagenome assembly PVMS01 (sample SAMN08582032, study PRJNA380276) | Marine sediment metagenome, whole genome shotgun sequencing project. | isolation source: ocean sediment barecode stripped | collected 2017
GCTGTCTGGCCACCAGTTCTCATACTCTGCGCTTCCGCAGAGCCGACTACGGCCAGGAACATGAAGGCGCTCAAAATTAATGATCCAGAATTCCGCATGACTTCCGTCCTCCTACATAGTAAACCCGCCAGACACCCTCGCTGGATTACGACGGCGCCCGATACACTGGCGCGAATCGATGGGTCCGGCGGTATCAAAGTTGGGAAGGACCTTCGGACGCTCTCTCCGAACCCCTGCAGCCACCCCCCCATCCCGAGCATTCGTTGCCGAATATCGTGGCGAACCGCCACACCGGCAAGCTGGCTGGTCGCACCCAGCACTGGGCTCGAAACAGACCTTGAGCTTAGGTTTGAATACTCGCACGACTGAAATTGTCATTACGGAGGATCTATGCGTTGGTTTCGAATCGTCGTCCTGCTGATCGTCGGCCCGGCGTGCGTCCTGGCTCCCACCGGAACACTGTGGGCCCAGACCGACCTGAGTGAGACGACGGTCCTCCTTCCAGACCGAATATTTGATGCCGAGGCCGGTTCGATGCGCGCGGGTTGGGCCGTGATCATCAAGAGAGACAGAATCCAGGCCGTGGGCCCGGCAGCCGGGCTTGATCAGTCACAGGGCGCCGTGCTGATTGAGCTTCCTGGCGCGACCCTGCTTCCGGGCCTGATTGATGCCCACTCGCATGTAACCCTTCATCCCTATGACGAGACGCCGTGGGCCGATCAAGTCGTGCGTGAGTCGCTCGAGGAGCGAACGATCCGTGCTGTCGCGCACGCAGAGGCTTCCCTGCTGAACGGATTCACCTTGTTGCGGGATCTGGGAGCCGAGGGTGCGGGCCAGGCGGACGTGTCCCTTCGGGACGCGATCGCGGCCGGCATCGTACCGGGGCCGCGGCTTCTCGTCGCATCCCGAGCGATCGTCGCCACCGGGGGCTACGCACCTGGGCCCCGTGGATACGCCTGGAACATCGACATACCAATAGCCGCCCAAGAGGCCACCGGCACCGACGAGATGCGCCGTGCGGTACGAGAGCAGATTGCGCTCGGGGCCGATTGGATCAAAGTGTACGCAGATACCCGCAGCGACCTTCCGGCGCCGACCGTCGAAGAGCTTGAGGCGATCGTGGACGAGGCGTCCCGGACCGGTCGTCGCGTAGCAGCACACGCATCGACTCCCGAGGGTATGCGTCGTGCCGTGCTCGCGGGAGCCGCAACGATCGAGCATGGTTTCGGTGGAACGACGGAAGTTTTCGATCTGATGGCCGAGCACGGTGTCGCGCTCTACCCGACGCTTTCCGCCGTCGCTGCCAATGAAGAATACGGCGGCCGCTTTACGCCGGGAGGACCTCCGTCAGCCAGAATCGAACAGGTCCTGGATGTATTCCGGCTGGCGCGAAAATCAGGCGTGCGGATTGGCCTGGGTAGCGACGTGGGCGTATTCGATCACGGTGACAGCCGGGTCGAGCTCGATTGGATGGTTCGTGGCGGGATGAGTCTGACCGAGGCCCTGCAAGCGGCTACGATCGTAAACGCTGAGATCCTCGGGATTGACGACCAACTTGGCTCAATCACTGTTGGGAAGCTGGCCGATCTGGTCGCTGTCGATGGCAATCCGGCCGACGACCTGTCTGCACTGGGCGATGTGGTTCTGGTCATGAAAGGCGGCCATCTGGTAGTACGACCTTGACGACCGGCTGAGGCTCCGCTATTCATCGGCCCATGATCAATCGGGTGTCGTTCCGTTATCAAAACATTGAGTCATCCGCCTGGCGGTGGTGGTCAGACTGTGTGTATACGGAAGTGGAACTCGTCTGATTCGGCACTGAACGAAGCCGATACACCCCCACTTCCGGCCAACGGGAGCGGGGGTTTTTTTCGCCCTCCTCCCGCCCACTGGAAGATTTCAAGGGCGAATACAATGAGTCGTCTGTTTGACATTGCGGCGGACCTGGATACACCGGTGTCGGCGTACCTGAAGCTGGCATCGTTTGGCCCGCGCTTTCTACTTGAGAGCGTCGAGGGCGGCGAACGACTTGCCCGTTACTCATTTCTCGGATTCGGTGATGGCCTGGACGTGCGGCTGGAGCGCGAGTCGCTGCGAGTCGGATCCGACACCGTGGAATTGACCGGACTGCGGACCGATTTGCTGGCGGAGCTTCGCCGAGCGCTGGAACAGGCTCCGGCACCCGAAACTGAAGGAATTGACCTGCCGTTTTCCGGGGGCTTTGTAGGGGTTACGGGATACGACTTCGTGCGGCGCCTGGAGCGAATCCCCCGACCCGACTCGTACGGAGCCGGTGGAGTTTCCGATGCCGCTTGGTTTGCACCACGATCAATACTCGTTTTTTGATCATCTCACCCGGCGGGCTGCCCTGCTGCACGACGGTCCAGAGGCAGAACGGAGCGCACTGCGGCGGGAGGTGATTAACGCCTTGCGTGGATCCCTGCCAGAGCGCCGGGTCGGCGGGACGGTTGGCGCACCCCGCTTGAGTTTCAACGAAGCAGAGTTCTGCGCTGCAGTAGAACGAACTCAGGAACACATCAGAGCCGGCGATGTCTTTCAACTTGTCCTGTCTGTCCTGTTTTCCGGAGAAACAGACCTGCCACCTTTTGAGGTGTATCGGGCCCTTCGCCTGCTTAATCCTTCCCCGTACATGTACTTCTTTGAATTCGACGGTACCGCCGTGGTCGGCTCGTCACCCGAAGCACTGGTCCGTCTCGACGAACGCCGGGCTTCACTCCGTCCGATCGCTGGAACCCGCCCTCGGGGACGTACACCGGAAGAGGACGCAAAGCTCGAGATAGAACTGTTAGCCGATCCGAAGGAAAACGCTGAACATGTGATGCTCGTCGACCTGGCCCGCAATGATCTGGGACGGGTGGCGGTGCCGGGGTCCATTGAGGTGGAACCATACCGCTCCATCGAACGCTATAGCCACGTGATGCACATGGTGAGCGGCACCGAGGGCGTTCTTGCCCCTCAGTACGATGCCTTTGATCTATTCACGGCAGCGTTTCCCGCCGGGACAGTGGTAGGGGCACCGAAGATCCGCGCCATGGAGATCATTGATGAGCTTGAACCGACTCCGCGTGGCTTGTACGCAGGAACGGTGGGCTACTTCGGCACGGGGGGAAGCATGGATCAGGCAATCACGATTCGGACCCTTGTGCTTCGAGACGGCGGTTACACCTATCAGGCCGGAGCCGGCATCGTGGCAGACAGTGTTCCCGCGACGGAATATCAGGAAGTACATGCAAAGAGCGCTGTACTGGCGGCATCGCTGAAGCTGGCCGAGGAGGGCCTGTGAAACACGTTCTGGTCATCGACAACTACGATTCGTTCACGTACAACCTCGTCCAGGCGCTGTCCTGCCTTGGTGCTGAAGTTACGGTCCGACGCAACGATCAACTCACGGTATCGGAGGCCCTCGGTCTGGGAGCCACCCATGCGGTCATCTCGCCGGGGCCCGGACGACCGGAGACATCCGGGATATCGATGGACCTGATCCGCGAAGCGGCCGGACGGATTCCCGTACTCGGTGTTTGCCTGGGCCATCAAGCCCTGGCGGCCGCGTTCGGCGCTCGTGTCGACGGGGCGCTCCAGCTCATGCACGGCAAGGTTTCTTCTGTCTATCACGATGGACGGACTGTGTTCGAGGGCCTGCCAAGCCCATTCCCTGCCGGGCGGTATCATTCGTTGGCAGTTCCGGAAGACTCGCTGCCCGCGGAATTGGCTATCAGTGCCTTTACGTCTGAAGGCGAAATCATGGGACTGCGTCACCGCGATGTGGCGCTGGAAGGCGTACAATTTCACCCGGAAAGCATCCTGACCCCCGAGGGTGATCGGCTTCTCAAGAACTTCCTCGAGCTCGAGCCCCGCGAAAGGACCGCTGGATGAGCGACGTGCTCCCTCGCCTCATCACGGGTGGCTCTCTGACGGAATTCGAGGCCGAAGGGCTCCTGCGGAAACTGGCGGACGGGTCCGTCGAGCAGGCCCTGTCCGGAGCGCTCCTGGTTGCCTTGAGCATCAAGGGCGAGACAGTGGAGGAAATCCGAGGATTCGCGACGGGTATGCGTAACCTCGCTGTCTCGCCACAACTGCCAGCGAATGTTGTCGAAAACGCCATCGATATCGTAGGTACTGGAGGTGACGGATCCGGTAGCTTCAATTTGTCTACGGGATCCGCGCTTCTGGCTGCCGCTTGCGGATTGACCGTAGTCAAGCATGGAAATCGGTCGATCACTAGTAGAAGTGGCAGCGCGGACGTATTGGCAGAGTTGGGTCTCCCCATGCCGCTCGATCCTCACTCGGCAGGCCTGTGTCTCGAGCACACGGGATTCACGTTCCTGTTCGCGCCACATTACCATCCGGCAATGAAGCAATTGGGACAGGTTCGGCGCGTACTGGGGGTACGAACACTGTTCAACCTTCTCGGCCCGCTGACGAATCCCGCTCGTCCGCCCTTTCACGTAATCGGAGCCTGGTCGGAGGAGGTCGCGTACAGCATGGCGCAGTGTCTGGCCGGAATGGACATCCGGCGAGCGTTCGTCGTTCATGGTGCCCCCGGGTGGGACGAAGCGACTCCGTGTGGACCGTTTACTCTGTTCGACGTGCGTCCGGGAGAAGTACTTCGGCAGGTACGTGACCCGCAGTCCGTGGGCATCGGCCGTTGTGAGCCGAAAGACCTGGCCGGCCAATCTCCGGCCTACAATTCGGACAGCCTGCGGGAAGCCCTGACTGGACGGTCCGGACCCCATCAGGACGCACTTGTTCTTGGGGCTGCGCTGGCGCTGGAAGTCACGGGCCGAGTCACCGATTCCTCCGAGGCGGTCGCCCTCGCTCGAGAGACGATCGCAGGTGGTGCAGCAGGCACGCTTCTCGATCGGTTGGCAGAGTTCGGCGCCACGGCGCGAATCGAGGCAGGCGGTGGCTGACTTCCTTCGGGCGATGGCCATCGCATCGACTCGCAGAGTCCGCAGAGCCCGCGCTCTCGTGCCTGTCTCCGAAATGCGTAAGCGGGCTGCCGATGCTTCGCCGGCACCACCTCTTCAGCTGTCAGAAGCCGGGTTCGACGTTATAGCAGAAATAAAGCGGCGGGCTACTGGACGGCCCAACCCGATGCATACCGGGCCAAGGGACATGGAACTCCCGACCCGTCTCGCTACGGCGTATGCCGAGGCTGGTGCAGCGGCCGTGTCGGTTCTGACCGAGCCGCTCGCGTTCGACGGAGGTCTCGATGACCTGGCTCGAGTCGTCGAAACGCTCAATGCGCTCGGATCCGCCGTGCCAGCCATGCGCAAGGACTTCCTGGTCGATCCGTACCAGCTGTTTGAGACCAGGGCGGCTGGCGCGGGTGGTGCCCTGCTGATCGTAGACATGCTTGATCCCGAAGCGATCGACCCGATGCTGGACGCCGCCGAAGAATCGGGCCTGTGGCTTCTCGTCGAGGCGTTCGCGGACGATCGCTTCCCTGCTGCCGTCGATATTGCTCGCCGCGCGAATGACCGAGAGGTCACCGCACTCGTTGGTGTCAACACCCGCGACCTTCGCACCCTGACAGTAGATACGGATCGGCTACGGCGTGTGGCCAGGATGATTCCCGATGATATTCCGGTTGTGGCAGAAAGTGGACTGCATGAAGAGTCAGACGCCGCCCGTGCATCACGCCTCGGATATCGGCTGGCCCTTGTGGGCACGGTGCTTGTCGCAGCGCCCGATCCCGTAGCACGCTTGTCGGAACTCATTCAGGCAGGTCGGGCGGCAGTCGGTGAGAACAAATGAGAATTAAGATTTGCGGAATAATGGATGCGCGCTCTGCGGCCGCCGTCGTCGCAGCGGGGGCAGATGCGGTCGGGTTTGTGTTCGCAGAGTCTCCGCGACGTATCAGTCCTCGAGAGGCCTCGCGGATCGCTGCGGACTTGCCGGCCGACCTCGAGCGAGTGGCTGTATTCCGGCTGCCAAGTGTGGATGACGTGCGTCGCGTTCTGGATGAGTTTTCCGGGATCACGGTCCAGGCGGAGCCTGAAGCAGACTTGATCGCCGCTTTTGCCGCCCACCTGTTGCCCGTCCTCCACGACGATTTGAACCTCGATAGCGATGTGGCCATGATCCCCTCGGATCTACCCGTGCTCCTCGAGGCGACCGGGCGCGGAGGACGTGGGATAAGACCGGATTGGTCGCGGGCAAGTCTGCTGGCTGGCCAACGTCGCCTGATGCTCGCGGGAGGTCTGGATGTCAACAACGTTCTTGGGGCAATTGGCGTCGTAAGGCCATGGGGTGTGGATGTAAGCAGCGGCGTTGAGACATCCCCTGGTGTGAAGTCGCCTGAGCTGATTGCCGAATTCGTTCGAGTAGTGAGAGGCGCTGAGACGGAGGGAATGAAGTAATGCAGGCGAATTTGCAGGACCTGATCGAGGGCCGACTTCCGGATGCCCGAGGTCGATTCGGCCCGTTTGGCGGGCGGTTCGTTCCTGAGACGCTGATTGGAGCCGTCGAGCGGTTGGAGCGAGAAGCCCGGCGGGCGCTGGCGAGTCAGGAGTTTATCGATCGACTCGAGCATGAGCTGCGGTCCTGGGTTGGACGCCCGACGGCGCTTACACAGGCAGACGGCCTCGGTCGAGTTTGGGGAGCTGAAGTCTGGCTGAAACGCGAAGACCTGACTCACACCGGTGCGCATAAGATCAACAACGCGATTGGGCAGGCTTTACTGGCCAAGGAGATGGGCGTGCGTCGAGTCGTGGCAGAGACTGGCGCCGGACAGCATGGAGTGGCAACCGCTGCGGCGTGCGCCCGGCTCAGCATCCCATGCACGATATATATGGGATCTGTGGACGCAGAGCGTCAGGCACCCAACGTGCTGCGCATGAAGCGCCTTGGGGCCGAGGTCGTCAAGGTCACGACCGGGGATCAGACACTGCGAGCCGCAATCGACGAGGCCATGAGAGACTGGGTATCCGACCCGGAGGGCACTTACTACCTGCTCGGATCCGCTGTCGGCCCGCACCCGTACCCCTGGCTGGTCAGGCGACTGCAATCAGTAATCGGCATTGAGGCCAGAAAGCAGATACTTGAAGCCGCGGGGGGTCTACCTGACGTGGCTGTCGCCTGCGTTGGAGGTGGAAGTAATGCGATCGGACTCTTCCACGCGTTCATCGCAGACGCTGACGTCGAATTGCTTGGCGTAGAGGCTGGAGGCTCCGGTCCGGAAACCGGCCGTCATGGGGCGACAATCGCTCACGGACGGATGGGTGTGCTGCACGGCAGTCACTCGCTGCTGCTTCAGGACGAACACGGTCAAGTCAGCGACACGCACTCGATCTCCGCCGGGCTGGACTACCCGGGGGTTGGCCCCGAGCACGCCTTCCTGGCATCGATCGCGCGGGCGTCCTATACGACGGCATCCGATGACGAAGCCCTGTCGGCGCTGGAGGAGTGTTGCGCTCTGGAGGGAATCCTGCCGGCCCTGGAGTCCGCTCACGCGCTGGCGGGCGCACGCATGTGGGCAGCCGATCGTCCGGGTTGCCGAATCCTGATCGGACTGTCCGGGCGCGGAGACAAAGACATGCCGGCCCTGGAAGCCCATTGATGGACTGGTGTGGCCGCGCGAGTGGTGCTTGCGCGCGTTCAGAGCAGGAACGACGACGAGCCATAGCACCGCTACGGCGAGGAGGAGAGACGAACTATCAACCGCGCAACCACCACTTGCCCGAAGGGTTACGGCGGCACAGGGCCGTCTCCTTCGTTGACACTCCTGTGCGTAGCTGTCGCTATGCCTGCGTCGCGCCGCCTCGGATGAGGCGGGCACCCGCCGCAGGTGGGTCCGGCGCTCGTAACACGGCTCACCCCAGTCCATCAACGGGCTTCCTGCAATCGTGATGCAGAATGGATCTCTCCGCCTCGAGCAGGCGATCCGATCGGCAAATGAGCGAGGAGAACCGGCCCTGGCAGCCTTCCTTACCGCGGGATTCCCAACTCGGGAGGGATTCGCGGACGTGGTGCGGCAGGTAGCCTTGCATGCAGACATCGTCGAACTGGGAGTACCCTTTTCCGATCCGATGGCCGACGGTGTCACGATTCAGGACTCCAGTCGTCAGGCTCTTGCAGACGGTGTCACCTTGTCCTGGATCCTTGAACTCGTAGCCGACCTCCGTCTGTCCGTGCCGATCGTCCTGATGAGCTATCTGAATCCGCTCCTGTCGCGCGGCTTCAATAAACTTGCGGCCGACGCCGCGGAGGCGGGGGTCGCCGGGTTCATCGTTCCCGATCTGCCTGTCGATGAATCCGATCCCTTCCGAGAGGCACTCACAGAGAAACATGTGGCCCTCATTCAACTCGTTACGCCGTTGACGCCGGTCGATCGACAAAAGAGAATCGCAGCCGCCAGCCAGGGGTTCCTCTATGCCGTGACACGTACGGGGACGACTGGCGGCGACTCGACAGGTTCTGTGTCCAGCATCGCTACATACCTGCAGGGTCTTCGTGCCGTCTCGCCTGTACCCGTGTTGGCAGGATTCGGGGTGCGGACGGCTGACCATGTGCAATCATTAGCCAGATACACCGATGGCGTAATCGTAGGAAGTGCATTGGTGGAACGACTCGCGGCGGGAGATGACCCGGCAGAGTTCCTCCGACAGCTCCGGAATCCGGGGAAAGCAGAACAATGATCGCGGTAATCGACAGACAATGTTCACTGCGGGCGAAGGCAGAAGTCGTCCGGTTCGTGGAAGGCGTGGGCCTTCGCGTCCAGGTGAGCGAGACGGAAACAGAAAGCCTGTTAGCCATCATCGGCTCGCCACCTGCGGATCTGGCCGATCGCCTTGAGGCGATGCCGGCCGTACAGGAAGTCCGACGCGACAGCCCTCCGTATGCACTCGTATCACGGGAGCATCGGCCGGAACCGAGCCGCGTACGGGTTGGCAACGTTCAGATCGGTGGAAATGAAATCGTCGTCATTGCCGGACCCTGCGCCGTTGAAAGTAGAGACGGACTTCTGGAGGCTGCTCGGGCCGTAGTAGATGGCGGGGGAGCCCTGCTCCGCGGCGGTGCCTTCAAACCCCGAACATCGCCATACAGCTTTCAGGGCCTCGGAGAAGCCGGGCTCGCGATGCTGGCCGAGGCTCGGGAGATCACGGGACTTGCCGTGGTAACGGAAGTCGTGGCACCGGAGGACGTGGAACTCGTTGCTTCCTACGCAGACATGCTGCAGATCGGCGCCCGTAACATGCATAATTACAGGCTCCTGTCAGCCGTAGGCGAGCAATCGAAGCCGGTTCTGTTGAAACGCGGACTGATGGCCACGATCGAGGAACTGCTCCTCGCGGCTGAATACGTTCTTTCTGCGGGAAATCCGCGACTGATCCTGTGCGAGCGAGGAATCCGGACGTTTGAGCGTGCGACTCGTAACACGCTTGATATCTGTGCAGTACCGCTTCTCAAAGAAGCTACGCATCTTCCCGTTCTGGTAGACCCGAGTCATGCTGCCGGAAGACGGGAACTCGTTCCCGCGCTGGCCCGTGCAGGGATTGCTGCAGGGGCAGACGGACTGATTGTCGAGATGCATCCAGATCCGGACCGTGCATTCAGCGACGGACGCCAGAGCCTTACGCCCGCGGGCTTCAAGTCGATGATGGACGGCCTTGAAGCAATTTCCGAAGCAATGGGCCGGAAACTGCTACGGCCTCAGTCTTGAACCTGCGAAATCCAGGCCTTGAAGGATTCCATTAACGAGGCAATGACCCGGAGTGCGGCCTCGTCCGCGAGCACCCCATCGGTGACATGGCCACTGATACTCATCAGGTGAACCTCAGGCTGGGGCATGACGAACACCCCTGAGCTTGCCAGAGCCAGGCGCAGCTGTGGCTGGGCCCTGGCTGTCCCCAGTCGACCGGGGGATGCACCGAATATTGCGGCCGGCTTACCACTCAACACAGATGTTGAACCAGCGCTCACGCGTGACGCCCAATCAAGGGCGTTCTTCAGAACGCCCGGGACTCCCCCGTTGTACTCCGGCGTTGCGATCAGTAGGGCGTCTGCCGCTCGAATTGCCTTCTTGAGCGCCGTCACGCCAGAGGGATCCCCCTGTGCCTCGACATCCTGGTTGAACACGGGAACTTCGCCGAGTCCATCAAAAATATCGATTGCCA
>PVMS01148093.1_pt1 | contig 10139 bp, 5 predicted proteins | sample 1853461 | NCBI WGS metagenome assembly PVMS01 (sample SAMN08582032, study PRJNA380276) | Marine sediment metagenome, whole genome shotgun sequencing project. | isolation source: ocean sediment barecode stripped | collected 2017
CGGCTCGGGATGCTCGCGTTGCTCGAAGAACGGCCGGACGACGCGGTACAGTACTTCGACAGGTATCGCAGGCGATCTCCCGGCGGAAACTGGTACCACGCCGCGATCTACTGGTCGGCCCGCTCCCGCGAGGCCGCGGGCGACAGCGCGGCGGCCAGAGCCCTGTTCCGGGAAGCAATCGGCTACGACCCGCTCGCCTACTACGGGGTGCTGGCAGCTGCACCCCTCGGACTCGACGCCTGGGACCAGGTTCCGCGTCGCGCCATGGCGCCTCTCTCTCCGGCGCGCCCGGTGGACACCTCGCTGCTCGACCGGATGGATGCCCTGCGGGACCTGGGGTGGCGAAATCGAGGCATCAGAGAACTCTCCACCCGAGACAGATCAGGAGAGACGTCGGCCGTTCGGCTGCGCCTGGCACTGCTGCTCAACGAGCGAGGATGGACCTGGCAGGGAACGGCGCTGGCCGATGCCGTGCGCCGTTCCGGCTCCGGAGCGTGGTCCGACGACCTTCTCAAAGGCGTCTATCCGCTCATCTACGTGGATGCGCTGCAGGCCGCCGCGGACAGGCACCGGCTGGACCCGGCGCTCGTGGCCGCGATAACCCGCCGGGAGTCACAGTTCGACCGTGAGGTCGCCTCACCGGCCGGCGCGGTGGGCCTGATGCAGATTCTCCCGAGAACCGGAGCCGAACTGGCGCGACGCAGCGGGATCGTGGGATTCGAAGCGGACCAGCTGAAAGTCGTCGAGGTGAATCTCGCCCTCGGGACCCTTTACCTGCGCGAACTTCTGGATCGAAACGGCGGATCGCTGGCGCCGGCGCTGATCTCCTATAACGCGGGCCCGCATCGGTACGCGCGGTGGCGCGATTTTCCAGAGTTCTCGGCCGATGCAGAGCTCATGGTCGAGCGGATTCCCTACCGGGAAACGCGCATTTACGTGAAGACGATTACGGCATACAGACACATATACCGGCGTCTGTGGGGACTCGGAACGCGTCCGGTTGACGACCCACCGGCCGACCGGTAGCATGGCCTGAGGCCGTGCTCAATCACGGGCGGCCGTCAGTTGTTCCACTCACCAGGAGGACATCCATGTCCAAGGGCCGGGTCAAGTGGTTCCACGACTCCAAGGGATACGGGTTCATCGAGGACGAGGGAGGACGGGACATCTTCGTCCACTACTCCTCGATCACGACCGACGGATACAAGACTCTTGCCGAAGGGCAGGAAGTCGAGTACGAGCTGCTGGAGGGAGACAAGGGCCTCCGGGCGACCAACGTCGTGAAGGTCTGACGCGCCACTCCACCAACGAGCAGCGACGGCTCCTCGACACGGCGCCCCGGCGATCTCGACCCGGGGCGCTTCTGTTTACTCCCCTGTCCACGAGCGCCCATCGACTGTGAACGAGCCGAAACAGGACCTCCCCACGCTGTACCTGCTGGATGGACACGCGCTCATCTATCGCGCCTTCTACGCCATGATCAGCCGACCGCTCACCACGTCGAAGGGCGAGAACACCTCCGCGCCGTTCGGTCTATCCCGCTTCCTCGTCAGAATTCTCGACGAGTACCGGCCCGACTACGTGGGAGTGGTACTCGACGCGGGAGACAGCTACAGGACGGAGTTGTACGCGGACTACAAGGCGACCCGCGAGAAGATGCCCGACGAGTTGGCCGCGTCGATGGATCGGTGCCGGGAGGTCGTCGAGGCATTCAAGGTTCCGGTGATCGAGGTCGAGGGGTGGGAGGCGGACGATGTGATCGGCACGCTGGCACGACAGGCCTCGGAACAGGGCCTGCGCACCGTGATCGTCTCCGGAGACAAGGACTTTTACCAGCTGATCGCCAATGACGTTCATCTCCTGAATCCGGGCAGACGCGGACCCGGAGCCGTGGAGGAGGCTGAGGTGACACCGGAGAATGCTTCCGTTCGTCTCGGTGTGCCCCCGCGGCTCGTGGTCGACTACCTGGCCCTGATCGGTGACAGCTCTGACAACGTGCCCGGTGTACGCGGAATCGGCCCGAAGACGGCGCCGGGACTGCTGGAGCGGTATGGGTCGCTGGAGCAGCTGCTGGAGAACGCCGAGGAGGTGGAGCGTGCCGGCGTGCGCAAAGCGCTGCTCGAGCATTCCGACCTCGCGAAGCTGTCGAAGGAACTCGTCACGATCCGCACCGATGTGCCCGTCGAGCTCGATCTCGACGCCCTGCGTCGCGGGCCGCCAGATCGGGCCCGCCTGCGGGAGCTGTTCCTCGACCTCGAATTCCACACACTGGCGCGAGAATACGCTCCGGAAGAACCGGACCCGACCGAGAGTGCGCCCGGTCGGCCGTCCGAGGAGCGGAGCTACGAGACCGTGATCGATCCGGAGCAGCTGGCCGCCGTGCTGTCCGAGCTCCGGAAGGCCGATACGATCGCGGTCGATACCGAGACCACTTCGATCGATCCGATGCGCGCGAGGCTCGTGGGGATCTCCCTCTCCTCAGAGCCGGGAAAAGCGTGGTATCTCCCGTTCGCGCACGTGCCGCCCGCGAGTGTTCTCGACGCCGACGGAAACCCCAGCTTCGCATTCGATACGGTCGACGTGCCGAATCTACCACCGGTGACATCGGAGGCGATGTCCGACCTGCGCGCGCTGCTCGCGGATCCCGAGGTGGCGAAGGTCGGTCACAACATCAAGTACGACATGATCGTACTGGAGCGTGCCGGAGCTCCGCTCGGAGGCGTCGAGTTCGACACGTCGCTCGCTTCGTACGTCCTCGACCCCGGAAAGCGGGCTCACAGCCTCGATGTGCTCGGACTCGAGCGGCTGAAACGAAAGCTGATTTCCTATTCCGACGTGTGCGGCAGCGGCCGGGCCCAGATCCCGTTCTCGGAGGTTCCGCTCGATCGCGCCACCGAGTATGCAGCCGAGGACGCGGACGTGACCCTCGAGCTGTTCACGCTTCTGAACGAGGACCTCGAGACGCATGAGATGCTGGATCTGCTGCACGAGGTGGAGATGCCGCTCGTCCCGGTCCTCGCCGCGATGGAGATGCGCGGGGTAGGGATCGACAAGCCGTTCTTCGACCGGCTGGCCGGGAAGTTCGCAGGCGAGCTGGAGCAGGTCGAAGATGAAATCCGAAAGCTGGCGGGGAGCGAGGTGAATCTGCGCTCGGTCCCCCAGTTGAGGACGCTGCTGTTCGAGAAGCTCGAGCTTCCGGTCGTGAAGAAGACGAAAACGGGTCCGTCGACGGACGAGTCCGTCTTGTCTCGACTCGCCGAAGAGGGTCACGAGGTCCCGAGGTTGATCCTCGAGTACCGCGAGCTCGACAAGCTCGATTCCACTTACGTCCGCAAGCTCCCCACGATGGTGAACCCGGAGACCGGACGGATTCACACGAGCTTCAACCAGACTGTCGCGGCGACCGGTCGGCTCTCGTCGTCCGACCCGAACCTCCAGAACATCCCGATCCGCTCCCCGCTGGGGCGTCAGATCCGAAAGGGGTTCGTGCCCCGGGAGGGCCACCTGTTCGTCTCTGCCGATTACTCGCAGATCGAGCTTCGGGTTCTGGCGCATCTGTCCGGCGATCCGGCCTTCGTGAACGCGTTCCGCGCTGGCGGCGATATCCATCGGGAAACGGCGGCTCGTATTTTCGGCGTCTCTCCCGAGGCAGTGAATTCCGGAATGCGTGACCGGGCGAAGACGATCAACTTCGGACTGATCTACGGACAGGGGCCGGTGGCTCTCGCGCGGCAGCTCGGAATCTCGCGCACAGAGGCGGATGAGTTCATCGAGGGCTACTTCGAGCGCTTCTCCGGGGTGCGGGACTACCTGGAAACGATGAAGGACACGGCGCGCGAAAAGGGATTCGTCGAGACCCTTCTCGGTCGGCGTCGCTACATCCCGGAGATCCGATCCCGCAACCCCGGTGTGCGTGGGTTCGGCGAGCGGACCGCGACGAACTCGCCGATCCAGGGCACAGCCGCCGATCTGATCAAGCTGGCGATGATCCACCTGCATGCCCGACTCGGAGACGGGCCGATCCGCATGCTGCTGCAGGTGCATGACGAATTGCTGTTCGAGGTGCCGGAGGAGGATGTCGACGACGCGATCCGCATCGTAACCGAAGAGATGGAAGGGGCGATCGAACTGTCGGTGCCGCTGCGGGTGGACGTCGGCTCCGGTGTCTCCTGGTACGACACCAAGGGTGCCTGAACAGCTAAAGCGGAGCCCGGAACGCCGGTGTCACCGACACCATCCACTCCCACTTTCCGTCTTCGAGTCCCCGTGCCGCATCGAGCCGCACGAGGTCGTAGAACAGGGACAACCCCACACCGAGGGATGTTCGCACGTTCCCGGTGGCCGTGGCTCCGAACCGCTCCGCCGCAACTCCGCCAACGCTACCGAGGTGAGTCCAGCCGGCCGCCGCCAGCCCGCGGAGTCGTACCCACGGATGCCAGAGCGATCGCGAGATCGCGACATTGGCGAAGGCGGCCGCGTCTCCGGCGAACGGCCTGAATTCGTAGCCCGGTACCGTTCCCCGCCCGCCGAGCAACAGCAGTCGCTGTTCCGGCAGTGTGCCCGTGCCGAATCCGGCGCCTGCCGAACTCTCCCACGACCAGGTTGCGTCCGGCTCTCGGGGCCGGGTCGAGAGCACCGCCACCCACCGCGTGTACCCGAAATCGGCCAGGGCCGACAGCTCCGCCTCCAGTGACAGGGTCGAGGAAGATCCGAGCCAGGTGCCCAGACCGCGTTCCGCTCCGATCTCGAGGCGCAGGTCCGCTCCCTCGGTGATCGGCCTCACGGCCCGGGCCACAGTGCTCCCGAGAGGATCGAGCTCGAGACTCGCCTCGTCCTGCCACTCCCACACCACCGCCGCCCGCCCCAAGGCGACCGAGCCGAGGGGGGTCGCGATCGCCAGGCTCCCGCCGCTACGGAAATAGGGGTCGGTCCAGTCGTCTCCACGGAGAGTGGCTCCGATCGTGGAAACCAGGCCCGATGCGGCACTGAATGGGCCGATGTCGGTGAGCTCGTTTGCCCAACCGGCCGCCGTCAGCACACTGCTTCCGAGGGTCCAGTCGAGACCGCCACGGATCTCGGCACTGCCTCGCCCGAAGGCCCAGCCGCCGCTGGCCGTGAGTGTACGGACCCCGTCAATCTCCCACCGCATTCCGGCGCCGGCAAAGATCCCCTCGGCCCGCCGGACCCGGAACGCCGATGAGATACTCGGTATGAACAGGCGAACGGACGCATCGCCTCCGAGGTAGTGTCCTTTCACGATCGCCGCCGCCTTCGACCGGACCTCTGCGAGTCGGATCGAGTCCCGCACGACGTCCTGCGGCCAGGCCTGCAGCTCCGGGGTGTGCCACCCGGCGTATCGCTCGAGTTCCGCAGTGGGCCTGGCCTGCACAGTGTGCCCCGCCCCTACCCCGCCGCTGCCGCGCGGCTCGAGGTCATACTCGAGTACACGGAAGCTGGCCCTGATCGTCGAGCCGAACGGCAGTTCCATGAACTCCATCCGGCGCTTGATCTCCACTCGCTGTGACGTCGGGAGCCAGTACTTTCCATGTACGAGGCCGTTCTCGAGCTCGATGCTTACGGTCACGAGTCGCGGGTCGATGTACGATGCGGGGGTGAATGAGACGGCGAGCCGCGTGAGTGCGCTGGATTCGCGCTCGAGGTCCATCGTGCCCACGACGGCCGGCTCAGATGGATCTCGCGGCCGGACCTCGAGCCGGTACAGGCGCTTCCATTTGCCCAGGACTTCCATGGCGAGCGAGTCTACGAGACGAAAGTCGTATCGGCGCAGGGCGTCATGGGCGAGCGGGTGCGGGGCGTGTCGGATCTCGTCCCCCTCCCCGACCTGAATCCGATCGCCATAGTTGTCGACGACGAGTGTGAGATGGTCCACGTGGTAGTGAAGCCGGGTCGGAAGCCATTCTGTCACTCGCCGTCCGACGATCTCCTGCATCGAACCAAGGCCCTGGCGCCAGCGGAATTCGAGCGCAACCTGGTCCGCCCGGACCGCCTGCTGTCCCTGGCCGCCTCCGAAATCCGCGATGAAGTGAACGTGTCCCTCGGCGTACAGGTCGAACCCCTGCAGCGTGCTGTCTCCCCAGGTATGGCGCCGGGCATCGATAGCGGCCTCGACGAGCTCGATAGCACGGATGTCGTTCCATTCCGACGGCCCGTCCGCTTCCTGGCCCGCGAGCGATGCGGGCAGGCAGACGAGCAGCATCGGCAGCGACTTCCAACCAGATCGGAATGCACGCGACGTCATGTGTCGCGCGCCGCTGCGTGCGATGAGATGGATCACGAGAGGGAGTACCGGCCAGCCGGACGAGGGTTTCGCGGGCGTTCGGGACTCAGCCTTCGTCGAACAGCTCCTCCTGCGGTTCATCTTCGTCGGAGGGCTCCCGGTCGGCGAGGGCCCGCAGACGTCGGATCCAGAAATCCGCGTCCAGGCCGCCCTCCCGCTTCAACAGTCGCCTGAGGACGGGGGGCATATCGGCGAGCTCTTCGAGCAGACTCTCGAGCGCCACGCGCATCCCGGATGCGTGCGCGGCATCGTCCGGAAGACTGGCCATCTCGCCGAGGATCGTGTGCTCGGAGCGCGAAGCGAGGATCGGCTCCTCGCGGGTGGAAACGAACACTTCTGTTCGCCGGCCAGGACCACGGCCCTCCTCGATCGGGAGCAGTCCGACGATTTCGTCCGAACGCCAGAATTTCCCGTAGCCCAGGTAGATCATTCGGCCCGGAAGGATGTTCACGGCCCCTCCTGTGGACAGCGGTTCATACAGTTCACCGTGAAAGTGTCCGACGTGCGGAGCGGTTGCAAGCGGACCGGCCGGGGGGTGGCGCTGAGCCCTCCGCCGAGGCAGGGTACTTGCACTGCTACAATCAGTCTGTTCCCCATCGGGAAGGACTCCAGAACGTAGACCTGCGAACGGAGCAACGCACCGTGGCCAAGATTCGAAAGCAAGTGGCGCTCCAGTATCATTCCGAGGGCCGGCCTGGGAAGATCGAAGTCATTCCCACGAAGCCGTGCGCCACCAGCAAGGACCTGTCGCTCGCCTACACGCCCGGCGTGGCCGAGCCGTGTCGGGAAATTCACAAGGACGTCGAGAACGTCTACAAATACACGGCACGCGGCAACCTCGTCGCCGTCGTTTCGAACGGCACGGCGATTCTCGGCCTTGGAGATCTCGGCCCCGAGGCGTCGAAGCCGGTGATGGAAGGCAAGGGCGTGCTGTTCAAGCGGTTCGCGGACATCGACGTGTTCGATCTGGAGATCAATGCGTCCACTCCGGCCGACGTGATCCGGTTCTGCGAGATGCTCGAACCGACCGTCGGCGGGATCAACCTCGAGGACATTCACGCCCCGGACTGCTTCGAGATCGAGCAGACTCTGAAGGAGCGCCTGGACATCCCGGTGTTCCACGACGACCAGCACGGGACGGCGATCATCTCCGGCGCCGCGCTGATCAACGCGCTGGAACTCGTGGACAAGAAGATCGACGAAGTCCGAGTCGTGTTCTCCGGCGCCGGTGCGGCAGCCATCGCGACCGCGTGGCACTACGAACGGCTCGGGGCGAAGCGGGAGAACCTGTGGTTCGTCGATTCGAAGGGCGTGATCAGCACGAAGCGGGACAACCTGACCCCACAGAAGGCCCGCTATGCCGTCGAAACCGAGGCGGAGACCCTCGCGGACGCGGTGGCGGGAGCCGACGTGTTCATCGGACTGTCGATCGGCGGTCTCATGACCGCCGACATGGTTAAGTCGATGGCGAACGACCCGATCGTGTTCGCGATGGCGAATCCCGATCCCGAGATCCTGCCCGAGGATGCCCTGGCGGCGCGTGATGACGTGATCATGGCTACAGGGCGCTCCGATTACCCGAACCAGGTCAACAACGTCCTCGGATTCCCGTTCATCTTCCGCGGGGCACTCGATGTCCGGGCGAGCACGATCAATGACGAGATGTTCATCGCCGCCACGAAGGCACTCGCCGAGCTGGCGAAAGAAGATGTGCCGGAGTCGGTGTCGGCCGCCTACGAGGGGCGACACCTCCACTTCGGCCGCGAATACCTGATTCCGACCCCGTTCGACCAGCGCGTCCTGATCCGCGAGGCGTCCGCCGTCGCACAGGCAGCGATGGACACGGGTGTGGCCCGGAAACCGGTCGACATCGAGGAATACAAGCACGAGCTCGAGGCGCGGCTGGGGCCGGGGCGCGAGCTGATGCGGTCGATCATGGAGGAGGCGAAACGAACGCCGAAGCGGATCGTCCTGCCGGAGGGTGAAGAGCCGGTCGTCATCCGTGCGTCGCACTCCATCGTCGAGGAGTGTCTCGGCACGCCCGTGCTGCTCGGAGACCCGGATCGAATCCGGGAACTCGCCGAGGAGTTGGAGATCGACCTGGAAGGAGTGGAGATTCTCGACCCTGGTGCCTCGGATGTGTTCGAGGACTACGCGCAGGCGCTCTTCGAACGACGGATGCGCAAGGGAGTCACGATCAAGAACGCTCGCAGGTTCATGCGCCAGCCAATGTACTACGCGGCGATGATGGTGGACCGCGGGGACGCCGATACCCTGATCGGGGGCGCGAACACGAGCTACCCGAATTCTCTCCGCCCGGCCCTGCAGACGATCGATCTGCTGCCGGGGATCGAGAAGGTGGCGAGTCTGTACATGATGGTGTTCCAGGATCGACTGTACTTCTTCGCGGACACGACGGTGAACATCGATCCGGACGCGGAGATGCTCGCGGATACGACGGAGATGACGGCCGACTTCGTTCGGCGGCTCGGAATCGAGCCGTATGTCGCCATGCTCTCATTCTCGAATTTCGGCTCGGCGCCGCATCCCGAGTCGTCCAAGGTCAAGGAGGCCGTCAGACGGGTGAAGGAGCGCAGGCCGGACATCAGCGTCGAGGGCGAGATGCAGGCGGACACAGCAGTCGTGAAGGGTCTTCTGCGGCAGTCCTACCCGTTCTCGGACCTTAAACGGCCGGCGAATGTGTTGATTTTCCCGAACCTGGCCGCGGCCAACGCCGCGTACAAGCTCCTGTCCCACCTCGGTGGCGCCGAGGCGATCGGGCCCGTCCTTCTCGGCTTGAGCAAGCCGGTGCATCTCACCCAGAGGGGTGCCACGGTGGCCGAGATCACGAACCTCGCGGCGATCAGCGTCGTCGATGCTGAGCAGCGCCGACGCCAGGGCGGAGGCGAAAGCGGATCCTGACCGCAGGACTCCGGGCGCGATCACGGAGGGTGTGAGCGCAGACGGCGCACGCACTGTCCGCGACCCCCTGTGGGGAAACATCACGCTCGATCGGGCCGCCGCGTCTATCGTGGATGCCCCCGAGTTCCAGCGCCTTCGACGGGTGAAGCAGTTGGGATTCGCCCACCTCGTGTATCCGGGCGCGGTTCACACCCGCTTCCTCCACGCCCTCGGCGTCTACCACCTGACCGGTCGGGCAATCAGCACGCTCGACCGGAAGGGTGTGCTGTCAGGGCTGACCGATGACGAGGCGGCCGCGCTGCCAACGGTTCGGCTGGCGGCGCTGCTGCATGACGTGGGGCACTACGCCTTCTCTCATGCGATGGAGGAGCTGGAGGCCGATGCGATCCCGGGTCATCACGAGGAGGCGGCAGGTCGCTTCCTCGAGGCACCGGCGATCCGCTCTGCGCTGGCGTCGTCGGGCGAGGGGTCCGCCGATCTCGTCATGAGTCTGATCCGTGGAACCTCGGACCACCCCCTCCAGGGGCTCATCTCCGGCTCGCTGGACCTGGACAAGATCGATTACCTGCGTCGAGACAGCCTGTTCTGCGGCGTGCCCTACGGTGCCGTGGACGTGGAGCGGTTACTGGAATCTCTGACCCTGGCCCGGGAATCAGACGACTCTCCACTCGAAGTGGCGGTGACGGAAAAGGGACTCAGCGCACTCGAGTCGCTGCTGTTCGCCAAATACCAGATGTTCCGCAATGTCTACTGGCACCATGGCGTACGCGCGGCGACGGTCGCTTTCCGACGTCTGGTCGAAGGTGCGCTGGAGGAAGGGTTGCTCGACCGCGAGGAGCTTGCCGGCCCGACCGACGAGGAGCTCCTCGGCCTGCTGGCGGCCCGCATGCGGGATCAGCCGGCTCCGCCGATCCTGCAC
>PVMS01150603.1_pt1 | contig 10138 bp, 11 predicted proteins | sample 1853461 | NCBI WGS metagenome assembly PVMS01 (sample SAMN08582032, study PRJNA380276) | Marine sediment metagenome, whole genome shotgun sequencing project. | isolation source: ocean sediment barecode stripped | collected 2017
GCTATTGATTCAACACCAGACGGAGTTGCTGTTAAGTAAAACAGAAGATTACAGTTACTAACTTGAAAATATTTGTTAACCTCGTTATTTGGCACATATTCGTTAACCAAAGTAACATTATCTCTTATATTGAACTCTTCTATTAAGGCAAGTGGTTGATATTCTCTTTCCTTATCAGATTTATTAAATGCTATTTTTTTTGCTGTATCAAAAATTGCATTTTTAATTTTTGTAGAAAATTTATTTGTAGAGAGTGTATTCCAAAAAGATTCACCAACAACCAGCAATGAAACATCATCTCTTGTTTTTGATAGTTTTGCAAACGCTTTAATAACATTATGCAATCCTTTGTATTCTCTAATAAAGCCGAAGAATAGAAAAACATATTTTTTTAGTTTCAGTTCTTTTTTAATTTCATCAATGTTAAAATTTGGGTCTGGCTTAAACATATCATAAATCGGATGATATAATTTTATCACACTCTTTTTATTTCCCTTAGATCTTATTCCCGTTTCATCAATAGTATAATCAGTTTCCGGGAAAACTGATTTTAGTTCATCAAAGGTTTTATATGAATGGACTATATATGAATCTGAATCAGAAAGCCCATACCTAATTAATGATTTATCAATCTTACTTGGTTCCTTTTGTGCAACCACATGAAGATCAAAAATTACTTCACAACGGCATCTTTTCTTTAATTTTTTTGTAATGTACCCAAGTGGTAATCCTTGAATTGCAATTGCCCATTGTATGACGACAATTTCAGGATCAATTTTTTTTATTAGCGTTACTGTATTGTTCCAGGATAATGGATTATTATAATTGGTAACATAATGGGTCTTAATTCCTGTTCCTTCCAGAGGATCTGACTTACTGCTCTTATCTATAAAATCTCTAGGAATAAAAAAAGGATATTGCTGAGTCCAAGAAACGATGTGAACTTCTGTGTTATCGAAATTATTAAGAGATTTGGCTAGAGATAATGTATAGTTGGCAATTCCACCCTTAAATTTGGGCCCAGGGCCAAATACAACCACTTTTCTTTTCTCCATCAAATAAAATTCCAAGCAATCTTATTACACATACAATTCTATAGCTTTGTCATAAACTCTTTTCATCCCTTCTTCAATAGAGATTTTAGGTTCCCACCCTAATGTTTCTTTAACATAATCCATGTTACAATATCTTGAGTGTACACCAACAGGTTTATCAAGTAAAGGTTTTATAGTTGGATTATAGCCTGCGAATGATCCAAATAATTTAATTAAATCTATAAATGAAGTAAGTTTTCCGGACCCAATATTTATTGCGGAACCATCACGAATATTATCCATTGCTGTGAAAGTACATTCTATAACATCATCAATATGTACAAAATCTCTTCCTTGTTCTCCACTACCCCAAACTTCAAATGGGTCTTCTTTGCGAGCTGCTCTTGCAGCGATAGCTGGTACAGGGTATGACAAATCTTGATCTTCACCGTAACCGGAAAATGGTCTAATACAAACAACAGAGACTCCATAATGAGTTGCAGCTAAATGGGCAAGATACTCACCAGTCATTTTTGTCCAGCCATACGTCATATCGGGTTTTCCCAGAACATCGCCATTTACATTTACATCGGTTTCTTTTAAGGCAACAGCAGTATCTTCTCGTTGAAGAGAATTTGGATATGCTGCGCTTGAGCTTGGATAAAGAACTCTTTCCGGTTTTGCTCTAACAACCCAATAGAAAAATTCAGCATCAATTGATAAATCAAGAGAAACTTTTAGCGGGTCGCCGTCAATTTTAGCTCTTCCACCTACAATGGCTGCAAAATGGAATACATCATTCAATTTAGTTATATCAAGATCGAATTCATTTCGAAGAAAATTTGGTTCTTCCAAAGATCTTTTTAAAAAATTTCTAAAATCAGTTTCCCAAAAATAAAGTCTTTCGTCTTTTCCAAAGATTGTAATATTCTTAAAAGATTTCTCAGTTGTATCTTCAAGCCATGTGGATGGATGTGTTCCTATTGACAAATCATCTATCGCAATTATTATATCTGGTGTGTTGGCTAATAAGTGTTTAACAAAATTTCTTCCTACAAACCCACAAGCTCCAGATACCAAATGGTATTTCATCAGATCTCCAAAATTTTAATATTTTTATTTGCTTCTTTCTTTAATTCCATAATCATCTTCTTTTTTAGCGTTATGAGCTAGCATTTCACCAATTAATCCCAGTGAGAAAAATTGAACACCAACAATAATTAGTACTGTTCCCAGAAAAAGTAAGGGGCGATTACTTAAATGAATTTTATCTAAAAGCCACAGAATTGATAAATACGCATCAATTATAAAACCAATTAAAAAAGTAGCCACACCAAGCACTCCAAAAAAATGTAATGGGCGTTTTATATATCGCGTTGTAAAAATTACAGTGATTAAGTCAATGAATCCTTTAAAGAATCTAGATATCCCGAACTTGGTCTTTCCGTATCTTCGTGGATGATGCTTAACAACAACCTCAGAAATATTAAATCCTTTCCAATCAGCCAAAACCGGGATATAGCGATGTAGTTCTCCTTGTACGCTTATGTTTTTTACCACGGCTTTTCTATATGCTTTTAGTCCGCAATTAAAATCGTGAATTTTAATTCCAGACATAATCTTGGTTACATAATTAAAAAAGCGAGATGAAAACTTTTTTATTAATGGATCATGTCTCTTCTTTTTCCAGCCCGATACTAGATCAAAACCTTTTTGTAATTCTTGTAATAAACTCGGTATTTCACTTGGATCATCTTGTAAATCTGCATCCATTGTTATTACAACATCACCGGAAACATTTTTAAATCCTACATTAAGAGCAGCTGATTTTCCATAATTTTTTCTAAAACTTATATAACGGATTTTATTATTTGTACGTGCTAAATTCTTAATGACTTTAAGTGAATTGTCGTCACTTCCATCGTCAATGAAGAAAATTTCATAATCTGAAGATATTTTTTCAAAAACATCACTTATTTGTTTGACAAGCTTTGCAAGAGATTCTTCCTCATTATAGAGAGGGATGAGCATAGAAACCTTCTGAAATGGATATTTAATTAAACCGTTTTTATCAGAAGTGCTAGGATTTCTTGTTTGTTTATTACTGTAGCGTCTATTTGGTGAGTAGTTTCTTCTTGGTTTTCTATAATTGTTCGGTTTTTTATTGTTTTGTTGTAATTTTGCAGAATCATCAATTTTTTTCTCAATTTTTTTTTCTTCACTTAAATTCTGACTTTCGTTTTCCATAAATCCTTCTTTATCTATAAAATGTTTGTCTCAAAAAGTATGACTTAATTTTTAATCAATTGCTTAAAAAGAATAATAAAATTAACTTAATATAAAGCTAAAATCAATTTGCTTATTCTTTAAGAAAACTTATATAAAGGTCGTATGGGTGGTATAGTTTATTGGACAATAATAAGGATTGCAATTCTTCTTCCGTTATTATGGATTGCAACTGATTATATGGACTTTAAATATTGGTGGATGGCCGTTTCCATGTCAATATATGGATTTATTTTTCATCCGGCTGTAATTCAATATAAATTGTTTAAAGAGCAAAATAAAGAAATACTAACAAACACACTGTGCTCAAGTTGTAATCACTTTGATGAAACAGCAATTCTTTGCCTAAAATATGATAATCATCCGACACAAGATAAAATTCCGTGTGAAGGAGCTGATTGGGAACCAAAGTAAAGGATTTTCAGTTCTCCATAATCAATTTATTCAAATTTTCTACAGCATCGATAAATCTGGGTCCTGGTCTGCTATATAAATCGGCATTTATAAAAAATACTCTTTTGTTAATTATTGCTGGGAGTGTATGCCATTCAGGATATGTTTTAAGAAGTTCATCAATGTTGTTATTATTTGTTTCGTATAGTAAAATGCAATCTGGGTTTTTCACGAGAAGATCTTCCCTATTAAACATCGGGTAACTTATTTCTGAATCAGCGGCTATATTTTCTAAACCGGCATAAGTTAAAATCTGATGAATGAATGAGTTTTTACCAACGGAAAAAATAGGACTTGTTGAAACTAAAAACATTGCAGATCTAAAAACAAGTTGATTGTGGGTTTCTTTAACAGTTTCAATTCTTGATTCCCAATTACTAAGTATAGATTGTGCTTTTTCCGATACGTTAAAGATTTTACCCATGTCAAGCATTGTTTTCTTTATACCATTATAATGTCTTGGGTTTGAAACGAAAACTTTAAATCCAAGATCCAGAAGTTTATCATAATCGGATTTGGAATTTCCTTCAGCAGTAATAAAAATTAAATCAGGTTGAAGAGTAGTAATTTTTTCTAAATTAACAGTTAACAAATCCGCCACATTTTCTATTTTATTTGCTGAATCAGGATAATTGCAATAAGCGGTATTGCCAACAATTTTACTACCTAATCCTAATTCAAAGACTAACTCAGTTAAATTAGGTGCAAGTGTAATTATTCTATTTGGCGGATCTTTGAGTTCAAGTTTTTTGTGAAGATTGTCTGTTATATAATTGGTACTAATTGAAATCTCTTTCTGTTCTTTACAGCCAACCAGAATAATAAAAACTAATACCCAAAAGTATTTAACCATTTTCATAATACCATTTTATACATAATATTGAATAACTGCTTTAGTAAAGTAAAAGCTCATTATACATACCAAAACGACTTTAAGAAGTATAGCTAAAAGACTAAATACAAATGAAATTATTCCAATTTTAATTGCTTTATTCTTAGCCTTACCTGCAATTAGCTCACCAGCTATGGCTCCCAATAAAAGTCCTAATATCATTCCAAATGGAGGAAAGAAAAATACTCCTATCAACATTCCAATAATAGAAAACCAAATACCTTGCTTTGTAGCTTTAAACATTTTAGCCCCAAATACAGGTAGAAGAAAATCCAAAAAGTAAACACTAGCTGTAATTATTCCCATAGTTAATAAAAAATTTGAGCTGAAAACAGTTGATTCGGTTAATTCTAAAATAATTAGTGCTAAAAAAGCAAATGGTGGACCAGGTAGTGCAGGAACAATACATCCTACGAACGCAAGGAGAATTAAAATAATACCAAGAATAATTGAGCCTATAAATAAAGGATCCATTTATGTAAGTGCTATATGTTATAATATTTTTAAAAACAATTTAATAGAAAAATAAATCAAAAGCTGAATGAGAAAAAGCATACTAGTAAAAGCAAAATAATCTTAAAATCCTTGATTTTTTAAAAAAGATGCTTATATTGTAATTACCCCAATATGATATTCTATAGCTATTCATTTATATTCTATTATTGCTGATCAAGTAAACATATTAGTTATTGAAATAAATTTTAATTATAAAACAGGAGAACCAAATGTCTGATACAATCTTAATTATTGGTGCAACTGGGTCAGTTGGTTTTGAAGTAGCAACTAGATTGAGTAAACAAAATCAATCAGTTAAAATTGCTGTCAGAAGTCCTGAGAGAGCAAAATCAATAAAACTTAGTGATGCAGAATTTGTACACTTTGAATATCTAAAACCAGAAACATTTGATAACGCATTCGAAAATGTAGATAAAGTTCTATTAGTTTCACCTCCTTCTTATCTAAAGATTCATGATAGTGTTAATAATGCAATTAATATCGCAGTCGAAAAAGGAGTTAGACACATAGTTAATATTTCGGCAATTAGTGTGGATACTGAACTTGATAAACCAATGAAAATAATAAAAGAGCATATTCAAAAGTGCGGTATTGATTATGTAATTCTATGTCCTAACTGTTATATGCAAAACTTCAATGATATTTTTAGGGATTTAATAATATCTGAAAACCAAATAACCGTGCCAGCAGAAAATGCCAAAACCAGTTTTGTAGACATTAGAGATGTGGCTGAGGTCGCTGTTAAAGCATTAACGGATGAGACTTTAAAAAACAATACCTATAAGTTAACTGGTAAACAGCTTCTAAATATGCATGTTGTTGCTCATCTATTCTCTGAAGGTTTAAATAAAGAAATAGGTTATAGCAGTATTTCAAACGAATTGTTTGAAAAAAGATTACGTATTGCCGGATGGCCATCTAGTACTATCGAAGGAACAATGCAACTTTGTAGTCATGTAAAAGATGGTGATACTTCAGTAGTATCAGATGACATTAAGAAAATCCTTGGAAGAGAGCCAATTAAATTTGAACAATTTATTAATGATTACTCATCTAATTGGTCCTAGATATTTTAATAATTTTTAGTACATTTACTTACAAATTGTACTTAAATTAAAAAAGAAAGACTAAATGGCTTTAACAATGAAGTATGGCCCAGTTTTGGATATTTGTAATAGTTTTAATATGAAAGACGCTAAAGTTGAAGAAAAAGAAGAAGGTTACTTGAAAATATATGGTGTTGTTCATACCCAATATGAAAAGAATAAAATTTGGGATAAAATAAAAGAGATTGGTTGTTCATCTGCTTCGGATATTAAAGCTGATATTAGAACTGAGACTGGCGATTATTATCATATTCATAGAGTTGAAAACGGGGATACTTTGGGTAAATTTCTAAAGAATATCTTGGTGAAGCAGGAAAGTATATGGAAGTATTTAACGCTAATAAAGATCAATTATCTAATCCTGACTTAATTCAAATTGGTCAAGAACTAAAAATTCCTTTTGTCGGCTAGCCACTTATTTTATACGCGATAATACTATTTGTAGGCGCAGGCTTTAGCCTGCGTTTTTTATATCATTTCAAGTCAAAAGTTACTGTTTCATTAATACCAATAATTTACATGATAGATCTAAATACCAGAGAAGAATATCAAAATTTCATTACTGATAATGTTGCGGCATTAATTTATTTTAGTACTCCAGATTGTAATGTTTGTAAAATTCTAAAACCTAAAATAATAGAATTTATTAAAAGAAGGTTTCCTAAAATTAGAATGGGCTATGTTGACAGTGGAAATTTGCTCGATGTTGCTGCTCAAAATAGTATTTTTACAGTACCCACAATATTTTTTTTTTTTAGATGGCAAAGAATTTTTTAGGAAATCGAGAAATATCAACTTAATTGAATTTCAAAAGGAAATAGAAATACTGTACACAATGTATTTTACATAGTTGATTTAAGTGTTAGTAAGAAAGAAACATCCAAAATAATTTTAAATTATCATCAAATTTCATCACCCATATAGCAAAAAGATTTTTATATAACAATAATTTTATTCTTTCTCATAGATTTTTATATTACTATTTTTGTTAAAGTTTATAAAATGTGTAAGTTTATTATTATTTTTACTTTAATGAATTTTAAGAATAATCAAGAATGAAAAAACTAACAGTTGATCCTACCATAAAGTTTTTTATAATAGTTATCGGATTGGTTATATTGTTCGGAGTTTTAAAGGAACTTCAGTACATAGTTGTACCACTAATTATTGCTTACCTTCTAGTATTTGTATTTGAACCTTTAAATATATTTTTTATAAAAAAGAAAATCCCTCAAAGTCTTACAACCGTGATTGATTTGTTGATTATAATAGGATTTTTCTGGGCACTATCAACTTTTATTATAGACTCTTTTATTAGATTAGGTAATGAATTACCTCTCTATCAGCTCAAGTTAAATAGTATAGTTAGGAACACTGCAATATCTTTTGGGTTGAACGATCCCTTTTTTTCTGATTTTAATATTGGTCAAATTCTTTCTGATTTAGACTATGGCGGTATTGCTAGCGGGCTTTTCACATCAACCATATCTTTGTTTTCTGCTGGATTCTTTGTTCTATTCTTCTTTATATTCGTAAATAGTAGCCATAAGCATTTAATAGCTACAATTAAAAATAGATATATGAGGACGCAATCAAAGATTTCTCTAAAATCTATAAAGAAGAAAATAGCACAAGAAAAGCAAGGGGATATTAGTCAATTAGAGGTTGTAAGAGCTGAAAGGGAAAAGATAATTGAAAAAACATTTAAGGATATTACAGAACAGATTCAAAGATATATTGCAACAAAATTTTTAATTAGCTTACTTACCGGAGTTGTTGTTGGGATTGTTCTTTGGATTTTTGATATTGATTTTTTGATTGTTTGGGCTGTAATGGCTTTTTTCTTAAATTTTATTCCAAATATTGGATCAATAATTGCTATTATATTACCAACAGTAATGACATTAATACAATATGAGTCTATTGGTTACACTGTGTTAGTTGCAGGTATAATAACATTCGTTCAAAACATAATCGGAAATATTATTGAACCGAAAATATTAGGTGATAAACTAGGCCTAAACCCACTTGTAATTTTACTTTCTTTGCTAGTCTGGGGCTACATATGGGGAATTGCCGGAATGTTTTTATCGGTACCACTTACAGCAGTTGTAAAGATTATTATTTCTAACTCAAACTCCCCTAACCTACAATTTTTTAGTGAATTAATGGGTGGTTCTGAAAAAAAGATTGAAAAAAAACCAGTTTGATCTAGTTACAGTTAACCCAATTAGGATCTTCATTTATTGTTAACACTTCAAAAGAATCAGTCTTGGCTTTCATTAAATAATAGAGATTGAAAGTTCTCATCATCTTTTAGTGAGTCCATATAAGGATAAACTATGTTTTGCCTGTATTCTATCCAGCCTTTAGTAGCAGCTTTGTTTAACCAGAATAGTGCTTTTTATTTGTTACCAATAATTGTGTAAATATTTGCATGGTATCTTAGATTGAAAAGGTGGCAAGCCCAATTGCTGTGATACATGCACTAAAATAAATAGCAAAATATATTCGGACTTTGCGATTTTTTATTTCTTTTTACAAATTCTTTAGTAAGCTCAGAGTAAGTTATAAAATTATTTTATAGACACTCCGCATAGTCTGGAAACTGTTTGATTGCTTCCAATTTAAATGAATCTATTTTAGTCTGCATTTTTTCTAATAGGTTTTCATATTCGGGCTCATTTCTTAAATTTTCAAAATATGGATATATTTTCATTCTATTTATATCCGTGTAACCATTATTAATTGCTTTTCTCCACCATTTAAATGAATTCACTTTGTCATCATTAATTGCGTAAATTTCAGAAAAAGCCATATAGTCAAATATTTGATAATCTTCTTCTTCCGTAAAATATGCAGCATACTCTTTTATTTCTTCATCTAAAATTACCTTTGCACTATCCATGTGATTAAGCTTTATCAATGTATGAGCATAAAAATATTCAGGGTACGTATCAGTAATTTCCATATACCTATCAAAATAATCTTTAGCTTTTTCATGATTATTTAAAATTTATTCTAATCGTCCCCCTAAAAACCAACCAAATACCCAGTTTGAATCAATTTCAATAGACTGTTCGAAATATTTACGTGTATTGGAGAAATCGCCAACATTAAGGTATAGATCGCCTAAATATGTGTTTACAAACAGGTGCTCCGGATCTAAATCATGTGCTTTTTTGGCCCAAATAATTGCAGTACTATCACAGTTAAGATTCTTATAAATCATACTTACAGTTAAAACTCCCATAATATCAACTGGTGCTAGTTCATTGGCCCGCCTTATCCAATAGAGAGCTTCATCAAAATACCCTGTGAACATTTTTATTTGTCCGTAATTAAGAATAGCACTCCAATAGTTTGGATTTAACTCAATTGCTCTTTTGTAATTTGTTAATGCTAATTTAACTTCTTCTTTTCCTTGATAAGCAGATGCCAAAGCTTTATAAGCTTCTGGCAGGTCAGGATTTAGAGCAACAGCTTTTTTACCAAGTATAAGTGCTGAATACATCCATTCATTTGCACTCCAATATTTTGTAATTTTCTGGCCATAAGAATCAGATAGTCCAGCTAAAGCAAGTGCATAATTTGAATCTACTTCAAGCGCTTTTTTAAATTGTTCGATAGCTTTCTCATTTTCTTCTTCAGTATAATTATAATAATGATGTTTCGCTTTAAGATAAAAAGTGTATGCATCAATATTATTCGTGTTGTTTTTTTCTATTAATTCTATTTCGAGAGGAAGCAACTTAGCTTGGAGTGCGGCGGCAATCCTTTCAGCAATATCTGACTGAATATCAAAAACATCCTTCATTTCCCTATCATATGTCTCTGACCAAATATGTACA
>PVMS01099236.1_pt1 | contig 10137 bp, 10 predicted proteins | sample 1853461 | NCBI WGS metagenome assembly PVMS01 (sample SAMN08582032, study PRJNA380276) | Marine sediment metagenome, whole genome shotgun sequencing project. | isolation source: ocean sediment barecode stripped | collected 2017
ACGGTTGTAAACATACCTTGCTTCTGTGCAACGTGAGCAGCTTCTTGCACAATTCCTGCCCCATATATCCTCCTGAATTTCTCTTTAACATAAAGCGCAAAATATCCATCTCCACAGCCTACATCAAGAACTTTCTCCCCCCCTCTCAAAGCTGAAGATGCAGTAGAAAAAATTTCATTAGAGGGCTTATTTCCTCTATCCTCCTCCATTGATTTCTTAATGCGGCTGTGGAGATGGATATTTTGCGCTTTATGTTAAAGAGAAATTCAGGAGGATATATGGGGCAGGAATTGTGCAAGAAGCTGCTCACGTTGCACAGAAGCAAGGTATGTTTACAACCGTAATGGATTTAAATTCATCGTTGTCATATAAGGATAATACTTTTGATACCGTAACATGCTTAGACGTAATCGAACATGTATTAGACCCTGTTTCTCTGCTTACAGAAATTTCTCGTGTACTTATGCCTGGCGGTCAATTAGTATTAACAACACCTAATATAAGATACTTCAGGAACTTATATAAATTAATCTTTAAAGGAAAATTCCCTCATACAACTCCTGATACCTTTGTATGGGGAGGTGGGCATTTGCATTTTTTCACAAGAGCAGACATAAAAAATATTTTTAAAAAAGCTGGCTTTAAAAGAATAGAGTTTTTTATTAATCAGAATCAATTTCGTTTGTCTAAAAAGAGAAAAATAATTCGCTTTTTAACTGGTGAAAGAATATTTGGAGAATGGTTTAACGGTAGCATAACCCTCTCGGCATACAAGGAATCTTGAATGGCTAAATCTACATATCCAACATTGCGGGAAATTATAGATGCACAGACCTTAAGACGTGAATATATTCGTTATTTACCATTAGCAAGGTATGTACTTTACCCTATAGGTTACTCAATAACATGGTTAGCAGTCCGTATCGGATTAACTACGGAAGCGGTAGCATGGATATCCGGAATTGTGGGTTTCATTGGAGTCCTGTTCCTGATGAGTAGCCAAGACTGTTTATTGCCTATTGGAATCGGTTTGTTGATATTGTTTAACATTCTTGATTGTGTTGATGGAAGTATCGCTCGTACCATGAATACACAAAATCCCTATGGAAGATTCCTGGACTCTCTCATGGGATGGATTGATATGGGATTTTGGGCTCTTATCGGAATTACATCATTCCGACATCCACATTTATTGCTCTGGCCTGATCCATTAGGCAAAGGAGTGATTGTCTGGCTGGCTGTTGGAGGCTTAGCCTGTTACTTCTTTAATCTGCTGGGACATGTTGAGAAAGTTTTTGATCAATATGTAAGGAAAGAGTGGGAGAACATTAGGGCAGATAGCAAGACTGATTCGAAAGGTATATCCAGAGATGGAAAGACGGCAAAACCCGCCCATGGAAATACACTACTTTTAACTGCAATGCGCATTATCAGCAAAATTAATCATAATCTGAGAGTCAGGGAAACACATTATTTTCTTTTGATCCTGGCCTATTTAAGTAAGGCTATTGATTTATTATTAATCACTTTTCTGTTTTATTATATCATGCATGTCATACTGCTGCTTGTTATTTACTGTAAACGTGGCCGGCAACTATGCGATTTTCTAAAAAAACAACAACGTTAATATGAACATCTGTCTTTTTTCTATAGTGACTTACTGGCATGGTGTTAAGGGCGGCATGGAGATCCATGGAAAAATTCTTTGTGAGGGTTTAGTAAAAAGAGGACATAAAGTAACTATCATTTCTACAAGGCATCCAGATGGAAAGGAATATGAGAAAGTCAATGGGATAAAGATATATTACCTAATCAAAACAGGTTTCAGCACTTATTGGAAAAAATGGGGAAAAGAAAGTTTAAAGAAATTTGACCAATTAAACAGTGTGAAGCCTTTTGATATTGTGTTAAGTCAAAGTTTCAGTGGATATTATTTTACGAAAAATAAGAAGAAGTATAGAATCCCTTTGCTCTCTCTTCTCCAGGGTGTAGGCCCATATATTACTATTGCAAAAATTAAAGTCTCTTTTAAACGGCAAAACATATCTATTGCTGAAGTGTTTCGGACTTCCTTGAGCTACATTGTTCACTATTTTATATTACAGTTGCCAACTGTGCTCGGTTCAGATTTAATAATCTGCGCCAGTGATCACGTTAACGAATCCGTGAGGAAGTGGTTTCCTGTCAGAAAAAAAACAATCTATACTATTATGAATGGCATAGATACAATTAAATTTTCACCAAATGAACAAGATAGAAACAGAGTAAGAAAACGTCTGGGTGTAAGAGAAGGGGAACTTCTTCTAATGACTTCCGGTACTATAAGTAAAGAAAAAGGTCATCATTTAGTAGTAGAGGCTTTGAATATATTATTTAAAAAAAAATGTCAAGTTAAAATTGATGATCGTTGGTAACGGTGAATATTTGACATCCATATCTGGTTTGATTGATAAGTTTGGGTTAAACGATAACATAATTTTAACAGGATTTGTTCCTAATGAATTAATAAGTAATTATTACAACGCGGCAGATATCTATCTGATTCCTACATTTCGTGCCGAAGGACTACCATTCGCTTTAATTGAAGCTATGTCTATCAGTTTGCCTATTATAGCAAGCAAGGCGGGAGGTATCCCTAATGTTTTGGAAAACGATAAAGAAGGATTGTTGATTAATCCCGGCGATACAGATGAAATAGTATCAAAGATTTTGACATTGTTAAGAAATAAAGACCTAAGGAAAAGCCTAGGTGTAAGCGCCCGTAACAAAGCACTGAATGAGCTTAATGCAGGAAACATGGTTGATAGAATACTCAAGGTCATAGAATCAAACTTTTTCCCCGGACATGTCTGATACAGCAATAATATCAGTTAGCAATATTAAGGTTTATATAGAAAAATAAAATTTCCGGAGGTGCTTAATATTGAAAGTTCTTTTTTTGCCTCTCTATAACTACGATTGGGCAAGTAGCCGCTGTAGAGTATATCTTTATAAAAAGAGATTAGAAAAGTATTCAATAAGTGTACATATCTTACCGCCTCCAAACCCCAATGCCATCTCACGGGGAGGCTATCTTTGTAAAATGCTTTTTTCCCTTTTATGGGTTGATGTCATTTATATACAGAAGAAAATATTTCCATCATATTTGTTTTTTATAATAAAAACCTTTAATAATCGAATAGTCTTTGACTTTGACGACGCTATCAACACTTGTCCCGCTTCTGTTGACACTCATCTCTTCGATGCAAGAAGTAATGAAAGACAACTCAACAATATTCTTAAGAAATGCAGCCATATAGTTGTGGGAAATTCCTTTCTTTATCAGTATGCAATGAAGCAAAACTCCCGTACCACAGTTATACCCACTCCGGTAGATTATGAACAATTTTCTCCTCTACAACCTGAGACTTTAAATTCTAAATCAGAAAAGGAAGAAAGAAAAATAGTACTTGGGTGGGTAGGGCAAGGCCAAAACTTAATTTACCTCGATACCGTGAAGGACGCTTTACAAGAAATAAGTAACCTCAGGCAAAACATGATCTGCCTTAAAGTCATAAGCAATAAGCCTTATTTTATTGAAGATGTAAAAGTTTTAAACCAGTCCTGGAGTATAGAAAAAGAAGTTGATAATTTAAGATCAATAGACATTGGCTTGATGCCTCTTATTGACGATGAATGGTCTCGTGGTATATGTAGTTTTAAGGCTCTACAATTTATGTGCCTGGGAATCCCAGTCGTCATCTCGCCGGTAGGGACCAATAAGGAAGTAGTCTCGCACGGAAAAAATGGCTACCTTGCAAATACCAAAGAGGAATGGATTAAATATCTCTTAAATTTAATTGATGATGAAGAGAAAAGAAAAGAGTTCGGTTCGGCGGGCAGGGAGTTTGTAATCGAAAAATACACTTACGAGGTTACCACTCCCATGCTTGTAAAAGTATTGAGGGAAGTACTCTCTAATTAAAGCTTTGGAATTTTTATTTGTTATTATATGAAGTACATTGATCGTATCAGAGCACATTCGGGACACATCTTATATTATCTTTGGCCCGGAGGAAAGACCATCTACCCTTCCTCTGTTGTCCTTGAACTTACCAACCGCTGTAATCTGAGGTGCAGTATGTGCTGGTGGGATTTTCAGGAAAGTTCAAAAAATGGGCATGAAGAATTAACGCTTTATGAATTCAAGACATTGATCGATGAATTAGCAACGTTTCGACCCAGACTAACGATAACGGGCTCCGAGCCATTTATGCGTAAGGATGCTCCAGAAATCCTTGAGTATATTCACGAGAAAAGACTCACAGTAGACTGTATTATGACCAACGGAATACTAATGTCTGAAAAGATAGCAGAGGCTATCGTTAAGGTAAGTCCGGGAATAGTCCAATTTTCTATCGATGGTGATGAAGATGTCCATAATCACATCAGAAGAATGAAAGGGGCGTATCAACGGACTGTAAGGGGTATAGAAATTTTAAAGTCTGCCATAGAACATGATGGCAAGTGTGAGAGGATAGGAATCAGATTAAACTGTGTTATATTGCCTCAGAATGTTCATTGCTTAAACTCTGTAGCCGAGCTAGCAAAAGAACTTGGAACACAACTTCAATTTCAATACCTGATGTGGTTAGACCGGGACCGAATTAATCTCCATCAATCCTTCATGAGGAACAAGCTTGAATTTAACGACAAAAACATCTGCAATCTTTATAGCAATCTCGACGGTTTAGACCTGGAAATGCTGGAGGAACAACTTGCAGAAATTAAACGATTCTGCAATAAAAACGGGACACCCCTCTTTTTTATGCAATTTTCTGATCAGGTAGCAATAAGAAGGTGGTATTCTGACCTTAATTTTATACCAAGAAGAAAGTGTCTTGAACCTTTTCTTGTAAGCAGGATTGATGCAAAGGGTAATGTCAAGTTTTGCCCTCTTATTGATTACTCATATGGTAATGTAAAAGATGCTCCGTTTAATGTATTATGGAACAATCGAAAGTCATTAAAGATTCGATCATTGCTGAAGAAGCAAAGGTTATTTCCCGGATGTATAAGATGTTGTAAGTTGTAAAATACAGTGGATGGCATAGCAAATGGGATTCTAATTCGTTAAAGAAGTTGTTAAATACAATATGAATAGTAATAGCATAAAGGATCTCAAAGGCCTACATCACCATTTAATCATTCCCGCAAGTGGAATTTCGTTGGGTTTATTTATTTGGAGTACGTACTTTTCTACATCTTCCCCGGTTTTCTGGACATTTATAACTATATGTATCTTGTACGTCTCTTTATACATTTCTTCTTTTATAATATCACGACTTTCCGGCTTAAAAATGCATGACGTACTAAAAAAAGAAACATTTTTTTCGTTATTAGCAAGGTTTCAGAGCAGGGCTTATCAAGTTTATCAAAGGATTTTGAAATGTCAGAGGCAAAAGCCTCCTGTTACCCACAGATTCCACTGAGGAGGCATAATTAATAATGTCTGAAGAAAGGGAAATACTTCCTTTTGTATCCATTGTTATTCCAACACTGAATAGCAAGAAAGATTTAGTCAGGTGTCTTAATTCTATTCGAAAGCTTGAATACCCCCAAAAAAGAATGGAAGTAATAATATGGGACAATGGATCAACCGACGGCACACGGGAAGAGGTTGGTAGGATGTTTATAGAGATGGAGAAAGATGGATGGAAGACATTGAATATGATACAAAGTGAGGAAAACCTTGGCGTATATACATCAAGGGATGAATTGTTCAAACGTGTTAATCCCGATACTGATTATGTTTTGAGTATAGATGATGATGTTTTCTTGCCCAGTGATAGTTTAAAAATTTTTGTCAAATACCTTCAGGATCATTCTAACGCAGGAATCATAGGTCCGAGAACGGTATATGATATGAAACCCGATGAAACTGCACATGGAGCAGGTTTTGTAAATCTCTGGATAGGGCGGTATCGTGATATTGATGCTGGTAGTCTGGTTGGATGTGATTATGTTATTGGGTGCTGCATGCTTATAAAAAAGGACGCTATCTCGGATTTAAAGGGTTTTGATAGGGATTACTATACATCTCACGGAGAAGTTGATTTCTGCCTGAGAGCGAAGAAGAAGGGATATAAGATATTTTATGATCCCGGTGTAATTGTCAGACATAATATAGCAAGGGGAGGCACAAAAACACTGGAGCGCATTTACTATCTTTACCGTAATAAATTGCTGGTTATTCGCAAGAATGCTTCACTGCCTCAAAAAATGACCAGTTTTCTTTTATACTCAATTTTCTGGGTACCGAAAATGATAATTGATTCCATACGATTCCATCGAGGTATTAAACTGGATGAGTGGCTGGTAATGTTCAAGGCCGTCAGGCACGCAATCATAAATCGCGTAGGTAAAGTAGATTTATAACGTCAAATTATTATTAAAGAAAGCAACAAAATGTTAAATACTACTGGTAACAATGAACTGTGAGCAAGAGACTCTATGAAATGCAATCTTCTCTATGTATTTGACAATATGGAGTTTGGCGGTGGCGAGAGGGTTTTCGCACAGATAATCAATAGATTATCCGGTGAACAATATAACATTATGGTGGCCTGTTTACCAACAGGGGCATTTATTGAAAAAATTAAAGGAAGTGGAGCACAGATTAAATCTGTAGATATGAGAAACAGACTCAATCTCAGAGTGATTTTGCAGTTGGCAGGTTTGATGAAAGGAGAGAGGGTCGATATTGTCCACAGCCAGGGGGCGCGTGCGGATTTCTTTGCCAGAATGGCGGCAAAACTGGCTAGAGTACCTTTTGTTGTATCTACAGTTCCCATGCCGGTAGAAGGCTTCGATGTAAATCCAATAAGAAAATTCATATATACGGTCTTTAATCGATTCTCAGAACGCTTTGTAGACAGGTTCATGGTTGTTTCTGATGCTCTGGAAAAAATGATGATAGAGAAGCATAGAATTGATCCTCAAAAGGTAGTTAAAATTTACAACGGGATAGAGAAAGATGAATACTGTAGACCAGATAAGGAAATTGCGTACAGAAGATCAAGCTTCAGAAAAAAATCAGATTTAGGAGAAAACGTACCGGTTATTGGCGTTATCGGTCGATTGGTTTGGCAGAAGGGATTTAAGTATTTTATTGGAGCGATACCTGATGTGTTAAAAGAGTTCAAAGATGCAAAGTTTTTACTTGTTGGAGAAGGAAAGCTGGAAGACGAGTTGAAGGTGAAAAGTAACAAGCTGAAGCTTGAGGATAAGATCATCTTTACTGGTTTCATGGATGATATTAGGGACGTATTAGCATCCATTGATATTTTAGTTATTCCTTCCTTGCAGGAAGGATTGCCTGTAGTCCTTTTAGAGGCCATGGCTATGAAAAAGCCAATTGTGGCTGCGAACATTGAAGGTATAATGGAAATTCTGGAAAATAGTGTTTCAGGATTACTTGTTCCACCCAGAGACATTAAGGCATTGGCAGAAGCCGTAATTGATTTGCTTAAGCATGAGGACAAAGCAAATCAGATGGGTTTAGCTGCCAGAAGAGTAGTGGAAGAGAGATTTGGAGTGGATATTATGGTACAAAAGGTAGAAGAAGTCTACGAGGAACTTTTGCAGCATAATCAAAAAGAAACTTTAATACGAAAATAGAATCTGGAATCGTTGTCTTTATTCAATAATACGAGATTTTAAATGAGGGAAAGACTTTTAGAATGGATGGTGTGCCCTTTATGCAGCGAAACGTTGAAATTAGAAATTTCTCTGCAAAAAGAAAATGAGATTATTGAAGGGAGACTGCAATGCTTATGTGGCCAGATATTCCCGATCATCAGAGGAATACCGAGAATGTTGCACGGTGCACTACGAAACGATCTCATACAGGTATATCCAGATTTTTTTCATCGTCACCCGGAACTAATAGATGAGACTTTTATGCCTGAAAGAGATTCGATAATAGTTCAAAAACAGAAAACAATAGATAGATTCGGATATGAGTGGACGCATTTTGACGATTATGATTGTGACAACTTTGAAGCATTTGTTAATCCTTTACCGGTAAATTTCTTGAAAGGAAAACTGGGTCTTGATATCGGATGTGGTGCTGGTCGTCATGCCAGGCAGGCGAGTAAACGAGGGGCGGAGGTAGTATGCGTTGACCTTTCGAAGTCCGTTGACATTGCCTATAAGAATAATGCTGAAAATGCATTTGTTCATGTTGTGCAAGGTGATGTTTACAACCTGCCATTCAAAACTGGTAATTTTCAATTTATTTATAGTCTGGGAGTGTTACATCACCTGACAGAACCCGAACGTGGATATCAGGCTTTAATTCCATTTCTGAGGGAGGGAGGTGCTTTATTTATATGGCTATATGCATATGCCCCCCGCAAAATAGTTTTAGAAGCTCTACGGTCTGTTTCACAGAAACTCTCCAATAATAATATTCGGCGAATGGCTTATATATGTAATCTGATCGATTATGGTATATTTGTAAATATGTATCATCTTATGTGTAACTTGCCTTTTTTAGGAAAATTGGTAAACCGTAATATTTTTATACGTTTTAGAGAATACAAAGGGTATGGTTTTCGTGTCGGGTATATCGACTGGTTTGATCGTTTATCTGCACCCATTACTAATTTTTACAAAAAGAGTGAAGTGCGTAAATGGTTAACACGCAGCGGATTATCTGATACAAAGCTGTTGCCAGTGGGAGATTCGTGGTGGTGGCTTTACGGCGAAAGGAAAGCATAGCATGAACCTTCTGGTAGTTGGAGCAGATTTCTCACCGTACAGTGGTGGGATAGGTACTTACACTAAGGAATTAGCGATTTCCCTTACTCAAACAAACCGGGTTATTGTTTTAGCAAATGGAATTTCCAATCCAAAAACATTTGATCATGGCTGCCCTTATCGCATAATTCGTACCCCTTCATTTCCCGTCCTGCGTCACCTGGCCTTTTTTATATATGTTCCATGGATACTCTGGAGATATCACATTGATGCTGTCTTGCATGTCGTTTGGACTACCGCTTTGATCAGCCATTTATGGCACTACTTAATATCGGTACCTTATTTTGTCACTATTCATGGCTCAGAGTGTTACGATGATACATTGACATGGCGGAGGCGTTTAAAAGGTTACGTGAGGAAATGGAGGCTTGCAACTCTTCAAAAAGCCAAAGGAATTTTTCCTGTCAGTAACTACAGTGCTCATCTAGTAATATCACTGGGTGTGGAAAGAGAACGTATCGAGGTGATCTCAAACGGCGTAGATACACAACAGTTCAAACCCTCTTCAAATAGTAGAAATTCAGACGAACGGAAGAAATTACTTACGGTTGCACGCCTGGATTTGCACAAAGGACATGATCGTGTCCTTGAGGCTCTGGCTATACTTAAAGCACAGGGCATAACACCACGATATATCATAGTAGGTCAGGGAGATGAGGAAATCCGGTTGAGAAAAATGACACAAATCCTTGGTCTGGGGAATCAGGTAGAATTTACGGGTTTTATTTCTGGAAATCAATTACCACCCATATATAATTCCTGCGATATTTATGTTATGGCCAGCAGGGAAATACAGGGACGGCTGGATCTTATTGAGGGATTTGGTATTTCTTTCCTTGAGGCTAGTGCCAGTGGACTTCCCGTGGTGGCTGGTGATTCTGGTGGTGTTTCTGATGCTGTACGGAATGGGAAGACAGGCACTTTAGTCCACCCTGATAAGCCGGAGGATATTGCCTCCGCAATAAAGCGCTTACTAACGGATGATAATCTTGCAAGAAGATATGGAAATGAAGGTCGACGGTGGGCTGAAACACAAATGAGTTGGAAACATGTAGCCGAACGCGTGATTAGCGCTATGCAGAGAATGATGTGAACGATAGGCAAGAAAATAATGGTGGATTCGGCCTTTGGGCCTTAATCCACCCATAATAGACAAATAGTTGTGGTACAGAATTATTTTTGGGAATAGAAAAAAATGTGTGGAATTTGTGGCAAGCTCAGTTATGGGAACAAAATAGTTGATGAAACACTTCTCAAAAAAATGTGTAAATCACTTGCCTACCGTGGTCCGAATGATGAAGGTGTTTTTGTTAACGCAAACTCAAAATCTCAAAA
>PVMS01129146.1_pt1 | contig 10137 bp, 8 predicted proteins | sample 1853461 | NCBI WGS metagenome assembly PVMS01 (sample SAMN08582032, study PRJNA380276) | Marine sediment metagenome, whole genome shotgun sequencing project. | isolation source: ocean sediment barecode stripped | collected 2017
CGCGCTGTTCAAAAGCCTGGATGCACGGATCGTGGACATAGATGCGGCGGTATTTGATAGCAGTATCGAGCCTCATGGTTTTGACCAGCACAGGGTAGCCAGGGACCCACAGTTCAGCGTGGCCATACCGACCGGGCTTGACCGTGCGGGACTGGGCCGGCGTAACATATTCGCGCCGGCCTATCTCGTTTGGCGGAACAATGAATTCGAGCGCATCATTCTGCCGATTCGCGGTAACGGTATGTGGTCGACTCTGTACGGCTATATTGCACTGGAGTCGGATCTGAACACAATCGCGGAGGCTACTTTTTACGAACAGAACGAGACACCGGGAATGGGGGACCAGATCACCCGTCCCGACTGGCTTGCACGGTGGCGGGGACGACGGATTTACGATGAACGGGGTGAAATTCATTTCGCGGTGGCCGTAGGCAAGGTTGACCCTGGTTCACTATCGGCAGCATTTGAAGTGGATGCATTGACCGGCGCGACGGTCACCACTGATGCGGTTACCGAACTCATCCATTATTGGTTCGGCCCGCACGGATACCAGCCATTTCTGGCAAATCTGCGAGCACAAAGACCCGCCAAACCAATGCCCACAGAGGACCCGTGATCATGTCCTCGCACAATTCATTGTTAGCGCCACTGATCAGGGAAAACCCGGTCACCCTGCATGTTTTAGGCATTTGTGCAGCGCTCGCCATTACAAACTCGCTCACCTCGTCGCTCATCATGAGTGCTGCGATGACCACAGTGCTGATCATCTCCAATCTGGTTATCAGCCTGATACGGCATCACCTGCCGGCCAGCGTCCGGCTCATCGTGCAGATTACGATAATCGCTTCGGCCGTCACGGTGATCGACCAGTTGCTGACCGCATTCCTGCCTGATGCGGCCAGGACCCTGAGTGTCTACATCAGTCTGATTGTCACAAACTGTATCGTGCTGGGCCGGGCCGAAGCCTGCGCGATGAAAAGCTCCGTCGGTACCAGCCTGCTAGATGCGATCGGCAATGGCTTGGGGTACAGCATCATTCTCATCATCGTGGCAACGATACGTGAACTGTTTGGCAAAGGGTCACTGATGGGATACCGGCTGCTGGAACTGTCAAGAGATGGTGGCTGGTTTGAGCCCAATGAAATGCTGTTGCTGCCGCCCAGCGCCTTTTTCATCATCGGTTTTATGATCTGGGTGATCCGAAGCTGGAAACCGGAACAGAAGGAAACGCCGGAGTACGGGCCAATCCCGCTGCAAAGGGAGCAGGAACAGTAATGGGTGGTCTTCTCGACATCTTTTTCCGCTCGGTTTTCCTGGAGAACCTGGCGCTGGCCTATTTCCTGGGCATGTGCACCTTTCTTGCAGTCTCCCGGCAGATTAAAACAACGCTGGGGCTGGGCGCCGCTGTCATCATTGTCGAGGGCATCAGTGTTCCCTTAAACAACCTGATTTATAACCAACTGCTGCGTGAGGGGGCACTGAATTGGGCCGGGCTGGGTCACCTGGATTTCAGTTTCCTGAGCATGCTCAGCGCAATTGCAGTGATTGCCGCGATGATTCAGATTCTCGAGATCGTGCTGAATCGCTTCTTCCCCGCGCTTTACCACATGTTGGGTATATATCTGCCGTTGCTGACCGTCAATTGCGCCATCCTGGGCGCCTCCTTGTTCATGGTGCAGAGGGATTACACCTTTGTTGAAAGCGTATCGTATGGTCTGGGCGCCGGCTTCGGCTGGGCGATGGCGATCGTCTCGCTGGCAGGTTTGAGGGAGAAGATGAAATATTGTGATGTTCCGGAGGGGCTACAGGGCCTGGGTATTACCTTCATCACAACCGGTCTGTTGTCGCTCGCGTTCCTGGGAATCGCGGGCATTAATTTCTGAGGAAGTGATGCTGGAAATCATCATCAGTGTCCTGTTGTTCACCGGCATCTTGCTGGTGCTGACCTTGCTCATTCTCTGGGTGCGGGCAAGGCTCATGCCCCAGGGTGAGGTGAACATCAATATCAACGATGAACGGGATATCCATGTCAGCGCCGGAAGCCGGCTTCTGGAAGCCTTGTCGGATCACCAAATCTTCCTACCATCAGCCTGCGGTGGCGGCAGTACCTGTGGGCAGTGCCGGGTCCTCGTGTACGAGGGTGGTGGAACGCTGCTGCCCACAGAGGCCTCCCTGATCTCCAGGCGGGAAGCCATGGCCGGTGAGCGGCTGGCCTGCCAGGTGGTTGTTACGCAAGACATGTGTATCAAGGTGCCTGAGGACGTGTTCGGTGTGGAGCAGTGGCTGTGCACAGTTCGTTCCAACACCAATGTCGCCACCTTCATCAAGGAGTTGGTGCTGGAGTTGCCCCCCGGAGTTTCCATCGACTTCCGGGCAGGCGGTTATATTCAGATCAGGTGTCCGCCGCATGAGTTGACTTATACGACATTCAATATCCAGGACGAGTACCGGGATGACTGGGAACGGTTTGGCCTGTTTGAACTGGATTCATCTGTTAAGGAGCCGGTGGTGCGGGCTTACTCCCTGGCCAATTACCCGGAAGAAGACGACATCATCATGCTCAACGTGCGCATCGCCACACCGCCACCCAATTTGCCCGGAAAGGTTCCGACAGGTGTGATGTCGTCTTTCATCTTCAACCTCAAGCCCGGGGACCGGGTGGAGGTATTCGGGCCATACGGTGAGTTTTTTGCCAAAGAAACCGATGCAGAAATGGTGTTTATCGGTGGAGGTACCGGCATGGCGCCGATGCGTTCACATATCCTCGACCAGATTAAGCGGCTTCACAGCAAGCGAAAAATCAGCTTCTGGTACGGGGCACGTAACCTGCGCGAGGCTTTCTATACCCAGGAATTTGATGAACTTGCGCAGCAGAACGACAATTTCAGCTGGCACCTGGCCTTGTCGGAACCAGCGGATGAAGACAATTGGGCAGGCCTGGAAGGCTTTATCCATGACGTATTGTTCCTACAATACCTGAAGGATCACCCCTCGCCGGAAGACTGTGAGTACTATATTTGCGGGCCACCGATGATGATGGCGGCGGTAAGCCAGACGCTGAATGATCTCGGTGTGGAGAAAGAAAATATCCTGCTTGACGATTTTGGGAATTGAAAGATGGAAGTTTTCCTGGGAACACTGATTATTGTTGTCATCTGCTGCATTGCGATGGGCCTGGGATCAATCCTGTCGGGCAAATCGCTGTCCGGTGGTTGCGGTAAACAACTTCCTGGCGCCAGTGGGTGTGTGGGGTGTCCCAACCGTGGCCGAAAGAAAAAAGGAGACACAAATGCTGAAGTCAGTACTGGTCCGTGACCATATGTCCACCAATCTGATAACACTCGATCCTGACATGGACATCCTGCGTGCTGTCCATTTGCTGATCAGGAACAACTTTTCAGGTGCGCCTGTTGTAGATGAAAATGGCAAGCTGGTCGGTGTGCTTACCGAGCGAGATTGCCTGCGTGTCGCCATGCAGGCTGAGTACTACGCCATGCCTGGCGGCCCCGTGCGCAAGTTCATGAGTGACAATCCGAAGTCAGTCTCACCCGAGGAAAGTATTCTGAACGTCGCGAAATTTTTCATCAACGGAAGGTTTCACCGCTATCCCGTAGTGGAAAATGGTCGCCTCGTTGGCATAATCAGCCGCCGGGACGTGATGGAAGCGATGGGCAAGCACCACCCCCTGAGGTGATGTGTTTCAGGCTAGCGCTCTGAACCCATCAATATAAGCGTGACAGAGCACTAGTCCGGAGCTGTCGCTTGCGCCGCCTTGAGCGCTCGCCGGGTGATGACGGGTGTGACGAGTTCATAGATAATCGTGGACGCCAGCACCGTTGGCAGCAACACGGGGGCAAATTCCGGAAAGCGTTGTGAGGCAATCAGGGCCATTCCCAGCGCCACACCGGCCTGGGGGAAAAGACACGCGCCCAGCCAGCGTCGGGTAGCAGAATCAGCCCCTGCCCAACGGGCTCCGCTCCAGGCTCCCAGGTAGAGCCCAACACACCGAAAAAGCATGTATGCCAGGGTAATACTGCCCACCGTGAGCAGCGCCTCGACATGTGCCGATGCACCGGCCAGCATGAAAAACAGCATTAGGAACGGAAGTTCGATCCCTTCAATGGCGTGAAAAGGACGTTCATGATGCCTGGCCAGGCTGGCTACGACACTACCCATGAGCATTGCGCACAGCACCGGAGACAGTCCCAGCCAGGTGGCAATGCCGCCGCACAACAGAACGAAGCCCAACGCTTCGGCCAGTGTCGGCTCACCGGGCCGGATACGCCCTGTCAGGTAGGCCATGGGTGCACCGAGCACCATACCCAGCAGGACGCTGCCGCCTATCTCTCCAAGTCCGAGCCAAATGCCGGATATTGCGGAACTATCTCCGTTCAGTGTCGAAGCGGCGGCCATCAACAGGGAGAATATGAAGAGCGCCAAAGCATCATCCGCCGCAACTACAGCCAGCAAGGTGTCAGGAAACGCACCGGTTGCACCGCTCTCGCGAACGATGTCGAAAGTGGCCGCCGGTGCTGTTGCGGCTGCTATTCCAGCCAGAAGCAGGGCAACGACCGGGTGCACTCCAATCAATAGCAGGCTGACCAGCACCACGAGATTTGCGCCTAATGTTTCACCTATCGTGATGCCCAACACCAGCTTCCCGTGGGCTTTGAGCGAGCTGATCGATAGCTTATGACCGAGTAAAAAACCAACCAGAGACAGGGCCAGGGTGGTCAATGGCGGAAACCACTGCTGTACAAAGGCGTGCGGCAACAAATCAAATCCGGCAGGACCAATAGCAAGGCCGGCCAGGATCAGAAGTGTGACGCGCGGCACAATCGAATGCCGACCGATCAGGTCGGCAGCCAGCCCGATCAGGAACATGAAACCCAGTAGAAGCAGGACGGGTGGAGCGTTGAGATGGTTGGTCACTCGGTGTTTCCCGAGTCCAATAAACGTGGCTTACCCATATCTGTATTCTAAAGCAATTCCTGAAGGTAATTCTTAAGGGCCGTGTCCAGGCTTCGAAAAAATACCAATCAAATGAATCATCTAAATAGAATGAATCGGACACCTCCAAACAACAACCGGATGTAATTTCTGTACTGCAGGAGCTGATTCGGCAGGATCTGTTTGTCGTTAAGAACTTTTGACATGATGATGCCGCTGAGTATAGATACCGTCTTCATATTCAAGCAAATTTTCAAGGACTATTACATTAATGGCGATAGGGGACCTCCCCACCAACAAAATGGGCGGGGTGTCATGTACAGCAGAACGGTCAGGGCTGCGGTTGGGTTTATTTCTTCAGACGAACATGCCCACTGTCGGAGAAGCCCGGCAGTCCGGCAATATTGCTCTTGCCGCAAAAGTTGCATTGTCGTCTAGGTGGGTAAGTATCTCGTTGATCACCGCAGGGTCTTCTATGCTGGCGATGATGCGGACGTCACCACCGCATTTACTGCAGGTTTCGATATCGATGTTCAATCTACGTTTTAGTAGTGCGTGAGTTTTGCGTGAATCAGTTGTGCACAGTTGTGCATAGTCCTGCAAATTGGCGCATCGGGCGCACCAGACACTGAATTACAAAACACCGCAACAAGTGGAACACGAATATCGATTAGTGGCTTAATTAACGTGTCCGATAATCCGGGTTAGCTCACACTGACCCCAAATATTCTGATGTGTATACTGATTCGCCATGGAGCAGTGGCGTGGTCACACTGCGGAAGGCATTATCAGAGGAAGATTAAGGAAGATTTAATAGATTCTATGTACATTGCAGATTCATGCAAATTATGAAGCCGATGGCACGGCCAGAGGTTTTCGGCCGCGCACCGGCACTCACCGAGGCTTTCGACACCACCACCTCCGCTTTCGACGCTTATGTTGATTGGATCGATGGACTGTATCGGCAACAGAAACTGAACTACTCCCTACTGGATAAGCAAGCGCGCGAACACGGCGACCAATGCTTCGGTTTCCGAGTCGCACTCAAGATCGCCGAATCACGGCGTATTATCCGGATCCTGGATGTGCCGCTCACGATAACGCTGGTCAACCCGGTGTATAAGGAAACGGGCCGCATCCAGCGCCGCGCAGAGCACCCGCACGGAGAGGACTCCATCCGTTACAAGTTAAAGTGTTGCGCGAACTGGAATCTCTGAACCGAAACTTTTCGGCTCGGTTTGTTGTGGTTGATGATGAGTGCCCGCATCACTCTGGTGATCACGCTGAGCGAATTTTGCGAGAGTATGCGGAGGAATACAGGTCTGGAAAATATCGGGTCTTATATCTCGGAAAAGCCATCGAAGAACAAGACCCGGATGTACCACCGGGTCTGACGCACAAGGACGGCGAGAACCGCAGTGTGAAGGGAGGCGCATTGTTGTTCGGCATGCGCAAGGCAATTGATCACCCGGTTGAGGGGCTACATATCCTGGTCGACAATGACGCGGACCTGTCGATACACCCCGCCCAGCTCGGGATACTTGTCGAGGACATTCTTGCGGGCGGATCGCAGGCGGTAGCGGGATCCCGACGGGAGACTGATTCAGCTGCACTGATTGGTGGTTCGCGAAATTCCCGTGGGCAACTTTTTATCCAGATCTGGCAACATTTCCTGCCGCAACTTGCGCAGCAAATCTCCGACACCAACAGAGCTTTCAAGGCCTATACCGCTGATGCATTGCAGCATATTCTGTATGGCATCCGGTCTTACACCTTCCCTTACCAGATAGAGCTTTTGCAAGCCTGTGTCGCATCAGGGGTACCCCTTAGCCGGCGCGGCATTGCGTATGTGGATTCTGAAGCAGCTTCCACTCAGCAGGGAGTTAATATTACCGAGACCTACCTTGATCAGATCCGGCAAATCATCAAGATTTCCAAGCGCTATGATGCAGTGCCGCCTGATGATGCGCTATTACGTTTTTTCGACACAGTCTCGGACAAGCACTGGCACGACATTGAGACGAAGCCACTGGCATCACTGGAAGATCTCCGACACAGTCCTTGCTGAATCTCCAATCGTAGGGGTTCTACCCCGTTGCTCTCTCCCAAAGGGAGAAAGTGTTACCCCAGGTGTGTCAGCCCAGCCCGGCCAGGATCAATCGCATCGTGCGCTTTTTTGTGCACGAGTTCGATAACCTTGCAGGGCCAGCGGTTCGATCAGGTCTTTATCTCTTACTGGCCGGCTCCATATCCGGTCATTTCCAGGTAGCCCCTGCCAGTGCTGCCGGCAGTTGGGCCCGCAGCCTGAATGGCGCCTTCCCAATAAGCAAAGTCCACGTCCATCCACTGGTCTTCCAGCAAGGGAGTAATAATCATTTCACGCCCGATTTCCGTCAGCGTGATACGCCAGCGCACCGGCAACTGACGGCCATGCAGCAGTGAGAACTCCAGCGTTTCGAAACCAATTTGCTGCCCATCAAGCTGTGTCGCCGCGCCTTGCGGTGATATCAATACGCCATGCCGGAAGTTCCCTCCCTGGCGGAGGCCCTGGTTTTGCCTGAGTCGAAACAACATCAGCTTTTCACCTGAATCCAGGTGCAGGGCAAACCAGTCCCAGCCAGCCTGGTCGGCTTGCAGAAACTGGCTGCTCCACTCCCGGTCCAGCCAAGCCTGTCCGGTGACGGGAATGTCCTGTCCGTCAACTGTGAGCCGGCCTTCAGCCTGAAGGAAAGGCTGGCTGTAGTAATAGGAGCCACTGCCACTGGCATGTTTTTGTGAAAAGCCAGCTTCACCCTGCAAAACCAGGGGCTTGTCGCTGTCCAGGCGCAAACTGAAACCCATATCGCCCTGACGGAACCTGGCCTGTAACGGCAGCCAGCCATCCCCCGTGCTGCGCAAAGACCAGTCATCCAGCCAGGCTGCAAATGGCTCCACGCGTACGCCAGCCTGGGCGATGCCGGCGTGGTCGCCACCCCGGGCATAACGCTGAAAACCGGCGTGACCCTGTGGCCAGGTCAGCGCAGCGTGCGCCATGAATACCTGCCCACTCAACCAGGGATTTTCTCCCCAGCTTGCCGTATCTACCTCGGTCAGCTCGGGTTTGGACGGAGCCTGCCTGGCCACCAGGCTGGCGTTTCCACCTTGACCCGAATCCGGCCGCATGGCAATACGGAACAAGGTCCACTGGGCGCCGTAGAACTGCCCGGAAACATCCTCCAGGTTGGCGGTGAGATACCACCACTCGATACGAAAGTCCGGATGCGCATTGTGGTCCCGGGGGAAAGTCAGCTGGCGACCCGGTGTGGCCTGAGTGAATCCTTCCATACTCCTGGCCAGCATTGCCAAATCATCCCCCGGACCGGGCTCGGGCTCCGGCGCGCAACCGGTGATGACCATGGCGCAAATAAGCAGCATCATGCAGCGCACAGGCATTCGTTTCACACCGACCGCTCGCGCAGCAGTTGCCCGGGCGAAGCCTGCAAAAGTTGCAGCGACGGAAGTAAGACGGCAAGCAGCAGTGAACCGCTGCCCAGCAGGGCCAGCATGGGCAGATGCTTCCACTCAGGCTGCAGGGCGAAGCTCCAGCCAAAAGCCACGGGAGTGACAACGGCCGCCAGCACCCAAGCCAGCAAGGCGCCGAACGGCCAGACCAGCACAATGCAGAACAAACCCAGCAGACCCCATTGAAGCAATAACAGGGTGGCCCGTTCACGGCGAGTCACCCCCAGCGCAGTAAGCAAGGCTTGTTGCGGCAAGCGGTGATGATGGATGGCGCTCACCGCGCAGAAAATACCGATGCCGGCGATCAGCAGCGTGAGGGCATTGAGCGCCTGGGTGACGGAAAACGTGCGGTCGAATACTGACAAGCCGCGCACCATCAGTTTCTGTTGATTGATAACCTCGTTTTCCGCCAGGCCAAAATCCCGAATCAGATCCGTGCGCACTTTGCTCCACATGATGCTAGGCGGCCCGATCAGGCCAAACCCGCTGGCCAGCATCCCTGGCCAGCATTTTCTGAACAGTCTCTCGTTGAGCATCCACTGGGATTGCGGGTTCCCGTAATCCCGGTACACACCGAGTACCGGAATCGCATCATGGCCAGGGCACACCTGCACCTCCTGGCCGGGCTGCCAGCCGTCCAGGCGCATGGCCCGTTCACTGATGAACACGCCGCCGCCATCTCGAAAAACTGCCTTTGCGCCGCGCCGCCCCTGCATCAGATCGACTGAGTCGATGAATTCCTGGTTATCCGGAAGACTGATCACCTCGATGGTGGTAACCGCCCCTCCGGGGGTTGGCACGGCCAGCCGGGTCGTGTACCGGGCTGCTACGCCGGCTGCTGGCGCACGCTGTTTTAACCAGGCTTTTAGGTGCGTTTCAGATGCTTCACCCGTGATATAGATTTCGGCCAGTAGCCGCTGTTGCAACCAGCTTTCCGTGGCCTGGCGAAAACTGCCAATCATGATGTTAAGTCCGCTGTTTGAGACCAATGCCAGGGTAATCGCCATCAGGGCCAGAGCCGCCGGGCCCAGCAACCAGCGGCTATCGGCGAGCAACCAGCTGGTGCGTGCCCAGGTGGGGGGAACCAGGCGGGAAGCCGCGCCAAGCAGCAGCCGTAAACTGCTGGGCAGGCACAGTGCCGCACCGAGTAGCAACGAGGCCATGCAGGCGAGCGCCAGCCACAAGGCGTTGGCCGTGACGGCCAGCACAGCGGCCAGCACCAGCAAGGCGATGCCTGCCATGAAAAGCACCCGGTCCCGTTGTTCTGCCAACGCTTGCTGCCAGCCGGGTGATTGACGTTCAAGCACCGGCATTCTCAATGCCTGTCGCAGTGGAAACAGCGCGCAGAGGCCTGCGGCAATGCCCGTCATGGCCAGAGGCAGGCCGAGACCGCCAGTCAACAGCTTGTCGGGGTAGGCAATATAAACACCATAGAGCTGTGCCAGAGTCAGACCGACGCCGGGTAATAATTTGGCCGCCAGCCAGCTGCCCAACACAAATCCCATCAGGCTGCCTACAATAACGAAAGCACCAAGTTCCAGTAAAAGCACTCGACACAATTCGCCGCGTGTTACCCCGGCGAGACGAAGCTTGCGGAGCAGCTCATGGCGATCGGTATAACTGAATGCCAGCGCGTTGTAGATCAGAAAAACACCGACCACAAAGGCCAGCAGGCCCATCGCGGCA
>PVMS01100918.1_pt1 | contig 10136 bp, 9 predicted proteins | sample 1853461 | NCBI WGS metagenome assembly PVMS01 (sample SAMN08582032, study PRJNA380276) | Marine sediment metagenome, whole genome shotgun sequencing project. | isolation source: ocean sediment barecode stripped | collected 2017
AATCGAAAAACGCGCAGGAAGCGCGTTTTTCGATTTGGTCTTGTAGGTGCATGGATCCGCCGGCACATTTTTCTTGCCGTAGCGGTCCTCGATTACTTCCCGAATTTCATCTACAGCAACAGTGGCAAGTGTCACCGAGTCGGTACGCATATAGGTGATGAGGCCGACATTGCCCTCATCCGGCAATTCCAGACCTTCATAGAGGCGCTGTGCTACGCGCATTGTCCATTGCGTATTGAAGCCGAGTTTGCGAGAGGCTTCCTGCTGCAGTGTTGAGGTCGTAAACGGAGCCGCCGGATTACGCCGGCGTTGTTTTTTCTTAACACTGACGGTGGACAGCTTGCCGGACGCCGCTGCCAGCAGTGTTGATTCAACTTCCCGCGCGGCAGTTTCGTTCTCAAAACTGAATTGCTCGACTTTCTCGCCCTTGTAACGAACGAGTCTCGATACGAAGGGTTGTTGGTCTTTACTGACGCCTGCCTCGATGGTCCAGTACTCGCGCGCTTTGAAAGCTTCGATCTCAAGCTCGCGCTCGACGATCATTCTCAGTGCGGGGCTTTGCACACGACCCGCGGACAGGCCACGCTGCACTTTCTTCCAGAGCAGCGGTGACAGGTTAAATCCAACCAGGTAGTCCAGTGCGCGACGTGCCTGTTGCGCACTGACCATATCACCGGAGACTTCACGGGGATCATTAATTGCAGCCTGTACCGCATTTTTCGTGATTTCATGAAAAATGACCCGGTGTACTTGTTTGTTGTCGAGGGCGTTCTTTTCGTGCAGCAATTCTGTCAGATGCCAGGCAATGGCTTCGCCTTCCCTGTCCGGGTCAGTTGCGAGGTACAGGGCGTCAGCTTTCTTCAGCGCCTTCATGATCGCTTTGACGTGTTTCTCATTGCGCTCGATGATTTTGTACTTCATCGCGAAGCCGTTTTCGGGATCGACCGCACCTTCCTTGGGCACCAGATCGCGCACATGGCCGTACGAGGCCAGGACAGCAAAGTCCTTGCCAAGATACTTGGTGAGGGTGGTGGCCTTGGCGGGGGATTCGACTATGACAAGATTTTTGGACATTCGAGCTGACTATTCCTTTTGTTGCGTCAAAATGAGCAAAACCGCGGACGATGCCGCGGTTGAATTACAGCTTTAAGAGCCGGGTGTCAAGATTTGTCGCAATAACGACGTGCCGCAGCACAATAAAACTGTCAGTGAATTGCGGTCTCACCCTCGTCAAAAACGAGGTCTTCCATACGAGCGTACGCCACTTCCTGGCCTGGCTGGCTGAACAAAACCATCAACACCACCCATTTAATCTGCTCGACATCGATATCCGCGCTTTCCAGCGCGAGCAGCCGATCAACCAGCAATTCGCGCTGTGGCGGCGAAAGAATGCCGATCTGCTCGAGATAGGTTATGAAGCCACGGCAGCCGGCATCCAGCCGCTGCATTTCGCCGTCATCGTAGATGCGAATTCCGTGGCTGGTGTGGGAAGTGAGGACGAGCTTGTCCTGGTTGTCGGTCAGTCCGTCTAACCAGTCAAGCGCACGATCGATCTCGCTATCGCCAAAACCCGCACGGGAAAGCTCGTCGCGAAGCTCGGGTTGATCCGGCTCAGGTTCTTCCTCAGCGTCGATGTAGGTTTCAAACAAGTACATCAGAACGTCGAGTACATTCTCTTTCATGCCTGGAGCGTCTCCTGCTTATCCAGTTATTGCTGTCTGTTTACTACGTTGGCCGTCTTGAGTACCGGCCACCGGCTTGAACATCAATCTTTTTCTCAAGCTCGAGTATCAGAAGCATGGAGGAAACCTGATCAATCGTCAATCCGGAATGTTCAGCGAGCTCATCTGCACTCGCCGGGTCATAACTTAATGTCTGCAGCAGAGTTTCATAGTCTGCATCGTGATGTTTGTCGCTGGCGGTTTCCGGCACATCCTGGATCGCGTTTTGCATAAGATGGCCGACCAGGGGGCCGAGTTCGCTGACGATATCATCCGCACTTTCGACCAGTTTTGCGCCCTGTCGAATGAGTTGATGGCAACCACGTGACATTGGATTATGTATTGATCCGGGAATGGCAAATATCTCGCGCCCCTGTTCCGCGGCAAGTCGCGCACTGATAAGGGAACCGCTGCGTTTTGCTGCCTCCACCACCAGGGTGCCCAGACTCAGTCCGCTGATCAGTCGGTTGCGCCTCGGGAAGTGCTCCTTGCGCGGGGGGCTCCCCAGTGGATATTCGGAGCAAAGCGCTCCACCTGCAGCTATGCGGTGTGCCAGGTCACGATTTTCGGCTGGGTAGATTCGGTCAATACCGTGACCGAGAAAAGCCACTGTCATTGCATCGGCGTCAAGTGCGCCTTCGTGCGCTGCGGCGTCGATACCTTGCGCGAGTCCGCTGACGATACAAAAACCCGATCCACCAAGATGTTTGGCAAATTCGTAGGCGTTTTGCCGGCCGCCGCGGGCCGGATTGCGGCTGCCAACAATTGCCAGTGCCGGTAAATGCAGCGCGTCAATATTGCCAACAACATACAACTGTTCGGGCGGGTCAGGAATCTGCCGCAGCAGCTGCGGAAAGTCATCTGACTCCGCCACAATGATGTGATGTTCTGGCTCGCTGAGCCACGCCAGCTCATTTTCGTTTTTTGCCACCCACAAATACCCGGGAAGTCTTCCAGATTTCTATAGTAGTGGTTATACGCGGCTAACGGGACAACATATCTGGCAAAGGACTGTAGTTATTGCGCGCAAAAAAAAGCCGGCGCTACTCTGGCGCCGGCCATATTAATTTTCGTCGTCTAGGTCGGGTTGCGAACGGCGTCGAGAACATGAATGTCACTCGTTGCCAGCATGACCAGCCCGTAACCAATGCGGTCATAAACTTTGAAGATCATGATGGTACCTGCCATCTCGTCAGGCAGGGTGACTTTCTCGCTGGCGCCAAAGCTGCCAAACGAGTGACCGGCATAGCGATCACGGACGGTTTCGCCAGTCTGGTAAACCGACAATACGTCTCCGGGTGCAAGGCCATGTCGTGCGCCGCGATTCAGCACTACGACCTGGTACTGGCCGATCAAGGATACGCCATCGACAACCGAGATAATCTGGCCCTCGACCTGAATATCCGGAGCTTTCGGAAAGAAATTCAACGGAATGTCCACCGTCTCAGGAACCAGGCGATCACCCTCAAGTGCTTCGCGATTGGTGTCAGTCAGGGAAACGGTTGCCGGATCACCGCCACGTGACAGCGCGCCTTCACCAACATAAATGCCCTGGTAGCCGATCAATTTGTTGTCATCGGGATCTCTGAGTTCATCGCCGACATGGACAACGCTAAAGCGCGTGCCGGTTGCTACCGGCTCACCACCACGGATATAAATGTCATTACCGGCAGATGCCATCAAATGGTCGCCGCGAGTCGCGAGGATGTAGGGTAGTCGTCCGATCTGATCCTTCTCAAGGACGAGGCCCTTCGACAGGAAGCATCAATCTGTTCGTACGGAATGCTTGTTATTGACTCTGTGAGCGGCGTTATTCGTGCTTGCGGCGAGAGTCGGTAAGCAGACGCGCGGACATTCGTAATTCGCTGTTGACCGTCGATCATGACCAGCGCGAGTACGTCGCCCGGATAAATAAGGTGTGGATTTTCAACCTGTGGGTTGACATACCAGACTTCGGGCCAATACCAGGGGTCCCTGAGAAACGTTGCGGAGATGTCCCAGAGCGTATCGCCCAGCTGTACGGTGTACTCGTCAGGCGCACCTGAGGCCAGCGGCACGGGTTGGCTGATTTGCTGCAACGCTGGCCTGCTTTGGCTGACCGGAGCAGTCCGCGCAACCGGATCCATGGAAGATGAGCCGCTGGGAACCGTTGAGGTTCTGGCCGCTGGAGGTGGTGCCTCGTTATCGTCCTTGCCAAATGGATTCAGAGAGCAACCAGCCATTGAGATGGCCAGTGCGATAACGACCATCTTGCGGCAGGTTCTAAGGCATTTTTTGTCAGGAGACATAATCGACGGGTGCTCCATCATAGTAGTCTGTGCCTGCCCGTTGGCAAGCGTTGCTATAATATGTCGTGTCGGCGGCAATCTGGCTGCCAAACACGTCACAATTTCGGCCCAAAACCGGTTGTGGCAACCCGGATATCAGCCGGCATTGTCCGCTATATTATTCAATAAAGTCAAAAAATTAGGTCTGGTTATTAGTAATTCACACGAGTTTGACATCCAGCAATCATGGCAATACTGAAAATACTCGAATTTCCCGATCCGCGGCTGCGTAAGAAAGCCGTGCCGGTGGTGGCTGTGGACGACGCTTTGCGGCGCCTTATCGATGATATGTTCGAGACTATGTATGGCGCGCCAGGTATCGGGCTCGCGGCTACCCAGGTCGATGTGCACCGGCGGCTGCTGGTCGCAGATGTATCAACCGACAAGGACGACCCTCAGGTGCTCATAAACCCGGAAATAGTCGCGCAGGATGGCGCGGAAGTATCTGAAGAGGGGTGTTTGTCCGTTCCCGGTTATTATGAGGAGGTGGAGCGCGCCGAGCATGTTCGCGTCAGGTACCTGGATCGCAATGGTGAGGCGACAGAGGCCGATTTCGAGGGTCTTCTTGCTGTCTGTGTGCAACACGAAATTGATCATCTCGACGGACGCCTGTTCATCGACTATTTATCCGAGGCCAAGCGCCAGCGTATTCGCAAACGCCTGGAAAAAGACCGCCGAATCAGGGTTCAGGAATCGGCTGTCGTACTTTGATCAGCAGATCAGTATTCTTATAAAGCCCAATGAGCGCCGCAAAAATGTTGTTTGCCGGTACCCCGGATTTCGCCCTGGCGTCATTGCGCGCGCTGGTTAATGCCGGTTTCGACCCAGCGGCTGTATTGACGCAGCCTGACCGACCGGCCGGCCGCGGCAAAAAGCTTACCGCCAGCCCGGTCAAGAATTTTGCGCTCGAGGAAAAAATTCCGTTGTGGCAACCGGAGACGCTCAAAGATCCTGACATCGTAAGCAAGATTGCCAGCATGCAGCCTGATGTGATCATTGTTGCGGCCTATGGTTTGATATTGCCGCAAGCGATTCTCGACATTCCCCGCTATGGTTGCCTCAACGTGCACGCATCGATATTGCCGCGTTGGCGGGGTGCGGCTCCTATTCAGCAGGCGATACTTGCAGGCGATAGCGAAACAGGAATAAGCCTGATGCAAATGGAAGCAGGCTTGGACAGCGGCCCGGTATTTGCGACTGGCGTGACGCCGATCGGTGCCGGTGAAACAGCCGGCGAGCTACACGATCGACTGGCATTGCTTGGTGGTGAACTACTCGTCGAAAAACTGCCTGAAATACTTGCTGGAGATCTTGCCAGTGTGCCCCAGGATGACAGTGTGGTGACCTATGCCGGCAAGATTAAGACTGCGGATGCGGCTATCCACTGGAGCGACTCTGCGCAAAATATACTAAGAAAAATAAGGGCTTATAACCCGGTTCCAGGTGCATATTTTGACCTCGAAGGTGCCCGCATCAAGTGTTGGAAAGCCGAGCTGCGCGATGCTACTGAAGGTCCCGCCGGCAGCATAATGGCGGCCGGAAAAAAAGGCATAGACGTCGCGTGCGGTGAGGGTGGCCTGCGCCTCAAAGAAATTCAGCGCCCAGGTGGACGACGTATCAGCGCTGCAGAGTTTGCCGCGCAAACCGGGTTGCCAGGTAAGCAGCTGGGCTGGCTTTGAGTGTGCGCCGGAGTAAGCAATCGTGAGTGAGTTGCAATCCGGTGCGAGATTGCGCGCAGAAGCGGCGCAAGCAATTGATGCGGTGGTCACGGACGGTCGGTCACTGGACGCGGTTCTTGCCGAAACAGACGGAGGTATCAGTCCGGCTGATCGCTCGCTGGTACGAATGCTTTGCTATGGCACTTTGCGTTATCACTGGCGCTTGCGGGCGCAGTTGCGCCAGCTGGTCGATCGACCGCTGAAGTCGCGCGACAGTGTCATCGAATCATTACTGGCCGTTGGGCTGTTTCAGCTCAGTGACACACGCGTGCCCGATCATGCGGCTGTGTCGACAACAGTGGAGGCCGCGAGGCTCCTGCGGCGGCCAAAGTACAAGGGTTTGATTAATGCCGTCCTGCGTAACTACCTGCGCCAGGACATGCAGAATCAGCAGCCGGCCGATGACGAATCCCGCTTCAATCACCCGGCCTGGTTGATCGGCAGACTACGGGCAGACTGGCCGGAGCACTGGCAGCAGATCCTCGCGGCCAACAACGATCGTGCGCCGATGTGGTTGCGGGTAAATCATCGACACATGACTGGGGCGCAGTACATAAGGGAATTTGTTCCTGACGGCCACGAATTGCAGGGGCTCGATCAGGCTGTTCGACTCAGTCAGCCACTGCCGGTCGAGGAACTGCCGGGATTCGGTGACGGCAAGGTCTCGGTACAGGACGCGGCAGCACAGCTTGCTGCGCCCTGGTTGCTGGCGGGCGGGGGTCGGAGGATTCTGGATGCCTGTGCGGCTCCGGGAGGAAAAACCGGTCATTTGCTGGAACTTATGGGCCCGAATGCCGCTCTGACAGCTATTGATAAGGACGCGACAAGGCTCCGCAATGTGGAGCAAAATCTGGCACGACTGCAGCTTAATGCAACCGTCATGGTCGGCGATGCATCAAATACCAAAGACTGGTGGGACGGGGAGCGATTCGAGCGGATTTTGCTGGACGCGCCCTGTTCGGCGAGTGGCGTGATCCGCCGGCATCCTGACATAAAGTTGCTCCGCCGGGAGGCAGATATTGCGAAACTCGCGATATTGCAAAGAGCGATGCTGGAGGCCCTCTGGGCAGTCCTAAGGCCCGCAGGGCGGCTCTTGTACGTCACCTGCTCGGTGTTGGCCGAAGAAAATGATGAGCTCATTGGCGGCTTTCTGGCCGCACATGATGATGCACGAGAGGACAAGGCGTTGCACAATAACAACATCCACGATCTAATGTGTGAGAAGACCTGTGGCTTCCAGATATTGCCCGGAACGCAGGGTCTGGACGGCTTTTACTTTGCATGCCTTGAGAAAATGTCCTGAAAAAATTATGAAGCTCTTGCGGACAATTGGACTAACAGCGGTGCTGTTGTCGATCATAGCGGCGACACTGGCGCCGGTTGTGAGTCGTGCTCAGGACGAGATGCCGCAGCGGGGCTTCTTCGATGTCCGTTCCGCGAGTACCAGCCTGCGCGAAGGTGTGTTTGAACTAGAGGCCCGGCTGCAGCTTATTCTAAGTCAGGATGCGCTGGATGCGCTCAACAGTGGCGTGCCCTTGACGATCGAGCTGAACCTTGAAGTGATCAGAGTGCGCGGTTTCTGGCTGGACGAAGTAGAAGCCCAGCTCACTATTACCTACGAACTCGAATACCGGCCGTTAAGTCAGCGCTACATTGTGCGCAACCTGAACAGTGGTGATCAGGATTCTTTTGCAACCCTCTATTCGGCCCTGAACAACCTCGGTCGCATCCAGGGATTGCCGGTCATCGATGAGGCACTGATTAATCCGAACAGCAAATATCGCATACGGCTGCGGGCCGCGCTGAGTACCCGACAATACCCGGCAGCATTACGAATAATCTTTTTCTGGCGCAGCCAGTGGCAACTTGAGAGCAAGTGGTTCGAATGGTCGCTCGAAGGATAAGAAGAGGCATCACTGCAGCGCTCGGCGTGATTGGCGTCGGGCTGGCATTGACTGCGCTCTTTTTGTTGAGTCGAACGTCGCAGAACTCCGAAGAATTCGAGTCGCTGCATATCATCATTCTGCTGATCAACATTGCCGGTGTGCTGGCGCTGTTCGTACTTTCGGTTGGCAGCCTGGCCCGACTGCTGCGTGATTACCGCAACCATGTACCTGGATCGAGACTTAAAGCGCGCATGGTTGGGATGTTTGTGGGCCTTGCTGTGTTGCCGCTGCTGGTGGTGTTCTATTTCTCCATCCAGTTTATCAACAGCGGTATCGACAGTTGGTTTAACGTGGAAGTTGAAGCCGGGCTCGATGACGCGCTGGAATTGAGCCGGGCGGCGCTCGAGATGCAGATGCGCGATCACCTGACAACAACGGTACAGGTAGCGGCCCGCCTCGAGAATGTGAATGCGCGACAGTTGATTTTCGAACTGAGCATGCTCAGGCGGGAAAGTGGCGCGAGCGAGATTTCAATTTTCGGGCGCAACAGCCGGATTCTTGCCACCAGTTCCGACCAGTCCGCAGGGAGTCTGCCCAGACGACTGGCAGATGAAGTGTTGCTGCAAGTTCGACAAAAGCGCCAGTTCGTCAACCTTGATCCACTGTCACGTGGCGGTTATGAAATTCGCACGGCAGTGGGATTCGGTAATCTGAACCGCCGCAATTCAGGTGGTATTGTTCAGGCGATCTTTCCGGTACCGGAACGAATTGGCGTGATGGCGGACAAAGTTGATTCTTCCTACAGCGATTACAAGCGTGCCATCTATTTGCGCGAACCGCTGAAACGAAATTTGTCGCTGACGTTGACTGTGGTGCTGATGCTGTCCTTGCTAGCCTCGATTTATGGCGCGTTCCTGGTGTCACGCCGCCTGGTCAAGCCTATCCAGGACCTGGTTGCCGGCACTCGAGCCGTGGCGCAAGGCGATTTCGACACCCAGCTGCCAACGCCGTCGCGCGATGAAATCGGCTTCCTGATCAATTCATTCAACGACATGACGCAACGTCTTGCAGCAGCCCGGCGTGAGGCAAGTATCAGCGAAGCGTTGGTCGAGGCGGAACGTGCCAACCTCGAGGTCATACTGGCCCGGTTGTCCACCGGTGTCGTGTCACTCGAATCAGACCTGACCATTCGCACGGCGAACCAGGCAGCGGGTGCCATCCTTAATGTTGACCTCGAGAATCGCATTGGCGAACGTCTGCCGGATGTCGCCGCAGGCCACCCGCTGCTGCAACAATTTGTCGACATTGCAGGTGTGCATCACCAGGCCAAAGAGACTGACTGGCGCGAACAGATGGTTTTGAGCGGCGAAGTCGGGCGGCGGGTGCTGAGCTGCGCCTGTACTACGTTGCCAGGTGATGAGGACCATGCGGCTGGTTTCGTGGTGGTCTTCGATGACATTACGGCAACGCTGCAGGCGCAACGCGATTCGGCCTGGGGTGAAGTTGCTCGTCGGCTGGCGCACGAGATCAAGAACCCGCTAACACCAATTCAGTTGTCAGCAGAGCGGGTACGGCGCAAGTACCTGCACACGATGTCGGCCGAGGATGCACAGGTACTGGATCGTGCAACGCATACTATCGTGCAACAGGTTGAAGCGATGAAGGAAATGGTCAACGCATTCAGCGACTATGCGCGTGCACCAGACATCGACCTGCACAAATTCAGCATCGACAAACTGGTTCACGAAGTAGTAGATTTGTATCGGGCGCAGGAAAGCGGGTTACAGATTATTCTCAAGACAGACTCGGATTTGCCATTTATCGAGGCTGATGTTGGTCGTATCAGGCAGGTGTTGCACAACCTGATTCGCAACGCCATCGAGGCGCTTGAAAACTCTTCGGACGGCCGCATTGAAGTCGGTATCAGCGTCGCCGAAATTCACGATGTCGAAGTCGTCGAAATAGTCGTCGCTGACAATGGCCCCGGCTTCGAGACCAGTTCGATAAATGAAGTATTTGATCCGTACGTAACCAGCAAGCCCAAGGGAACCGGGCTTGGACTTGCGATTGTCAAGAAACTGGTCGAGGAACACCTCGGTACAATTGACGCACGTAACAGAGAAGAGGGTGGTGCTGTGATTCGAATTCACTTGCCGGTAGATGAAGCGGCACGCGAACAAATGATTGCCAAACGATTGAGTAGTCCAGAACAACGGAGGGAAAGAGCATGAGCACGTCACATGTGCTGGTGGTAGACGACGAGGCTGATATCCGGGTATTGATTGACGAAATTCTCTCGGATGAAGGCTACCAGGTCACGGTGGCGGGTAACGCATCCGAAGCTCGCGCTGCGCGTGACGATGAAAAGTTCGACCTGGTATTGCTGGATATCTGGATGCCGGACATGGACGGCATCAGTTTGTTGCGGGAATGGTCCGAGCCGGGCGATCTTGATTGCCCGGTGGTAATGATGTCCGGGCATGG
>PVMS01122052.1_pt1 | contig 10136 bp, 8 predicted proteins | sample 1853461 | NCBI WGS metagenome assembly PVMS01 (sample SAMN08582032, study PRJNA380276) | Marine sediment metagenome, whole genome shotgun sequencing project. | isolation source: ocean sediment barecode stripped | collected 2017
AATTTCCCAGCCGGTTAGGCCCAGATACATACTTACACCCCCTAGCAACAATCCAGCCATCAAGCCAAATGTCCCCAACCACGCAAAATGCTTCTCTAGAGGTTCGTCAAAAACTGGACGGCCAAATAATCCTTGACGTATCGGCCGTCTGTAAAATAAAGAAACAAGGTAATTGAACGTTGTTCCAAGCGCGAAGATGCTAATGCCTGCTACACCAGAAACCATTGCAAAATAGACTGCAGCTACCCCCCAGGGTCCCAGAGTTGTGGTTCCAGAGATTCGCGCAAGGATTAGAGCCAATCCAATGATCAAGGCCATGATAATCCCACCCAAACCAATGATGCCCAGGATTCCAACCGGATTATAAGTAAAAACTGTCCACACCATCGAGTGAAGAAACAGGATTCCATCGCTGACAACATTTAGTTTGGATCGTCCCAGACGCTCACTATAAGGAATCGGCACCTCAGCCATACTTATGCCTTCATGAATAGCCCGTGTACTCATCACGGGGGTCAGATTCAATCCATCAGGCAACGGTGAAACTCGATCAAACACATCACGTTTGAAAACCCGCATCCCACTGGCGCTATCGCTTACTTTTTGCCAACCAATGACCGAGAGCAAAGTAGCAAAGAATAGATTGCCAATTCGTCGTGTAGCGGGCATCTGGGAATCAGCACCCAACATCCGCGAACCAATTACCAACTCTGCGCCATTTATTGCTGCTTTACACAATGAGGGAAAGTATTCTGGTGGATAAGTGCCATCGGCATCAAGGAAACCGATGAGATCTCCCCGTGCCCGTTTAAATCCTGTTTTTAGAGCCGCGCCATAACCTTGATTCTTTGCGTGAGATATTATCTGAACTCCGTCAACGCCTTTGGCTATGACGGCTGTCTTATCCGCGGATCCATCGTCAACAACCAATAATTCTAATAATTCTATATCTTCTTGTTCCAAGTCAGATCTTATTGCGAGGACACGCTCGGTAATTTCGGCTATGCCACCTTCTTCATTATATGCGGGTATAACGATCGACAAAGTTATCATTTGCTTAAGATTTTTACTCCCCAACCGTATGGCGACCGCCGCCAAAAAAGAGTTCTGGAGGACCCTCTTTCAATTTGTTCGCGCCAACATTACGAATGAGTTTGGCTGGCACACCGCCGACGACGGTTCCCGGAGCCACATTCTGGGTAACAACAGCACCTGCCGCAATAACAGAGCCTTTACCAATTGTCACGCCATCGGTGATGATGGACCCAGCGCCAAGCCAGACATCATCCTCAATGACTATTCCTTCGGCTGTGATACCTTGTTCAACAAACGGTCGGCTTGGATCATCGAACACATGATTTACAGCAATAATCTGAGTGTATGGTGACGTATAAACACGGTCGCCGATCTCGACGCCTCCCTGACCACGAATAACGCTGTACTCACCGATCAAACAATCACGGCCGATGCGGATGAATGAATTTGGCAAATCACGAAAATTATAGACGTGGAGAATCGCTCCATGCATCACAATGGTATTAGCCCCAATCTTAATGCCACTGGGACAGGCATGGAGGTAAGCGCCTTTATCAATATATGAACCATGTCCGAGCCAAATATAGTTACCGAAGCGCAAACGAACACCGTCCTCGATTGCTACCCAACCATCAATATTGAGAATAATCTTGTAAAGCGTTCCGCGAATACCTATACCAACGGCGGTTGGAACCCACCCAACCAGGAGGTATAGGGTTTGTTCCAGACAATAGCGGCCGATGCTGGTGGCCTGTCTGCTCAAATAAACACCGAGTTCACGAAATACAGTCACTATTCCCAATCAACCTTTGCGGCTCAGGTACGCTCCGCCCTGCCGACATGGCCTCTTATTATCGCGTCATCAAAATCATATACTGGGACTTGTGCAAGCGTGATCAATTTAGACAATTCACTGCAATGCCTTTGAGCATCCGCTTGTCGAACGTCGTCGACTGATCAAACTCGAGAAACATTGAACGCACTCGTCTATTTTGAATTTAACAGACGCCTGCTGCCTCTACTTCCACCTCTTATAATCCCAGTTTTATCGTCAAGCTATAAACCTGATGGTGGCCTTCACCAACCTTTAATAACAAGTGCAGGAAAAATCACCGCCAACATACCTTTACACTTCAATTATGGCATTCAGATTAAGACTGTATTGTCCCGTTTTTTGCAAATTAATTCAATTCCGGGAATATGCACTCTACTAGGCCCGCGTTATAAACCCCAAACCAACCGGAACAGGTTGATCATTTAGATGCAAGAAAATTTTAATTTGACGATGTGTACATGATTTCGTTCTCGATAAATTAGCGGGTGATTGAGAATTCGTCCCTGATCTGTAAATTGAATTACTCACAATTTTAACGTTAGCTCCTGAGTAGCGCAAAAGAATAGGGTTACTGTTTCGATAATATTGATATCATATCCTTTCAGAATCTACACTGGGTTAATTGCTGCCGCTGCTGTAGATGGCATGCAGCCGGCACATCGAGAGTGGATAGAATGCCTCTCCCCAAGTAAAATCGGACCCCATGCTGCTCATTACACGTCACAAAGAACGCCAGATACCGTGGTCATGCGCTCGATGAACTCTAATCTTTCAATCATTGGGATAATTGCTATATTCTTATTTGTAACATTGATGGCCTGCCAAAACGACTCGACGCCACCAAGCACAACCATTCAGTCTGAGCCAACGTCCAACACTTTTTCACCAACGATCCATGCTTCGACCAGGAGCATGAAGAACCCAGATCTGTCGACGGACCCTGCCCCGGTGAAACCGCCAGCCAGCCCAACTCCGAATCCGACATCTACCAAATTGCCTGAACCCACCGAGACAGCAACCCCAACATCCACGCCATCCCCTACGCCAATAGGACCCTGTGTAGATCGTAAGCCTGTAGATGGCGAGTTGGCATTGGTGACATTGGAATTCGGTATCTCGCGCGATTATGTGCCACCAGACCTAGTTGATTTATCAGAGTACATACCCATAACAGTTACATTAGGATACCCTAGCCAAGTCCGGGAGATAATGATTGGGCCCCTCACGCAATTGATAAATGACATGATTGAAGCGGATTTACAACCCCAGATTATTTCGGGCTATCGGAGCTATGCTTCTCAGGCAATAGCCTGGAATAAGTGGCTCGAACAGGTTGGTGATCGCGCATCGATAGTCAGCACCCCTCCCGGACATAGTGAGCACCAACTTGGCACGACTATTGACTTTGGGTCTCCTGAACTGGCACTCATTGTGGGTGATGAGGATGTGAAATTCCACACCTACTTTTACAAGACTAGCGAGAGTCAATGGCTTGAAGACAATGCACACAAATATGGATTTACCCTAAGTTTTACGCGTGAAACCTTTGATATCTCTGGCCTCTACTACGAACCATGGCATTATCGTTATGTAGGTCCTGAAGTTGCCGGATTTCTTAAAGAAAACGATTCCACATATATTGAATATCTCCTGGAAAACCAGGAACCACCATGCATCGCAGAGTAATAATGAGTGGCGCTTTGATAAGGTATTGGCCAATCTGGCCTGTTATATGGGTCTTCTTGCTGACCGCGTGCCAAACTACCAATGAAAACAACACCATCCAAGAACTGACTATAAGACCACCGGTCACCAAAACGACACCCTATCTTGGCCCGGCGGTTGCGCCAATTTTGGATCAGATAGAACCGTCACCGCGTCCTTCCCCCACTGTTCAGCCAACGCCGACACCCAGGCAAAACATAACTGTTGCAACGCCAGAAAGATGGGCTGGCTCCGTATCTGCGGCTCTCGTCAGGTTAAACTCTCAAGATAGTAATTGGAATTGGCGACAGGTGACCAGCGAAGCCGATATATCCATTGAAGCAGGGGATCTCGGTCAACGATTCACCACCACAACCACTGCTCTTACCGTCGACTTCTGGTCCGCTCTAGAATCCATAACCTCCGAAGAAGCGTCTGATATTATTTTGTTAGGGGATGATCGAATAATAGTGATGGAATGGACTGATGTACCTCCGGAACGCAAGACTTTAAAAGTTGACGGCTTATTGCCCAATGAGCCAGGATATGCGTTTCACCAGATCTGGTCTCTTGCCAGCGCCCCAGAGTTTGAAGAGGCTGCAATAGAGCTTGCCGGCGCACTTAGTTTGGACCTACAAACCGATCCCATAGTCAAATTGGCGGCCGTCGGGGATATAATGTTGGATAGGGCGCTTGGATACGCCATTCAACAAGGTCAAATCGATTACCCTTTTGCCCTGGTCGCAGCCGTTCTATCCCAAGCCGATCTTACGGTTGGCAATTTGGAGTCTGCCCTGGGCGCTTCAGGAAACCCAGCTAACAAAAGTTATACATTCCAGGCCCCGGCCGTTGCGGCTGAGTCCCTGACAGTGGCCGGCTTCGATCTCGTCTCCCTGGCCAACAATCATGCAATGGACTTTGGAGAAGAATCATTGTTGGAAGGGATCGAACTATTAAACCGACAAGGCATCTCTACCATTGGCGCCGGGTTGAATAACGCGGCGGCACACGAGCCAGTAATCCTGGAGGTGAATGGTATCAGCATTGCTTTCCTTGGTTATGTCAATGTACCGGTCGAGATTTCCGGTTTTGATACAAGAAGCTGGGAGGCGACTGAACTTTCTCCTGGCCTGGCCTGGGCACATCTTGACGATATCACCCTGGACGTTGGCACGGCCGATCAGAATGCAGACCTGGTCATTGTTGTGTTGCACTCTGGTTACGAGTATGTGGAAACCCCTAGCGAACCCCAACAATTAGCCGCGAAGAGTGCCATCGACGCCGGCGCCGACCTGGTAATAGGGCACCATGCCCACGTACTGCAAGGAATAGAATTCTACAATGATGGTGTCATTGCCTATGGATTAGGCAATTTTGCTTTCGAAATTGATGGGGATCCTACAACTGCGGTATTGAATGTGTGGCTTGATAGAGACGGCGTTCGCGAACTAGAAATTATTCCGGCAATTATTCAATTTGGGGGGCAAACTCGGTTAGCCACTGAAAATGAAGCAACTTCTATCAAAGAGCGCATCTACTATCTAAGCGGGTTATTGAATAGCTCATAATCCCGCTCAAATTGGCCGCTCCTCTTTGGCTTAGATTGATCCTGGACCAACAATGAGTTTGGGGTAATAAAGAAACAGAGCTATCGGGCTGCCATGTTTCTAATCTTCTCCATAAACGAACAGACTTTCTATCGATTTTCGCAAATAGTTACGTTTGATCGCCTCACCAAATACGGGACCGACGGAAAGTATGGTCAAGAGCGCAATTCGTTTTTCCTTAGGGACATATACGGTATCGCTGGTCACTATTTCACTGATTTGGGGAATCTCCGCTAGCCTCTGGAGGGCACCGCGGACAAAAACACCATGGGTACAGACAACTGAGATTTCCTTGATTCCATGCTGGATCAGAAGTTGGCACATTTCGATTACGGAGGACCCGGTGGCTATCTCATCATCATAAATGAGGGCTCGCTGAAAACCTGTCACCTGCCTTCCTACCAGGCCCGTTATTCGAACTTCTGTGTCTGATATACGCTCCTTGTTGCCGGCCGCGACCGGCAAACCCAGGTTGTTGGCAAATCGACCGGCCGACTTGGCATGGCCAACATCCGGGGCAACGACAATACTCTTCGTAAGATCGCGATCCTGGAAATGGCGATGGAATATGTGCCGAGCTGTCAGCGGATCGGCCGGGATTCCAAAGAAGCCATGAACCTGGGGAGAATGTAACATCATAGTCATGAAATGGGTTGCCCCGGCAGTTTGAAGTAGGTCAGCAATAAGCCGGGCAGTTATCGATATTCGAGGGGCATCTTTCTTATCGGATCTAGCGAAAGAGAAATAAGGCACCACCACGTGGATCTCTTTTGCCGCGGCCGACCGGGCAATATCGATCATCATTAACAGCTCCATTAAGTGATCATTCACTGGAGGTGATAAAGATTGAACAATATAAACCCGCCGGCCACGCACGCTGGCACCCAATTGAATAGTGAGGTTGTCGTTGCTAAAGCGCCCAATTTTCGTCTCATCAAGGGGAACATTCAGGTATCCGGCAATGTCCTTGGCCAAGAGTGGATGGGCGCTTCCGGTGAAAAATCTGACTTCTGATGGATCGATCTGATTCATTTCGTTTTCCTGTCAAAGTAAAAATAAGTTACTTGCTGGTACTTATCAGGAGAGATCCTAAAGATTATCATTCAGTTAACGAACTATTAAGAAAGATGCCTATGCAAGAAGGTTTTTAAGGTTGTCGCTTTCCTACCCAACAACCAGCCCAACACTGTTGAGTTGCCCCAGAAATTGTTGCGATCATAATATCCAAACATTGCAACCAGGGTATCAACTTGATACATTCCTAACCCTTTTGATAAAGCTTCACGTTCCCATTTCTCAATAGGTACTTGTTCAATCTGGACCGTGATGTTCAATATGTTAGTCAAGAGTTCAGCTAATTCAGTTTGAGTATACCTATCCGGTCCCACCAATTCATATGTCGCCCCTTCATGTTTCGGATCTCCAATCACTATTGCTGCAGCATCGGCAACATCCATCAGGTCGACCATACCTAATAGCGTGTCGGCCGAATAGGGGATTTGCAATGAGCCGCTGATGATAGTATCCCAATACCCCAATAGATTTTGCATATATGCTGCCGGTTGGAGAATCGTGAATGGGAGTCCAGATTCGAATATCATCTCTTCAACCAGCATCTTCGCCCAGTGATGAGGCATAGCCTGTATCTGGGGGTGAAGTACCGAGTGATAGACAAAACGACCAATTCCCGCCCATTGTGAGGCCGCTATGATTTTTCGACCGTATTCAACTTCATGAGGACTTACATTGGGACAAATATGGTAGACAGCCATTGCCCCACGAGTTGCCTCCTTCAACACAGGTAGATCTGACAGATCACCGACGATAATGTCATCGGCTCCCGACATCGTTACTGGGGCTACGTGATCTTTCCGGTGAACCAGCGCCCGTATCTCGAATCCGCTGGCCGAGAGAGACCTAATTATTGCTTGACCTGTTTTCCCCGCTGCGCCTGTAACAAGAATCATAGGTCGAACTCCCGATGTGAACAGCAAAACAACTCGAATCAACTCTTCAAAAAGAATGTTGGGAAATCAAAATTTCGTACCAGTCGAGAAGTGTGAAATCCCGTCAGATGGTAAAGTAATTGTTGACAAGAGTTCGGCTACCAGCAAGAATCCAGTCAGGGCATCCGCGCCTGATGTGTGGCCTATGCCGATCAATCGCAGGCCAGCGCGCTGTAACGCCAAAGGAGCGCCCCTGGCCAACGCTTCGATTAACTCGTGCCAATATTGAGTCGCCTCACCCTTCCCGGCGGCTTCCAACCAAGCTACCGAAAGAGTTGTCGTCCTGCCAACTGTGGCGCTGACGATATTAAAAGCAAGCCTTTTAGCAACAGGGGGTGGTAGGCAACACCAAATGGCCATCATCATTCCTAGAAGAAAATCATCACCAGCCGGCGTTAATCCACCTCCCAGCCCAGTAATTTGGCTGATTTTATCTCGACAATTACTCAGGTCGAGTTCGCGCAATCCCTTTGCCAGGTCAGGCCAAACATCCTTAACCAACAGTTGCGATTGATTCAGCTCAGCGCCCGTAATCAGATCGGCCATGCTGCCTGAAGGTGCGTGTAGCATAAGTAGATTTTTCAATTCACCTGACTTTTCAACAATGATTCGCAAGGTCACAGACGACCAATCAGGTTGAGGATTCCAAATTTCAACGCCTGACGAGTCAACAACAAGCCAATCTAGTGACATGATTCCGTTACGAAATGTAATGGGCGCATTCTGCCTGATGCCAAAAAGTGATTGGATATTACAATTCGACCGCTCGTGACGCGGCGCTATAACCATGGTAAAAGGGCCAGGACCGATCTCCGCCATTACCAGCGAAAACAACTTGCCATCAGCCCTGGATAAGGTGCAGCTGCGGTCGAAAATGCTCAAAAGAGTGGCCTCTTTTGTCGTAGTTAGCCAGGAGGCGGCCGCCGCCGTTGCTATTATTCCATCAACAATCAATCGCGTCACTCCAGCCCACTAGAGTATGAGTAATTTCCATAGACCATCATTCCTTGGCCTTCAATTGACCATATCGCAACCAGTACACAGCAACGCCAAAAGCTACACTGACATTTAGGGACTGTTTGTGTCCACTCATTGGTAGGCTTAGTATGCTATCACACGAATCAAGAATTTCTGGGTCCACACCTGCTCGCTCATTACCAACAATCAACAATATTGGTTGGATCGGTAAGGTTAATACAGCTTCAAAAAGAGGTACAGCCTTTTGTCCGCTTTCAAGAGCCCATAACTTCCAACCGCGGCCCTTAAGATCCAGAATCATTTCCAGTCCGTTCATGTGGTAACTCCACGGTACCGTCGAATCAGCACCAAGCGCAGTCTTAGCTACCTTAGGATGTTCAGGAGTCGGAGTAATTCCTCCCAGGTAGAGATGAGTGATGCCGGCCCCGTCGGCCGTTCGAAAAATTGATCCTACGTTGTAACTGCTGCGGATATTGTCAAGGAGCGTTTCAATCCTGGGCGATCCAGAGGTATCAGCAGGTAAACGAGTAGTCGCACCTGATGGGACTTCTCTGATTGCCACTGTCTCAAAGCCGCACTGTGGGCACGGCAAGGTCAGGTCACTTTCCGCGGGGGCCGGAAACCGGAACCGGCATTCGCCATTTGAACATACCCGGTATAAGAATGTATTTTCAGATTTCACAAATAATAGATTTTGACAGATACCGATCTGTTACAAATAGTGCAATGTGCGAACGATGTTTTGACGCATTCTTTCTGCGGGCAACCAAGGTCTGGTTAGCTGCGTAAATATGAAGCGCCATTAATATCGACGATACAGCCGGTAAGGAACTCAGTGCCCTCGGACGCGAGAAAAAGAACGGTTCGGGCCACTTCATCGGGGGTAGCGATGCGGTTTAACGGGCTTTGCGCGCGAATTTCGTCACCGGCCGTACCGGACATCGTGTCTGACGCCATATCTGTCTGCACCCAACCCGGCGCCACGACATAGACGAATATTTTGTGGGGCGCCAATGCTATTGCCAAAGATTGACTCATCGCATTCAAGCCAGCTTTGCTAGCGCCATAAGCAGGTCCATCTGGTTCGCCACGAAAAGCGCCTCTTGATGAGACGTTCACGATTTGACCGCCACCCTGGCTAATCATTTGACGCGCCACCCAATAGGTCATGTTCGCCGGTCCCATCAAATTGACCGAAAGCGTTTTGCTCCAGGCTGAAAGCCACTCATCACTTGAGGTAGTTTCTAACTTGTGCTCAAGGTATATTCCAGCATTGTTCACAAGGATGTCAATCCGGCCGTAAGTGGACAACACGTCTTCAACAAGGCTACGAACGTTATCTGGATTGCCTTGATCGCCAGAGAATAATGCGTGCGAATCACCGTCCATCGCGGCCAACGTAATCTCAGCAGCTTCAAGATTTTTGTGGTAGTGGACAGCGACCTTAGCTCCTGCTTCCGCAAAATTAATAGCCACTGCCCGGCCTATCCCTCGAGACCCGCCGGTAACAAGTACAATCTTTTCACGAAATTCCATAGCTAATCCCTATCCTCTGGCCATCCGTCATCGTTCGCGATCTTTTGATTCAAATCTGTAACCAACACCGTGCTCGCTGATCAAATAGCGCGGCTGTTTGGGATCAGGCTCCAATTTCTGCCGTAGGTGCCAAATATATACATGAACGTACTCTGCGCTAAACCTGTATGGTTCCCCCCAGACATTTTCCAGAATAGCTTCAAAAGTGCACGTTTCTCCCGCATTTCTTAGCACATGGGCCAGAAGCTTAAATTCGGTGGCGCTCAGTTTCACTAATTGTTCTGCGACTGTCACTTTTCTGGCACTGAGTTCGATTAGCAAAGAACCATCATCATAGGCAATTTGCCCATCTTCCTCAATCAGCGAATACATTCCGCCAAGAACGGCTCGACAGCGCGCAAGAAGAACATCTCGCTCAAAAGGCTTGATAATATA
>PVMS01130931.1_pt1 | contig 10135 bp, 8 predicted proteins | sample 1853461 | NCBI WGS metagenome assembly PVMS01 (sample SAMN08582032, study PRJNA380276) | Marine sediment metagenome, whole genome shotgun sequencing project. | isolation source: ocean sediment barecode stripped | collected 2017
AGGCCCGCAGAATGTTCTGTTCGACCTCGGGCAGCAGTACGCGCTCTGAATCGAACGGTCCGCCGGGTGCCGCGTGGACCAGCATAAAAGCGACGGCGATTACGACCAACAGGGTCGGTATCGCTCCCAGTATTCGCAGCAGTGCGAAACGCAGCATAGAGTCAGTCGTTTGTTTTCAGGCTGAGATGCTGACTGTAATGATAATCGAGCACGTTGTCTTGCCAGCCAATGACGCGGCTGCTGACAAGGTGCTTGCTGACGTAGAAGTAGATGGGAATGAACGGGTGTTCTTCGAGCAGCCTGGTCTCTGCTTCCTCAAGGTAGACCTGCCGGAATATCGGGTCCATCTGGTTTGCGGCGCGCGTTAACAACCTATCGTATTTCTCGTCGCTGAATCCCGGAAGGTTTGACGGGTTGTCACTCTCCATGACGTCCAGAAACGAGGCGGGATCGTTGTAGTCACCGGACCACGACGAGCGGAACACCTGCGTCTTCTCCCTTGCCAACATGTTCGCCAGCAACACTCGAAATTCTTCGTTGATCAGCGTGGTTTCCACGCCCAGTACGTCAGCCCACATTGCCCGCACGGCAAGCGCAACGTTTTTGTGTGATTCCGAAGTGTTGAATCGAATCTCGACTTGCAGCGGGTTCTCTTTGCTATAGCCCGCCTCCAGATACAATCGGCGTGCCGTTGCGTGCCGATCTTCAGCGCTTTTCTTCGACCAGGTAAACGTCATTGCATTGTAATTGTTAACGCCCGGCGGAATCCAGCCATAGGCGGCTTGCTCGCCACGGCCGATTACTCTGTCGACGATGATCTCTCGATCGATCGCCATCGACAGGGCTTGCCGAAGTTTGCGGTTCCCTTTGAAAGGCGGTTTCGTCAGGTTGAAACCGTAGTAGTACACCTGCAGATACGGAGCAACTATTAACTTGTCGGGCATTTCCTCGCGAAGCATTGCAAACATTTGTGCCGACACTGATTCTGTAATATCAAGCTCGCCAGCGCGAAACCGATTCGCCTCTGCGGTTTCATCGGGCGTGACAAAATGCCGAACCCTGTCTATCGCCGTCTGCGCGTTGTTCCAGTAGTGCTCATTGCGACTGAGTGAAATCACCGCACCCATTGTCCTGGCATCAAGTTTGTATGCGCCGTTGCTGACGAGGTTGCCGGCGCGTGCGAATGACTTACCGTGTTCCTCGACGGACGGCGGGAATACCGGATAGGCGCTATTGTGCGCCAGCAGTTTGAGAAAGTACGGCACTGGCCTGCGCAGGCGTATCGTTAACTCGAACGCCGCTTCCGCTGTGACAGCGAGGCTTTCGACGCTTCCGCCTGTTTTGACGATCGCTTCCGCATTCTTGATATCGATCAGATGTTGCGCATAAGGCGCGGCGGTTTGCGGGTCCACAAGGCGTCGAAAACTGTAAACAAAGTGTTCTGCAATTACGGACTCGCCATTTGACCAGCGAGCCTCCGGGCGCAACCAAAACCGGTATTCCAGGCCGTCGTCGGAAACCTCCCAGCGCTCAGCGGCGGCCGCAACCAGCTCGCCGCTGACGGAGTATCCGGTAAGCCCCTCACCCAAATCGCGCAATACGGTTGCAGCCTGCGTGCTTATGGCGGCATGTACGTCCAGCGACTCTGGTTCCACAACCAGCGATCGGTTCAAAACATTGGCAAATTCGTCATCGCTGCCACCGACCCCGCAGCCGGAAATCACAATGCTGCAGCACAGGAGCGCGGCCACGAACCGCGTCAACGTGTTTGTCAGGTTGGATCGAAAATGCTGCACTTGCTGTGTCCGGTGTGTGTCTGCTGCCAGAATACCTGATCAGCCGGACAATTCCGCGGATCACATCACTCATTTGCTTGTTGATAGTGCCTATTTATCGGCCACGCCTACTACGACGTCCTGATTGGTAAATACAGGGAACAGGAAACGATCATCCGTGGCCGCCTCGTCCACCGTCAGGCCCAGGCCAACGTAGGTGCCGTCGCTGGCCCCGCAGCTGGCAACGCCAAGTTGCACATCATAGGCGTTGAACAGAGCGTCGATTACGCTGACCTGGCCGCTGAGTACGCACCCGGCCGCGGACTGGCCCGAGATTACGCCAGCGGCGTCAACCGTAAATGACGAGGCACTGCCGAAGATCGAGAACGTGGTGTAAACAGCCGCCACCGTCGCAAGGTCGCTGCCACGATCGTAATCGGTGTCATAGACTGTCGAACCCGTGGACGTTTGCCCGGCTGCGGTGAGGCTGAAGTCAAAGCTGACTCCCCCACTGACCGTGCCGCTGCTTATCGTCAGGTCGGCAACGGTTGAACCATCTGCGAGCGTTTCGCCGGGCATCGCATACAATCGGCCAGTGCCGGTGACCTCGTTGCCATTGGCGACGGTTAGCGTTCCCTGCGCGGCGGCAATGGGGTCATCGGACGCGCCATCTGAAACCAGACATACGAAGTCATTGGTTTCTGCAATCAGGCAGCCAACGCTGTCGGTCGTTACTGCATAACCAAAAGTGAAGTCATCGATAACGACATCGCCACCGCTGGTACTGGTGACCTCGACAGAGCCAAAGTCTGTTTCGCCGGCATTCCGGCTCACGATCACTTGCTGAAAAGCGTTGGTGGGAACAACCATCTGTATAAGGGCCCCGTTCTCATCGTTGATTAGTATCTCTGATACGTCCGTCGCGTTTTCCGTTCGTACCCAGAATGACAGGGTCTGTGGATTGGTCTCGAAAGTCACCGTTGCGGAGGTTCCAATAAGAATGTGCCATGAGTTGGCACCTGTTATGTAGAACTCCGGTACGCCTCGTGACTCCGCGTTGCCGTTTGAGAATGTCGCCCTGAACGGCGTAGTGCCAACATCAAATGGCCCGGCCGCATTGAATTCGAAGCTTGTAAAAACATCCGGCGCTGCTGCCGTATCCACAGTGCCGTCCCAGAGACCCGAAACCGACTGGGCGGTTGGCGGGGGCGGTGGCGGAGGGGGGGGGTGGGGGGGGGTTACTACTGCCTCCGCCGCCGCCGCAACCTGCGACCAATGCTGCAAGCGAAACTGCCAGGATCATAATTCGGTTTGAAGTCTTCATCTTGTTCCCCCTGGGGTGGAGCCGGCCTCATTTAAGGCTTTGTTTGGCTCTTGTCTTTATCCGTTGTCTAAATGAGTTGCCATTAATCACTCAATGGTTCAAAGCGTTCGCGTCAAAACAGGAGATGCAGCTCGAGGAAAGCCTGTTCCGCGTTTTGCGCCGGGTTTTGCGGTATGCCCCCGGACTTGCGAAAACCGATCCTGGTTTGCACAAACTGAATCGGAAAGTACTCCCAGACCAGGCTCCATCGATTTTGCTCGTCCTCAGCCACATCATCATCCGGGTCGAAGTATTCGAAAGTCAGTTTAAGATTGTGGCCGCGCGCCAAAGCGACATTCGCCTCCAACAAGCTCGCCCACAACTCACGCCGGCCGGTAGGCGTGCTGTCGTCAATAATGTAGTCAATCTCTGCCAGCCACGCGATCCGCCCGGTTTTAAGTCCTGCGAAGACGTTTTGCATTTGCCTGTCTCCAAAAGCGCTGTCGTTGAAATTCAGACTGCCACCAACCCGCCAGCGTGATCTGACATGGCTTACTCGAAGACTGTATTGCTTGCCCGAGTCCACCTCCGGCCCGCCCGCGGTGCCGCGCGTAACCGCGAACTGTGCAGACCATCGTCCCTGTTCCCAGCCCAGCTCAAAACCGGTGTCAGCTGTGTTGAAATTGATGCCGCTGACCTGGCGAATAAAGGCGCTGTCGTCGAGCAATCGAAAACCATAGGGCAGGAAGAATTCGCCGCCTTTCACATAAAAGCGCCCGCTTGCCAGGGACGCTCGTAGATACTGCTCACGTATCTCGGGATCGTCCGGCGCCAGCTTCGCGTCGAAGTGAAGCGTCAGGTAATTCGGTATCAGGCTTATTTCTGCGTAGGCGAGAAACTTGTCGAGCTCCGTGTCGCTGGTTGCTGGCTGGCCGGGAACCTCAGTGCGTCTCCAGCCACCACGAATGTCGCCGCCGATCGCGAGATATTTGAATACGTTTCCCGACCAGAAGCTCGCTGGATCATTGCTGCCCAACGTTCCGGCCGGCAGATCTTTTTGAGCAAACAAGTTTCCATAGGCGTTACGCTTGCCGCCACCTGAGGGCGAGGTATGGCAAGCAACACATTTCAGTCCCTCCTGTACCGCGAGATAGGGTTCTGCATTTACGGTTTGCGAGAGCAGCAACATGAGCAAGCCATGCGTGAGCCGCATCCCGATTTGCCGGCGCGTCATGGCTGCCCGCTCCGTAGCACGAACTCGATTACGAAGTCTCCGCCAGCCAGGCTGTCTCCCGACGGAAAAGTCCCCGAATATTCGCCGTCCAGCGCGATACCGCTGTTGCCGAGGACAAGGTTCGCGCCGGCGCCGCGAATGACAAGCTGGTAACGATCTGCAACTGGCGGCAAGCCGGTCAGGTCCAGAATGGCGAGTTGCGCATTAAGCAATGAGGCTGCTACAAACGTTGGCCTTACAAGTACGTCATTACTGTTGCCGAACACGTCGTCACCACCGCTTCGCCGAAGCACGAATGTAGTGCTGTGTATTGTTGATGCGTCAATGGGCTGGTCAAACGCGACCGTGATCTGAGCAGGCATTATTTCGATATTAAGATCGGGTCCCTGTTGCACAGACAGCACTTTTGGCGCCGTCGCGGCTGACGCGTTATTCGTGTCCAAAGCACCATCGCTTATCCACTGGCGCACAAAGTCGATCGTTGCTTGCGGTATGGGTGGTCCGACCAACGGCATTCGCGCGCCAGTTGATGCCGTGCCTTCCAGCTTGTGAATCAGGTAGCTTGCATCCGGGTTGCCCGGGTTGACCCGAAACGTCGACGCATTTTCGACCGACCGAACGCCGACCAGGCTGGTAAAGCTGTTCGCCGCATCGAGGCGCAAGCCTAGTGGCGCGCTGGCACCTGAATGGCAAACGATGCACGCAGCATCGAAGACATTCGCCTGAATCGAGGCGAGTGTTGCGGCCAGCGGGATGTCGCCTCCCTCGTCTATGGGGCGGCCGCTTATGTTGAGGCCCTCGCCGCTACCGGCGGAGCAGCCACCGATGCACACCGCCAGCAGCGGCAGAGTTCTCCTCATATATCGAGCAAGCGTGGAATTGAATGTGGTCATCTCGCAGAGGGTCTCGTCCTTAAGCGGCGCTGTCCTGTATTTAAGTCGCCAGAGACGCGATGGAGGTTCACCTGGTTTATGTTAAAGGCCCTTTTTGAACCTTTATGATGCTTTCAGGCACTTATAATGAGGAATGTGACGATCCGGGCCATCATTGATGAACAACACGATTCGCTCCTCAAGAAAAGCCGCTAACGGCGAAGAGCTGGTTCTTTTGCAGCGGGTGAGTTCGGGCGATCGCAAAGCATTTGCCGATCTTTATCGTCGTTTTCACCCGCGACTTTATGGCTATCTTTTACGAATGTTGCCGAATATCGTCATGGTGGACGAGGCCCTCGATGACGTCATGCTTGTTGTCTGGAAGGACGCGCGTAAATTTCGCGGCCGCTCCAGTGTGTCTACCTGGATTTTTGGCATTGCTTATCACAAGGCCTTGTCGTCCATGCGCGCCGAGCGACGTTACCAGGAACCGCTGGACCGGGTAACGGACGAGGCTTCGCTACCGGTTTCTGTGACGCCCGTTGACAACCTGCTCGGCGCTGCGTTGTCACGATTAAGCTTCGATCACCGGCAGGTCGTCGAGCTTACTTATTTCGGCGGCTATTCGTATCGGGAGATCGCTGAGATTGCGGACTGCCCGGTAAATACCGTCAAGACCCGAATGTATCATGCAAAAAGGCGCTTGCGAGTGTTGCTACCGAAGCTTGCTACGCCGTCCACGGAGAAGAAGCATGACCTCCCCTGAGACCTTGACGCACGAATCTGCGTTGGAGATGTTGCCCTGGCTGGTAAACGGCTCGCTGTCCGGCGACCAAGCATCGGCCGCTCGCAAGCATGCGCTGAGCTGCATTATATGCCGTCGCGAGCTGGAAGGTCTTGAGCTTTTACAGCAACATTTTTCGCGGACCTCTGAGTCGGTCGCGATACCTGCTCCGGATATGCGAAACATTAACCGGCGTATTGACGACTTGATCGACCGGCAGAATGGTTGGCGGGATGCCTTTTCTCGTGTGAAGGAGTTTGTGCGAAGTCCATGGCGCCTGGCATTTTCCGCACAGTCCTTAGCACTGCTTGTGCTGGCGGGGATGATCTTTATGCCGGGCCCACCTGAAGCGGAGTTCACTACATTGAGTAACCCGTCTGCAGTTGCATCGGCCGAATTCGTCCGGGTCGTTTTCAGCCCTGACCTGAATGAACACGCATTGTCAGAATTGCTAAGAGACTACGAGCTCGACGTCATCAGCGGCCCTACGGAACGCGGTGTCTATACATTAAGCAGCGATGTGCCGCTGGACGCGTCTGATCACGAACGATTGGTCGAGGCCCTGCGAGGCCATCCGGATGTGCTATTTGCGCAACCGGTTGCGAGTAGTCGGTGAAGCCGGCCTGCAAAACGTTTGCGCTTTTCCTGGCGCTCATCTCGCTGGCCGGCGCCGCCTCTGAGCCTGAACCCGAGGCGGCCCGGATTCTCGTGACCTTTGCAGACTCCGGTATCAACAAGTCGGCAAGAAGCGGTCCGGCCGGCCCTTTATACCGGCGCGGCAATTCGTTGTACCTGACGTCCATTGGTGTAAGCAATGCGGCCAGGCGCATCGCGAAGGAATTCAAGCTGGAAAAACTCGACGAGTGGCCGATTGCACCATTGAACATTCACTGCGTCGTTTTTCGACTGACGGGCGCAGTCGATGCAGAAGAGTTGCTGGTTGCGCTCAACTCGTGGCCGGATGTTGAATCTGCACAACTCCTGAAAAACTTCGATGTATATGCCGTTAACCGCGCCGAATTGGCCGATCCCTATTCGGAGCTGCAGCATGTGTTGGAAACGCTGGAAATTCCGCAAGCGCATGCCTGGTCCCTGGGCGCGGGCGTCAGCGTGACGATTGTCGATACGGGTGCAGACCTCGCGCATCCCGAGTTGCTGCATCAGATCGAAGCACACGAAGACTTTGTCACCGAGTCCACCGGGGACTTTTCGGCGGATGCGCATGGCACGGCCATTGCCGGAATTATATCGGCGGCGGCGGACAACGGCGAAGGCATTATTGGCATCGCACCAGAAGCGCGGCTCAGCATTTTCAAAGCTTGCTGGTACGGCTCCGGCAAGCTTCGCGCTCGCTGCAACAGCTTTACACTCGCCAAGGCCCTGAGTCAGGCAATCGACTCCGGCACGGATATAATTAATCTCAGCCTGGGCGGGCCGTCGGATGCATTGCTGGAGCGACTGGTCCGCGAAGCGCTGCGACAGAACATCATTGTTGTTGCAGCGGCTCAAGGTACCAGAACGCCCGGGTTTCCAGCCAACATCGGCGGTGTTTTCGTGGTTGAAGCGTTAGACGTCGACCTAACCCACGGCGACATGCCTTACGTAGCCATCAGCGCCCCTGGTAATGAAATTTTGGTCGCGGTTCCGAACGGCGGTTATGATTTTTCGTCGGGCAGCTCGCTTGCTGCCGCGCATGTGTCCGGGGTTATCGCTTTGCTGGTTGCAATTGAGCCAGACCTCGGAGCGGACGAAATCAACACCCTGTTACTGACCAGCCGTGTAGCCGGGGCCGGTCCGGTTAATGCGTGCCGGGCGATCGCGCTATTGCTTGAAACGACCGGCTGCAACGACACCGTCCGAAACCAGGCAGAAAACAGAATCTTATAGAGCGACAGATACGGCAAACACGATTTGTGAGCCCGCTGAGATGCTACGCGCCGAGCCGCCGGCCGATTCGTTGTCGTACCAGCGCAGGTCGAAGGTGAAGCGGGAAAGCCTGGCCGACGCTCCAACATCCCAGTAAAGATAATGTGGCGTGTTCAGGTCGGACAGGTCATTTCCACCCAATGCGGCGCCGAACATTAAGGCGCCGGCAAACGGCCATTCCGTGCGGATCGCCCAATGACGGCCAATTCGATCAAGACCGTACAGGTCGTCGGTGTATCCCAGCTCAATTGAGAAGTGCTCGCCAACACTCGCTGCCAGCAGCAACTCATTGTAGGCATAGCTATGCGAGCCGGTCTCGCCCGGATAGGTGTAACGGAGCACGGTGAGGCTCGCTTGCCATGGTGCCTTTGGCGCATAGTTAAAGCCTGTATAGAAGTTGAGTTCCACATCCCGCTGTCCGAAGCGACTCGAAAGGTCGATGGTGCTCGCCCAGGCGCCCACGAACAAACCGCTGTCGTGCTCGTAATCGACTCCGAACTGTAGCGCTGGATTACCGTTGGATAAGGCAAGTCCTCTGTATATATATTCGCTGGTCAATGTTGCGACAGCATTGAGGTCCGACGCGACGGCCTTTGGTTCGCAAACTGGCAGGGCAAGCAGGGCGAGTAATACCTTTTTAACCATTTCGCCGACTTTTCGCGAACTTATCAATGCGTTTTACGCTGTTCGTCGCAAATGGCGCTTTTTCATGTGCAAGAGCAACAACGATATGGTCGATGGAGTCACCCCCTCGAGCCGCGATGCGTGCCCCAGTGTGACCGGGCGAGCCTCTTCAAGTCGTTGTCGCGCCTCATTGGACAGGCCGTCAACCGCAGCGTAGTCGATGTCCTCTGGCAATCGCAGCGAGTCCTGCCTGGCATGGGCGTCGATCTCGCGCTGCTGCCGCTCGATATAGCCCTGATACTTGGCCTGCACCTCGATTTGCAGCTCCACTTGTTCGACCAGCTCGTCGTCCAACCCCCCGCGCCAGTCACCTTCGCCTACCGCCGATAATGCTGCAACCTGTCGATAACCGAATTCTGGTCGGCGCAGCAATTCTGCAGCACGAGTTTCTCGCGAAAACACGCCGCCGAAAGCAGCCAGGTCATCTTCAGTCATTTCAGCTTTGCGAATAAAAATGCCGTGCAGGCGCTCTTGCTCAGCGGCTACCTGTTCGCGCTTCTCACAAAACGCTTGCCATCGATCATCATCGACCAGCCCGAGGTCACGGCCGGCGGGGGTTAGCCGCAGATCCGCATTATCTTCGCGCAGCAACAATCGGTACTCGGCTCTGCTTGTAAACATCCGGTACGGCTCGCTGACACCCCTGGTTATCAAGTCGTCAACCAGCACCCCGAGATAGGCCTCATTTCGTGTTGGATACCAGGCCTCTTTTTCCGCAGCATAAAGTGCAGCATTAATTCCGGCCAAAATCCCCTGTGCACCAGCCTCTTCGTAGCCCGTTGTGCCATTTATTTGTCCGGCGAAATGGAGCCCGGCAATAAATCGGGTCTCGAGCGTCGGTTTCAGGTCCCTTGGATCAAAATAGTCGTACTCAATCGCATATCCGGGCTGTGTGATATGGGCGTTCTCGAATCCGGGAATTGAACGTACGAATTCGACCTGTGTTTCGTAGGGCAGGCTTGTTGAAATGCCGTTCGGATAGACCTCGTGCGTGCGCAAGCCCTCCGGTTCGACGAATATCTGGTGCGATGTCTTGTCGGCGAAGCGCACAATTTTGTCTTCGACGGACGGGCAGTAGCGAGGCCCAACGCCTTCGATCATGCCGCTGTGCATGGGCGATTCCGAAAGTGAGCCGCGAATAATGTCGTGCGTTTGCTCGGTTGTCTTGGTGATGTGGCAAAGCACCTGTTCGGGATGGTCTTTGCGCCGGCCCATGAATGAAAAGACCGGCACCGGCTCGTCACCCGGTTGCGGCGTCATCACATCGAAATTGAGCGTCCTGCCATCCAGCCGTGGCGGAGTACCGGTTTTCAGGCGCGCAACGCGGAACGGCAACTCGCGCAGGCGTGCCGCCAGCGCATTGGAGGCCGGATCGCCAGCGCGACCGCCCGCATGTTCGGTGCGTCCGATCAGGATACGGCCGCCAAGAAAAGTACCGACGGTCAGTACGACGGCCTTGCCGTAAAATTCGACTCCGAGGCCGGTTTTCACGCCGGTCACCCGCTCGCCTTCGACGATCAGGTCCTCCACGGTCTGTTGGAAAACAGATAGCCCTGG
>PVMS01156715.1_pt1 | contig 10135 bp, 7 predicted proteins | sample 1853461 | NCBI WGS metagenome assembly PVMS01 (sample SAMN08582032, study PRJNA380276) | Marine sediment metagenome, whole genome shotgun sequencing project. | isolation source: ocean sediment barecode stripped | collected 2017
CCCAGCGCTGTGATCAGAGTACGGATTTCATCGGACCCGATCATTTTTTCGTAGCGGGCTTTTTCAACGTTGAGAATTTTTCCTTTGAGTGGCAGGATGGCCTGATATTTCCTATCACGACCCATTTTAGCTGAACCGCCATTGTTTAAAGTGAAAAAGGGTAAAAGCGAACATTACATCAAAGATGAGAAACTGCTGTTTGAGCATCTGATAGAAAAAGGCACAGAAAAACTCGAGCTCTACTGTGATGGTGACGAAAAACCTATTAAAGGGGATCGTTTAACACAATTGATCCACGATTTGTTGCGTTATCGCGAACGTTTTGATCAAGTCGTAAAAAATAATATTCCAGCGGGCATTTTGAGCGGGCTCATCAAGCTTAAAGTTGACAAGAAAAATTTCGAGAACATTGATTCTCTGGTTGAAACCATCGTTTTGCTACTGGATAAATTGATCGACGAAGAATGTCGGGAGAAATATGGCTACAAAAAAGATTTCCTTAATGTTCCGATCAATTTCAATAGCGAACGCAAAATCAATTGGCAAGATGAATCGCAACTCAAAAGCCATTTGATTGAAATTGAAAACGTAGATGGTGAAGTGAGAGCGAAAACTTCACATGGTCTGAGCAATATTGATCTCAATGAAAATATCAAAAACGTTTCACTGATGGTCGATCTGGATGAAGAAACCGGATTGTTTAAGTTTTTTGTTCGCGGACTCAACCAGGGACGTGAATTTAATATTAAATTCAATGCGGATTTTTTCGATTCGGTGATCATGAAAAAAATCCATGAAACGTATGAGCCGATTTTGCCCATTGATCGTCCGCCTTTTGTGCTGAAGAGTGGGGAGGAAGAATTATTTTCCGTGAATACTAAACATCAGTTGCTCGATGGCGTATTGGTGGGTGCAAAAAAAGGCATGACCATCCAACGATACAAAGGTTTGGGGGAAATGAATCCGGACCAGTTGTGGGAAACAACCATGGATCAGGAACAACGCGTGCTATTGCAGGTGCGAGCGGATGACCTGGTTGAATCGGAAGAGCTGTTCACCATCCTTATGGGGGATGTCGTCGAACTACGACGCGAATTCATTCAGGAAAATGCCCTCAATGCGCGCAATATAGATATCTAGTGGTGGGCAACGCCCACGGGAAATATAAGCCAGAGATATTATATGGCGGTATGAAATACTCAAACAATTTGTAAATTTATTGGCTTCCTACATTAGTGGGTGGCTCGTAAAGACGTATTAAAATTTAAAAAGGAATCTGTATGCCCGAGATCATCGAGTCGATTAATATTAACGATGAAATGAAGAACTCCTATATGGATTACGCCATGAGCGTGATCATTGGGCGGGCTTTGCCGGATGTCCGGGATGGGCTGAAGCCGGTGCATCGACGGGTTCTGTTTGCCATGCACGAGCAGAGCAATGTATTCAATCGCGCGTATAAAAAATCGGCCCGCATCGTTGGCGATGTCATTGGTAAATATCATCCTCATGGCGACACGGCGGTTTATGAAACCATGGTTCGTCTGGCGCAACGATTTTCCCAGCGTTATGTGATTGTTGATGGTCAGGGTAATTTCGGTTCCATCGATGGCGACCGTGCCGCGGCGATGCGTTACACCGAAGTGCGCATGGCCGAGATCACCCAGGAACTATTGCGCGATATCGATAAAGATACCGTAGGCTTTCAACCGAACTACGACGAATCGATGGAAGAACCGGTGGTCCTTCCTGCGGCTTTCCCGCAATTGCTGATCAACGGATCATCTGGAATCGCTGTTGGTATGGCGACCAATATTCCGCCGCATAACTTAACAGAGATCATCAACGCCACCATCCATTTGATCGACAATGCCGAATGTACTATCCATGACTTAGCGGCCCTGGTACCGGGTCCGGATTTCCCGACGGCCGGCATCATCTATGGCACCGCAGGAATTCGTTCCGCTTACCATACCGGACGCGGCATCATTCGAGTGCGCGCGCGAATGGTCGTTGAGGAAATGGAAAAAAGTGACCGCGAACGTGTGGTCATTAACGAATTGCCATATCAGGTCAATAAATCGCGGCTTGTAGAAAAAATCGCTTTCCTGGTACGCGAGAAGAAGCTCGAAGGCATTTCCGATTTGCGTGATGAATCCGATCGTAATGGCATCCGTGTTGTGCTGGAATTGAAAAAAGGCACGATGACGCAAGTGGTGATCAACACCCTTTATAAAAATACCCAGTTACAGGATACTTTCGGCGTGATCATGCTGGCATTGGTGAATCAACGACCAAAAGTTCTCAACCTGAAAGAAATGCTCTACCACTTTGTGCAGTTCCGCAAAGAGGTCGTGACCCGGCGCACTCAGTTTGATCTCAAAAAAGCCAGGGAACGCGAACATATTTATGAAGGATTAAAAATCGCCGTCGACAATATCGACGAAGTCGTGAAATTGATCCGTGCCGCCGCTGATCCTCAAGAAGCGAAAGAAGGATTGATGTCTACATTTGGCCTCAGTGAAATTCAAGCCAAATCGATTCTGGAAATGCGACTGCAACGATTGACCGGACTGGAAAGACAAAAGATCGTCGATGAATTGGCGGCCGTAAGAATTGTAATTGCCGAACTGGAAAAAATCCTCGCGCACGAAGAGATCAAAATGCAAATCATCAAAGATGAACTGATTGCGATTCGTGATAAATACGGCGACGAACGGCGAACTGAAATTGTAGAATCAGAAGACCATGAGATCGATATCGAAGACATGATTCCAGATGAAGACGCGGTGGTGATTTATTCCCGAACCGGTTACATCAAACGTCAGGGATTGGACAACTACCGGGCGCAACACCGTGGTGGCAAGGGAATCAAAGGCATGGACTTGCGCGAAGAGGACCTCGTCGAAAGTTTGTTCATTGCTTCGGCGCTCAGTTCCCTGTTGATTTTCAGCAGCATCGGCAAAGTTCATTGGTTGAAAGTTTATCAGGTGCCAGATGTCAGCCGGATCGCTAAAGGCAAATCCATCGCCAACCTTTTAGCCTTGCAGGCAGAAGAAAAAATTGCGCGTATCCTTTCTGTGCGGGAATTCGAGGAAGGCAAATCCGTGATCGTTGTCACCGAACGCGGCATCGTTAAGAAAACTTCCTTGATGGCTTATAGCAAACCGCGGCAAGGTGGCATCATTGGCCTGACTCTCGATGAGGGCGACCGGGTGATTTCCGCTGAAGTGTGCAGTGAAAATACAGAAATTTTAATTGTTACAGAAAAAGGTTACTCCATTCGATTCGATGAATCCCAAGTTCGGCCGATGGGACGTACCGCTCGCGGTGTCCGTGGCATCAAGCTGAGAGAGGGCGACCGAGTCGTCGGCGCGGAAGTTGTTCAGCCAGGAAACACCCTGCTCACGGTTACGAATAATGGTTATGGCAAACGCACGCCACTGGAAGAATACCCTGTGCAAGGACGCGGCGGCATGGGAGTCATGACCATTCGTTGCAACGAAAAAATCGGGACGGTCATCGGCATCCAGCAGGTGGCGGACGATGAAGAACTCCTGCTCATCACCTCCAGCGGCAATGTGGTGCGTATGAAGGTGAGTGAAATTTCCATATATGGCCGCGGCACCCAAGGCGTTAGATTGGTGGGTGTTAAAGACGGTAACCATGTGGTCAGTATCGAAAAACTGCAGGAATAGCCAGGATTAAGCGTGTTCCAAAACTGCATGCGGGCCTTGATATTAGTTCTACTCCTCCTTCTGGTGGCCTGTGAAGGTCAGGGTGATCATCCTGCGCTCCTTCTCAATCAAGCCAATCAGGAATGGGTCGACGGGCAGACACAGAAAGCCGTCAACCTGTATAAAAACCTGCTTGAAAAATTCCCCAAAGATCCTGAGTCCGCAGAAGCCCTGTTCCGCCTCGGTGAAATCTATCACTTCAGTCTGGGAAAACCCAAAGAAGCGATCCTGTATTTTCAAGAAGTCCTCCAGCTAAACAGGCAGGGCAAATTTGCTTACGAATCACAAAAATACATTGCTGATATTGTTGAATTTAAAATTCGTGATTACCATCAGGCCATCATCCAGTATCAAATTCTGATCGATCAATATAGTGAAACGCACGAAGACGAAGATCATCATTTTCGTATCGCGTCTATTTACTATAAACTACAAAATTACGAACAGGCCCTGTCGGAACTGGAGGATCATCTGGAGCATTATCCAGATTCAAAATGGGGGCAATCTTCCGAATTGCGAGTGGTGGAAATTTTGTATACCCTTGGCAGATGCGAAGAAGCCGAGCCGCATTATGAACGCTTCGTGAAGAAATACCCGACCGGTAAAGACCGGATCGAAATGGAATTTGTCCACGCATCTTGCCTGGAAGATCTGGGACAATGGAAACTGGCGCTGGAGAAATTTAAACTGCTGGAGGAGAAATATCCTTTCCCGGCAATGCTTGAAATAAAAGTGACTGGACTGGAAAACCGTATCAAGAACGGTCCGAAAAATAAACGCACACGCCGCAGACGCTAGTGGACAACGGCGGAGGTGCCTCCGGTGGCAAGCGGGCCACGAAATGTTATCAATCTTGCAGAATGCTTAAGCAAGCTGTGATTTATTTCTACCGGGCGTAGTCGGGATCTCCCCCTTCTTCGAAGGGGGAATCGAGCTGGCGCTCGCTGGAAATTTTATTTTGAAAATCTATCGCTGGTTAACCAAAATTTGAGACTTGTGAAAAATGCTGGATATTAAATTAATTCGGGAAAAAATTGAAGATGTTCGTCGTAGCCTGAAACGCCGAGGTCCCAGCGAGGGAACGGAACTGGACGAGTTATTGGTGCTGGATAACGAGCGACGGAAATGTCTGAGCGAAACAGAAACCTTGAAAAACCGTAAGAAGAAATTGTCTGCGGAAGTGGGGCAACTGAAAAAATCCGGACAGGATGCCTCCGCCCTGATGGAGGAAGTTAAGGGAATTAACGAACATATCCGCGAATATGACGAACAAGTCCGTCAAGCCGAGCAGAAGATTCAGGACATCCTGCACCACATTCCCAATATGCCGGACGATTCCATTCCCGATGGTGCCGACGAGTCTGCCAATGTAGAAATTCGCCAGTGTGGCGACAAACCGGAATTTTCTTTCGATGCGAAAAGCCATGTGGAAATTGGCGAGGACCTGGGAATCCTGGACTTTAAACGTGCGGCCAAAATTTCCGGCTCGCGTTTTGTGGTCTATAAAGGACAAGGAGCAAAGTTATTACGTGCGTTGATCCAGTTCATGCTCGACCTGCAAACGGAATATAACGGTTACGAGGAAATTTACCCGCCGTTTCTGGTCAATCGCGAGAGCATGATCGGCACCGGTCAATTGCCGAAATTTGAAGAAGATTTATTTAAAACCGCCGACGATCCTTTGTACCTGATCCCGACCGCTGAAGTGCCGGTGACCAATTTCCATCGGGATGAAGTATTGAGTGAAGAACAATTGCCGATCCGCTATACCGCTTATACCCCCTGTTTTCGCCGCGAAGCTGGATCGTATGGTAAAGACACGACGGGATTGATCCGACAACATCAATTCGACAAAGTGGAATTGGTGCAATTCGTTACACCAGAAAAATCCAGTGAAGCGTTAGAAGGTTTAGTCGGGCACGCCGAAATGGTATTGCAAAAACTCGGACTGCATTACCGTGTGGTCAACTTATGTGCCGGGGATATAGGATTTTCTGCGGCCAGGACTTATGACCTCGAAGTGTGGTTGCCGTCGCAAAATACATTTCGGGAAATTTCTTCCTGTAGCAGCTTCACCGATTACCAGGCGCGACGGGCAAAAATCCGCTTCAAGCGAAAATCTGGCGGTAAACCGGAATTTGTCCACACCATAAACGGTTCTGGACTGGCCGCCGGCAGGTTGTTCGTCGCCATCCTGGAAAACTTTCAAGAAGCCGACGGCAGGGTGAAAATTCCACCGGTACTGCAACTTTATATGGGCGCGGTTTCCCATATAACGCCATCCGAATAGGCAATCATCCTATTGACTTTTAATAGGAAATGCATAAAAATCAAAGATTGACTAGCCGGATTGGAGGAAATCTGGTAAAGTCTCCTGATCCTGAATTATGCTGGTTGACGCGAGCCATATAGATTCCCGACAATGTATTAGGCTTTAAAATTCAATACATTAAATAGGTACCTCTAAATATTGTTGTTGGCCATGAGCGTCGCTTATTTCATAAGGGACAGCGAGTTGCCGGGGGTAAAATACAGAGCTATTAGAGGTCTTCTAAATTTACTGCATTTTGGAGAGGTGGCCGAGTGGTTTAAGGCGGCGGTCTTGAAAACCGTTGAGCGAAAGTTCCGTGGGTTCGAATCCTACCCTCTCCGCTGATTAGCGTTGAGATGATTGAAACCTCCTCTAAATAATGGAGAGGAGGATTAGACAGAATGAGAACGAATTTGGAGAGGTGGCCGAGCTGGTTTAAGGCGCACGCCTGCTAAGTGTGTGTAGCTCACGTTACCGAGGGTTCGAATCCCTCCCTCTCCGCCATTAGAGTAAAGGGCTTGATGATCTATATGGCCCGAGTAAACAATGACAATTTCCCTCCCACGGGAGTGGGCGGGCGTGGCCCGGGAGGTGGGTCAAATGAAAAATAATGTAAAAGATTCCATTTGGATGGCTGGCGGAATTGTCCTGCTTGGCGGTGCTGTGTGGTTGGCATTCAACGCGCCTCCAGCAGAAAAGAAATTGCCGGCGGAAAACGTCAAGACCGTGAGTGAAGCGGGCATCCAGGACGAGGGTTCATTCAGCAGTGCGGCCCCTGGTCAGGCAGAAAACACGGCCCCGCCACTGACTGATGAACAAATGACTGAAGGATCCGGCACCAAAGCATTCGACGGCGATCATCCTGGTTTTGAAGCCGAAGAAAAATTAGTGCGAGGTGTATTCGTACCGGCCAATGTTAAAGGCAAGTGGAAATCCGTCAAGATCCTGATAAAAAATAAACAAAACGAAGAGCTCAACGAGGTGAAAACCCTCGAACTGGGATCGAGTTTTACTCTCAATGACGGCAAATTGAAAGTTACCGTGGGACCTTATTTCCCCAACTTTGTCATGGATAAAAATATTTATACCTCCATGGACAACGTGGAATGGAATCCTGCCGTGCAACTGGTCGTCGAGGAAACGGCAAGGAAAGTTTTAGAGGATGGTCGTTTAAAAAATTCCCGGAAATGTACGCTTTCGAACATGAGGACTACAGCCTGGAATTGATCGCCGCTGTTCCGATGGAGATTTCGTAGTAAAAAACTAAGGAAGATTTAATTCTCCCATAGTAAAAAGCTAGGTGGTATTATTGCTCAAACAAGCTATAATCATCCCCCTGCGATGTAACAGGCTGGGGTAATCCCCGAAAATATTATGCGCCCATGGCTCAGCTGGATAGAGCGACGGTTGGGGAACCGTAGGTCGGAGGTTCGAGTCCTCCTGGGCGCACGTTTTTTTTCCCGACAAAGAGGGAGAGGTGGCCGAGAGGTCGAAGGCGATTGACTCGAAATCAATTGTACCCTTGCGGGTACCGAGGGTTCGAATCCCTCTCTCTCCTCCATAATGAACGAGTCGGTTTTACGTGAATCCCCTCCCATGAAACCATTAGGGGGTATAAATAAATTTCCGTTTAAATAATTCGGAGAGGTTGCCGAGCGGTTTAAGGCGCACGCTTGGAAAGCGTGTGTAGGTAACTACCGAGGGTTCGAATCCCTCCCTCTCCGCCACTACTAGAAAAGATCGGCTCAGAATTGGTAGTTCTGCTGGGCCTTACGCAACTTGGCTTTGTGAAACCCGTCAGATCCGGAAGGAAGCAGCGGTAGCAATTTACCTGGTGTGCTGTAAGTTTCCCAGCAGTCCTGCCTTATAAGCAAGCGCAGGTATCGTAACTTCTCCGCCCTGGAGTGAACCCATGGATTATCAGGTTTCGGCGCGTAAATGGCGACCGCAAAAATTCAGCGAGCTGGTGGGTCAGGAACATATTGTCCAGACCCTTAAAAATGCGATAGAGCTTAATCGCGTCTCGCATGCCTACCTGTTTTCCGGGACCCGCGGAGTCGGAAAAACCACTACCGCCAGAATCCTGGCAAAAGTTCTCAACTGTCAGGACACCAGCCAATTTGAACCTTGCGATAAATGTGATTTCTGTATAGAAATTCGCCAGGGTTCCAATATTGATGTACAGGAAATTGATGGTGCCTCCAATAACGGCGTCGGGGAAATTCGTGAGCTCATCGATAACGTGCAATACGCAACCAGCGCCTGCCGTTATAAAGTTTATATTATCGATGAAGTACATATGCTGTCGAAGAGTGCCTTCAATGCGCTGCTGAAAACTCTTGAAGAACCCCCGCCGAGCGTGGTATTTATTTTTGCCACCACCGAGTTGACTAAAATTCCAGAAACTATTTTGTCGCGCTGTCAATGTTTCGAGTTCAAACCGCTCTCGCATAAACAAATCGTTCAACAGTTGCAACTGATTTGCAGTCAGGAAAAAATCGAGATCGATGACGTGAGCCTGGAGGAAATTGCCCGAAACGGTATGGGCAGTATGCGCGATGCGCAAAGCCTGCTTGATCAAGTCATCGCGTATTGCGGGCGCGAAGTGGTTCACGGATCGGTTGAGTCGGTGCTGGGCATTGTTGGTGGCAAAACCCTGACGCAGTTTGTGGAACAGTTGATCGCCAAGGATGCATCGGCGATGCTTGAATTGATTCATCACGTCGCCGAGTCGGGGAAGGAACTGCAACTCTTTTGCCGGGATTTGATTGGCTTCATTCGTAATTTGATGGTGGTGAAAGTCAGTGCTCAGGCGGAAAAATTACTGGATGCGCAGGTATTTGACCTGCCTTCACTGAAAGCTTTGTCGGAAAAATTTGTCAGCGATGAATTACAGCAGATATTCACCGTCTTGTCGCGGGCCGATAATGAAATGAAACGCAGTTCACACCCGAAGTTGATTTTTGAAATGGCTGTTTTGCGATTGTCCGATGTTCGGCCATTTAAAAATATTGACGAGACCATTGCAAAGATTAACGAGTTACAAGCAACATTGCCGCCCTCGGCGCCACAAAAAACTGGTGAACAGGTAAGGCTATCGACTGCTCCGACCGTCGCGCCGGTGAAAACAAGTGTCTCACCGCAGGATGTGGGTCCGGCGAGTGGAACTATTCCACAGGCAACCGACAACCCCGAGAGGAAGACTGAAATTGCGGGTTCAACCAGTCCTGGTATGGACGACAGCGAACTTTGGCAGGTTCTGCAAAAAGCAATCATTAAAAAGAAAGGTGTTTTTTCGCATTACCTGAACAGCTGTCGGTTTTTGGGATTGGATGAAAAGGTTCTGCATCTTGAGGTTGCCCATGTTTATACCCGCAGTCTTATTGAAACGGACGAAAAATTAGAAATCATTTGTGAAGCGGTCAAGGCGGTTACAGGTCAAGAGGTTCGGGTTAATTTGACTCTTCCATCCAGTAATATTTTGCCAACTGACGATGCGGCAAAGATTCCTGATGAAAAAAAAAATCTTTTAGTTCAAAATAAAACCGGGACAATGAATGAGTCGGAAATTATTCAAGAAGCAATCGATATTTTTGGTGGTACAGTAGTTCGTTAATATGATTTTTGTAAATTAAATAGGATTTGTCATGTTTGATAAAGGTTGGATGTCGATGTTCAAACAAGCCCAGGACTTGCAATCCAAAATGGGTGACATTCAAAAAGAATTGGCTGATAAAACGGTGGAAGCTTCCGTCGGTGGCGGCATGGTGACCATTCAGGCTAATGGAATCGGTGAAGTTCTCGCCATTCACATTGACGATGAACTCATCAACATGCAAGACCGTGAAGTGTTGGAAGATTTAATGATTGGGGCCTACAACGAAGTGCAACGAAAAGTTAAAGACTTGGCTCAGGGTGAAATGAGCCGTATTACCGGCGGGCTTAAGATTCCCGGCCTGTTTCCTCCCGGGTAATCGATAGAATGAAACGCCCTGAGGCGGTAACTGATTTAATCGGCGAATTAAAAAAGCTTCCCGGCATTGGTCCGAAGACTGCCGAGCGCTTGTCGTTTTATATTTTGCGATCG
>PVMS01121008.1_pt1 | contig 10134 bp, 9 predicted proteins | sample 1853461 | NCBI WGS metagenome assembly PVMS01 (sample SAMN08582032, study PRJNA380276) | Marine sediment metagenome, whole genome shotgun sequencing project. | isolation source: ocean sediment barecode stripped | collected 2017
CCTCAGGTCCATGATGCCCTTTCATTTTATTACGAAAACAGAAACGAGCTTGACCATAAAGCTGAGCAGGATCAGGAGTTCATAACTCATCTTATAAAAAAAAATCCCATCAAAAATCTCATAAGCCAATGGGCAAGATCAGAATCTACACGGACGAAAGCGTCAATGTAATTTATAGCGGAAGGTCTTAAAAGGAGAGGAATTGATGCTTTTTCTGCTAGAGACGCAGGGAATCTGGCATTGACTGATGAAGAACAGTTAACATACGCTTGTAACGAAAAGGCGACCATCTTCACACTGATACTGATTTTCTTCGAATTGCTGATAGATGGATGGATGAAGAAAAGACTCACCATGGTGTTATATACTGCCATCAAGAAACTTACTCCATAGGGGAATGTATTCGGAAAATAAGAATTTTGACGACCGTTCTTTCTTTCGAGGACCTGGTCGATCACATTGAATTTTTATGACAAAACTCGTCCTATTCAGGGGACTGTGTCGCTCTGAGACTATCATTCTCTAGGTGTGGTGGTTACGACAAAACTTTTTGCGTTTTAACGGTCTGAAGCGTTGAAATGCTTAGTTTGACCAATTATAAGCATGATACATTCAATAACTTGCCGAAATTAAAACAGTTTTTAAATTCCACCTTCGGCACCATTTTCTCCTTCTATTCCTCAACAGGGACACGCTTGACACACTCACTGTTATTATTAAAACTCCTGAAGTGATTCAAGAATTCACAAAATCCCTCTTCGGTCTAGCCTACCGCAACATAATTTCCTTTTCCCTCTAATGCTAATCCCACCCTCCGCCGATAACATTGATAATCAAGTTATCAAGGTTATCAATTCTCATGTGAAGGGAATGAACTACCCCGCCGCAGAGAGACTGTGTCGTAATGCATAAAACCCGTCATTCCGGACGAGCGACGCGCAGCATAGCGAGATCCGGAATCCAGGGAAATGGCATCATCTCGCGGACTTCTGGATCCCTGCTCGCGCCCCGTTTCACAGGGCTTGGCCGGAATGACGATTCGCCGCCCCGTACCGCAAGCGGCATCTTCGACAAGCGGGATCTCCGCTTCGCTCCGACAAGCGGCGGGGAATTAAACCCTAAGGGATTAAAAGAAATTGAGGGTGATAACACAGGTTGGTGAGATTTCTAATTTTATTTCAATCAATACAAGTGGTTATCATACCTTGATAATCAAGTTATCAAATCAAAGGAGACGGCAATGCCGGAAAAAAAGACCTCTAATATGCTCATAAGAGCTATTCCGATTGATGTTTGGGAGCGGATAGACAAGCTTTGCAGGCAGAAAAATATGAAACGGCGTGATTTCATTGAGCAGGCCCTTCGTTTTTTTGAGGGGGAGGAGGTTGAGCAAGACAGAGTGAAAAGTGAATCCGGACAGCCCCCTGATATTGATAGATTAAAGAGAGATATTGAGGATCTTAAGCGAGGAGTTAAAAAGATTAATGACAAACAAAAAGCTGAACAGAGAATTGATACAACCAATCAGAAAAATGGAGTCGTTAATGAACAAATAAATCCTGATAGTGCCCGTAAACTAATAATGGAACATCCTGATTCCAGTAACGGATCCCCATCCTCCGAAGAAAATAAAAAAGAGGTTTTAACCACAGTTTATTGTTGGGGTTTATAGGGCCTTGATGATGAATGAAGATTCTTCTCCAATTTAGTTGGAGAAGAGGATCGGCCCGCCACAAAAAAGGCGGGCTGGATTCCAGAGGTCAAGGATTCGAGTGAATTAAAAACGAACCCGCCACAATAGCGGCGGGGAAATATTGAATTTTGAACAGGGAGTTTTGATTACTGAATGATTATCAAATTGAGTTTACTTGATGAAATTAAAGGATAATTCCGGGATATCAATCTGTTGGAATTTCATACCAGGCCCCTTGAAGTTCCGCCTTCGGCACCATTTTTATATAAACAAATCAAAAAGTTATTCTTTATAGTTTACCAAATACTCTGAACATGTGGAAAATCTAAGATCTTATTATCCATTGTAATGACCGGCGCCCCGTATTTCATAGAAGTGGCTATTATGATCCTGTCAGCGGGGTCCTTATGGAGAAGTTGGGCCAAATTAACGGCGCCGGTTGCAATCCCGTTGTCTATCGGAATAAACCGAATAAAGGGTAGTCTCTCAGAGAATGAGATCCACTCCGACACCTCCATGGTCAATTCAAGCCTTTTCTTTGATACAAGCAGAGCCACCTCCCATGCGCTTATAGATGAAATGAGAATATCATTTTCTTGCATGGCTCTTTTAATGGTCTTATCAGCCTTTCCAGAGAGCCTTTCAGGGTTACTTATGAACCAAACCCATACATGGGTATCCAGAAGAATCAACTCAGGGCCTCCCACTCCTCAATACCCACAGGCTCGGTGGGATCTTCATACTTGATAACGGTATTACGAAGTCTATTCAAAACATCCATATGGTTTTTGGAATAAGGAGTAACTCTTATTACAGGTTTTCCGTGATCGGTAATAATTAGTTCAACTCCCTTTTCCTGAACCTCTCGGAAATAATGCAGAGCCCGGGGCTTAAATTGTGATTTGGATATGGTCTGTTCCATCTCGAATTCCTCCAGCAAAGTAAAAATGACCTGGTCATATTACCATGGTCATAAATCAATATCAAGGATATATTAACTAAATTGCACGGTATGGCTTCATCATCCTCTAACGAAATGGACCACACAAGAGGCTCAGCCCAACCATGCTTTTCAGCCATCTGGGAGACTGTAAATCCTTTCGGTAAATCAGTATTTACAAGTTTTGCCAATGCCGGTATTTTTTTTGTAAATGGATAGAAATAGTCTGTTGCGGAAAAGGGGGGTTAGCTGCGGGGAGCTTCATTGGAAGCGATTCCCGGAGACTGTTTTATAGAAATCCAATATTTAAGCCTGACACTCTGTGGTATTAATTGATTGACATTAAGCACGTTTTTGGAATATTTTAATTTTTTTCAAGCAAATTGTTATTGATGGCCTCGTAAAAAGTCCCAAAACCCGTCACTCCGGCGAATCCCGGCGGGGTCCGGGGCGAACCCCGGATCAGAGTTCGGACAGGCACCGGAATGACGAGGATGGTGTCCGTTCCACTTTTTACGAGGTCATCATTATTCAGGCGATCATAAGTCAAGAATCCACGCACAAAGAGGCTGTTCTCTATTAGTGGTCAAAATAAAAAACTATCACGAAAGCACGAAATCAGGAAAACACGAAAAATAGAGTAATCGGTGAACAGTGAAAAGGCATCAATGATCGGTTATAAGCATTCATAAAGCCTTTTTATTTCGTGTTTTCCCTCTTTCCCCTTTTCGTGATAATTTTTTGGTCTTTAAATGTTTTGGAATTTGGCATTTTTGAGATGACTTCTATAACCTGAAAGGAACATAGAATTATGGATTTCGAATTATCGGACGAACAAAAAATGCTCCGTGACATGGTGAAGAGATTCGTTGACGAAAAGTTGATCCCCCTGGAGCAGGAGTACCTGGTTGAAAAAAGAGAGGATCGGCGTCTGAGGACTCGCCATCAAATCCTGGGCGAGGATAAATTTTACCAGCTTCAGGAAGAAGCCAAAAACATGGGGCTGTGGGCGATGTGGTTGCCAAAAGAATATGGTGGAGCCGGTATGGGAACCATAGAATATCTTATCGTAACCGAAGAACTTAAGAGGACTTTTATATGGTTTGAGTTTGGTGGTGATGCGCCCCACGTGCTTGTAGATGGTGGTGAACGCCTGATAGATAATTATCTGCAACCCTGTATCCGGGGTGACAAACATTATCATGGCGTGTTTGCGCAGACTGAGCCCAATGCGGGAGCAGACGCCGCCGCGATTGAAACTACCGCGAGGTGGGATGGAAATAACTGGATACTTAACGGCACCAAGACCTTTATTGGTGAAGCTGAATTTACCGACTTTCTTTTGCTTCCGGCGGTTACGGATAAATCAAAAGGCCATCATGGTATAACACTCTTTGTGGTAGATAAGGAAACGGCCACCAAACCGGGTTACAAAGTATCTCGGCTCATTGAAACCATAGCCGATGACTGGACACTCTGTGAACTGGTTCTCGATGACTGCCCTGTCCCGGCTGAAAATGTCGTCGGTGAGGTCGGCGAAGGATTTATAGTCGCTCAGAAATTTCTTGTTGTTCGTGGTCGGCTTCATCATGGAGGATGGCAGCTTGGGGCGGCCGGGAGATGTCTACAACAGGCCGCGGAATATGCCAAGTCAAGGACCACCTTTGGGAAGCCGCTGGCAGAGAGGCAATCGATTCAGCATATGATAGCCGACTCGGCCCTTGATCTTCATTGCACCCGGTGGATCGCCTACCACTGTGCCTGGAAGGCCGATAGAGGTGAGGACGTGCGCCTTGAGTCCGCCATGGTAAAGCTTCACGCGGATGAGATGGCTTTTCGCGTCATCGATAAGGCCGTACAGATTTATGGTGCCCTCGGCCTTACTAAAGAAACGGACCTGCACCGGTTCTATCTGACAGCGAGAATGTTGAGAGTCGCCGGAGGGCCCATGGAAATGATGCGAAAGGTTATAGCAAGGTCTATCTTGAGCGGAGAATATCCGGTTATTTGAGAGCTTCTATCACCCTGATTGAGGATGAGTCTTTATGGAAATGATTGTTTGCGTCAAACAGGTGTTGGATCCCGAGGCACCGCCCGCCGGTTTCAAGGTTGACCCCGTCACCAATAAGATGGTGCTGCCGGCCGGTATTGCGCCTGTAATCAGCACCTTTGACGAATGCGCTTTAGAAGCGGCCTTAAGGATCAAGGATACCACCGGCGGTAAGGTTACCGTCCTGAGTTTAGGGACCGGTCTGCTCCGAAACGTCGTTAAAAAACCGCTCGCCATGGGGGCCGACAACCTTGTGCTGCTCGAGGATGAAGCTTTTGATGGGGGTGACAGCTGGTCAACGGCCTATGCCCTTTCTAGAGCCATAAAGAAAATTGGTCACTATGACCTTATATTCTGCGGCAGGCAGGCCGCTGACTGGGATGCGGGACAGGTCGGTACAGGCATCGCCGAGCTGCTGGAATTGCCCGGCATAACTGTTGCCCAAAAGGGATATATCACCAAAGGTAAAGCCAGGGTGGAAAGAATAACCGATGACGGCTATGAGGTTGTCGAGGTGACCCTGCCTGCGCTGATTACGGTAAGTAGCGAACTCGGTCCGCCCCGCTACACCACTTTAGAGGGGATTATGACGGCTAAGCAGAAGGAGACAACCATCTGGAATCCCTCTGATATTGGTGTGGAGACCTCTCAAGTCGGAGCCGCCGGCCGGCGCATCAAACTGCTGAAGCTATTCCAGCCGATCCGTGAGGGCAGCTGTGAATTTATTTCCGGAGACAGTCCGGAAGAAGCAGGCGCCAGCTTAGCCCTGGAGCTCCGAAAGGCAAAAGTACTGTAAAAAGGTAAAGTAAATGTCTGAATATAACAATATTATGGTTTATACCGAGGTTGCCGGGGAAACTCTCTCAGCAATAAGCACCCAACTGTTAGGTTGCGGACGTAAACTTGCCGATGACCTTGGACAAGAACTGTGTGCCGTCTTAATGGGCACAGAGGTAAGCAGTTTGGCCCAGGCGGCCGTTACCTTTGGTGCCGATAAGGTATATCTGGTTGACGACCCGTTACTCAAGGATTACCAGACAGATTCCTGTGTATCGGTGATGGAAAAGGTCCTTACGCATGCGATGCCCCAAATTCTTATTTTGGGACAAACCGCCGTCGGTCGTGACCTGGCGTCCAGGCTATCCTTCAGACTGGGCACCGCAGCCGTCCTGGATTGTGTGCAGCTGGCGATCGACCCCGACTCAAAACGCCTGTTGCAAACCAAGCCGGTTTACGGGGGAAATGCCTTCGCCGTCTATACCTGTCAAACTTACCCCCAGATAGCGACTGTCAGGGCCAATGTGATGTCGCCTCCGGAACCCGATGCCTCACGGCAAGGGGAGGTCATTATCATTGACGCCGCTTTAGACCCATCGGCCGCCAAAACCAGAATCCTGGAGAAGGTTCCCGAGTCGATAGAGGGAATAAAATTGGAGGATGCCAAGGTCATGGTTTCCGGAGGGAGAGGCATCGGCAACGCTGAGGGCTTCAAGCATTTAGAAGAGCTGGCCAGGTTGTTAAAAGGCGCGGTAGGCGCGACCAGACCGTCCTGTGATAATGGCTGGGTGTCATGTACACGCCAGATAGGTCTTACCGGTAAGATAGTCACCCCCGACCTCTATATCGCGGTAGCTATTTCAGGTGCCAGTCAGCACCTGTCCGGGATCTCAGGCTCAAATACAATTGTGGCCATTAATAAGGACCCTGACGCCAATATCTTCAAAGAAGCCCACTTCGGGATCGTTGGGGACTGGAAAAAGGTATTGCCCGCCTTTACCGCCAAGCTCAAAGAAATTCTGGCCGGACCATGAGCCCTTCCGGTTTGTTACAGGGGCTCAAAAGAGTCTCCCTTGCGTTAAATGTGCAACCGAAAGATGAGTATCTAACTCAGTGAAACAGGGGCGCTTGAGAATAACACATATAGGCAGGAGAAATTGATATGGAACTAGGATTGGCTGAGAAAACAGTTATCGTGACCGGCGCCGGTTCGAACATTGGCCGGAGTATTGCCCACTCTTTCGCCAGGGAGGGTTCAAATCTGGTAATAGCCGACATATCAGAGCCGGATGGCCTGAAAGTAGCCAAAGAGATCACCCGATTGGGGGTCCGTGCGCTCTTTATCAGAATCGATGTCTCCAAACCCGATGAAGTCGAGGCAATGAGCAAAAAGACCCTTGACGAGTTTGGTAAAATTGATGTCCTTGTCAACAATGTCGGCTGGGATCATCTTGGGCTTTTCATTAATAAGCCCCGCGAAGAATGGGTCAAAGAAGTTGACCTCAACTTTTGGAGCGTTATAAATTGCAGCAGGGCGGTCATTGAACCCATGATAGAACAAAAAAGTGGCGCGATTGTGAACTTCAGCTCCGACGCCGGCAGACTGGGCGAATTTCAAGAGACCGTATATTCCGGAGGTAAGGCCGGGGTTATCGCCATGACCAAATCTCTTGCCAGGGAGGTCGGGCGCTACGGGATAAGGCTTAACGTTGTTTGCCCGGGAGCCACCGTGGGATCCCCTGACGATTATGGAGAGAGCAGTATGTGGCGCCCCGACGACATGGCCAAGTTCCTGGCACCGGAGGTTTTAGAAAAGATGGCAAGGCTTATCCCTTGCGCAGGATAGGTAAACCCCAGGATATTGCCGATAGCGTCCTGTTTCTGGCCTCAGATGCTGCCAGCTGGATCACCGGCCAAACCCTGAGTGTGAGTGGCGGCTATACCATGTACTAAGTTCCAGTTGTGTGGTGTTTCACTTCAGCCAAAGGAGTAAAATCATGTCATATGAAACGATGACGTTCGAGCAGGAAGGGCCCATAGGGATCATTACCCTGAGAAGGCCGGAGCGCCTGAACGCAATGAATGTTCAGATGTTAGGAGAACTGCGACTGGCCATAGATCATATCCGGAAGGATGATACCGTAAGGGTGGTCATCTTGACGGGGGGGCCTGATAGTAAAGGAAGACCCTGCTTTTGTGCGGGTGCTGATATGAAGGAGGCCCCCTTCCCTGACACCTTCCTGCGGGAGATAAACGATCTTTTTAACAGCATACAGGATCTGGGCAAGGCAACTATCTCGGCCATGGATGGCGTTTGCACCGCAGGGGGCCTGGAGCTGTCTATCTGTTTTGACCTTCGGGTCGTGGCGGAAACAGCAAGGATTGGAGATCTCCACCTGAAGAACCTGGGGGTTGGTCTGGGTGGCGCGGGAGCCTCGACAAGGTTGCCACGCATCATGGGTTTGGCAAATGCAAAGGAGTTGATGTTTACCGGTGACCTCATCGATGGCCGGGAAGCGTATCGTTTAGGTCTCGCCAATAAAGTTTGTACTTCAGATAATCTGATGGTTGTGGCCGGCGCTATGGGTCAAAAAATAGCCTCCATGCGCCCCCGGGGAGTGGCCGTTACCAAGATGCATCTTAATCTGGGAACACAGATGGAGCTGCACCAAGCCCTCCGGTTCGCAGATATCATAGGCCCGTTCGCCGATGCTGAGGGCATGCGCGAGCTAGATGAGAAACAGGCGGCCTATGCCATGAAAAATAAGAAGAGCTCCGAACAAAAGAGCCCCGGAAAGTCGGACCGGGCTGAACCGGCCCCGTCAGGCAAGGAAGTTCCCATAAAGCCTGGGTTGTTTACCCTGCCGTCGTCATCGGGCGAATTGCCTCAGCTCATAGGCACCCAGTGCAGGTCCTGCCATGAGATCTATTTTCCGCCCATGAGAGAAACCAGCTGCCCCAATTGCTACGAGACAGAGATGGAAGAGCTTCTTCTTGGTAGAAATGGTACTGTAAGGAGCTATACGATAGTGCATATGGCTCCGCGAGAATGGCAGGGGCCGGTGCCCTATGCTCTTTCCCTGATAGAGTTATCGGAAGGGGCGACCTTCTACGCCGCGCTCACCGACTGTAAACCGGAGGAGGTAAAGATAGGCATGGAAGTGGAACTGGAGATAGAGAAAGTGCGGACGGATGGCGATGGTAACGATGTCGTTGGTTACAAATTCAGGCCGATACGAAAGAGCTAGTGCAGTGTCTCAAAAGTTCTTTACCCGATTTTGGCAATTTAAGATGTTAATGAAACATGAAATGAAACAAACATTGTGAAAATCCGAATAACGAAATCCGAAATCCGAAACAATATCAAAATCCGAATGTTCAAAATTCAAAACAAGTGCTCTTGAACCTATAGATTAGGTTTTGGTCATTTGTATTTTGGTCATTCGAATTTGTTTCGAGTTTCGATATTCTTATTTCGAATTTCCCGTCACTACAAAGTGGGTTAAATGTATCAAATAATGCGACATTCCATCTTGCCATTAATAAGAGCAGAATTTATGAGACGGGGTACTAGATAGAAAAGGAGAATTGGAAATGAGAGATGTAGCTGTAATCGGAGTAGACATGACCCCGTTTGGGAGATTTGAGGATAAGAGTATCGAAGAGCTTGCGGTAACTCCCGTTCTTGGCGCGCTGAAGGACGCCGGCATCCCATGGAAAGACGTTGAGGCGGCCTATGTCGGACATGAGTATCAAGGCCTAGCTGCCGGTCAGCGCATATTGGCTTGTGTGGGAGCCACCGGTTTACCGATTACGAATATTGAGAATGCCTGCAGTGCCGGGGCAACCGCCTTTAGAGAGGCCTACCTGATGGTGGCCCTTGGGATGTATGACATCGTACTGGCACTTGGCTGTGAAAAAATGGATCGCGGACTAATTCAGCAGTTGCCCGATGATACCGGTCGTACCCTGGGAACGGACTTGATACCTGCCCAATTCGCATTAATAGCACAATGGCACATGCAGAAGTATGGCACCACGAAGGAGCAGTTTGCTAAAGTAGCCGTGAAGGCTCATAAAAACGGCGTTCTGAATCCATATGCCCAGTATCGAAAAGAGGTGACTGTAGAAGAGGTCCTCGGCGCGCGCATGATTTCTGATCCCGTCACCCTTTTGATGTGCTGTCCGACCGGAGATGGCGCCGCGGCCGCTCTCCTCTGCTCCATGGAAAAGGCCAGACAGCACACAACCCGGCCTGTCAAAGTGGCGGCGGCCGCTTTGAATTCCACGATATATACAGAAGGAATAGGGACACAGAATCTTGGGTCCTGTATTCAAAATGAACCGGGCGTAATCACCGTGAGTGCCCGCCAGGCATATGAACAGGCGGGACTGGGGCCTGAAGATTTAGATGTCGTAGAACTGCACGATGCCTTTGCGACTTCCGAGCTTGTTCACTATGAGGATTTGGATCTTTGCAAAGCTGGTGAAGGCGGCCGCCTTATTGATGAAGGCGCTGTGGAACTCGGTGGGCGAATACCCGTTAACCCCAAGCGGGTGTCCTTTTGCCAGTAATCCACCGCTGGGGTTAACGGGTATTCGCCCACAGAGTTCCACAGCGCGTTCATCAATAAGGGGGCCGCCTTCACCCGCTTTGCAAAGCTCCAAATCCTC
>PVMS01034563.1_pt1 | contig 10131 bp, 8 predicted proteins | sample 1853461 | NCBI WGS metagenome assembly PVMS01 (sample SAMN08582032, study PRJNA380276) | Marine sediment metagenome, whole genome shotgun sequencing project. | isolation source: ocean sediment barecode stripped | collected 2017
ACGACAATTCTCCCGATGTTTAGTTTAACTAAGTAAGTACCCCCCGGCTTTGCCGGGGGGGGGTACCTACTATTGTTGCTGACATGATGTTGCTTGTACAGATCACGGATACCCATTTTCTCCCGACGGAAAGTCGACTATTATCCGTTTTTACAGCGTAATGACTGTGCCTGGCGATGACGCTCAGATGCTCGCTTCTGACATTCCTTACGTGCAGGCGTCAGCTGTTCAGAAGTGGATTCAATACCTGAGATCTGGTGTGAATCGTTTTTACAGGCTAACGACTGTCCCTGCCGATGTCTTTCAGAGGCACGGAACCCGCAACCGGAAGTTTCTTCGTTATTGCCAACTTGAGGATTAGACCAGGCTAGCTGAGATATGAGAAGACCGCACGTTAAAGACAACCAACAAACGTTTTTCCTTTTATTCATCACGTTTATCTCCAGTTTTTGGGTTTAACGCTTTAACTATAGAAGATTATTTCAATTTTGCGCTAAAACAATTTGCAGAGCCCACCACGGACTCCAACCGGCGCACCGTTGCGCCGGCGAATGTACTGCGTCAGTGTCAGATCCCTTTTTCGGGGGTAATCCTAGAGAACACCCCCGAGCACAATAATTATGAATGCCTCGCCACTGACGCCGCTTGACTTCTCGGACGCAAGGAAAGCGATTATCTCGGTGACCTCACGTGGTGTGGCGACACGGCCTGACCAGACTCGCTATGAGTTGAAAACAATCTATAGCGATAGCACCACACACGTGATTTTCGAACCGTTGGATTTCATCGACAGGTTAGAGAAATCAGGCTCATGTAGATGTCAGGAGTTGCTTGCTGGTGGTTCCAGCGAGGGCGGTACGGCAGGTACACCGACTGGGGGGGTTGCGCCGCTGCTCGGGGCGGTTGATCCGGTGAATCCTGCCGGCGTTCCCGGGCCGCACCGGGCGAGGAGTGCATCGGGTTCGACAACAGAGAAAGCCGTGGGTATATGTGTATATCCCAACTCAATCGCCATCCGAACCCGCTCGGGCTGGTCTATGACCACGGTTTTACTTTCGGCAAGCAGAGAGACAAAAATCGGTTTTTTTGTAAAACCGTTTTTTTCAAGGTTTGCCTTGAGCGCTGCCTGCTGATCCGCGCTGATATCTTCCAGTGCAGGAATGTCAAAAAGCAACTCAAATTTCACGATAGCTGGGGTCAGGTGGTAATCACCCAGCCACCACATCGGCATATCCGCTATCTTGATGCCTCGTTCAAAGTAGGCTTTAAAAAGTTCTTCCATGCTGACGTTGTCGCCAAAATAACTGATGGGCACGGCATTGGCATCGTTGAACACAAACACCACCGGGATTTCGCCATTGCCATGGAACTCACGCAAGGCATCAAGAGCGTTGTTGTCTATGACGACTTGGCCGGTGTAGATGAACAGGGAGATAAGCAGCGCTTTTGGTCTTTGTTTATCCAGGAACGGCCGGTCCTGGTTTGGAAAATACCAGTATTCAGGAGATGAAAACTGGATGATGTCGTTGGTTGAAAATTTGGCGTGATATTCACCGTCAATCCAATTGGGGATGGGTTCGATTACTTCGGGTATTCCAAAATAACGCTTGACGACTTCCCTTATTCGGTTGGAATCCGACAGGTCGTCAATGGCGTATGTGGCGAACTTGCGGCTTTGAGCGGCGTTGCTAGAGCAGGGCCAGTTTAGGAAACCGGGTGGCGTGTCTACGTTCTTGAGCCCGTCTTGACTAGCATGACCCGATTCACCCGCCGCCATTTCAAGAACTTCGTCATCCTGGATCAGGAAGGTATGGCCTTGATCGGTGGTCATGTACAGGCCGGGCTCCACTAATTTCGGCTCGCCGGAATCCTCATCTTGTGCATGAGCGGTCATGAAAGCCAAGGCTGAGGTAATGAGTACCAGTAGTACCGATTTGCTGAGTTGTTTCAAGGGCTATCCCAGAAAGCTATTATTTTATTGAATACAAATCACTCGTATTTACATAGAGGGTACTCTTTTGAATGAAAGTACTTCAAGGAAAAATGCAATGATACGAAATCGTATTCAGAGATCCGGGCGACTCGAATGCCGGTTCTGTTTAAAAACCGGTTTTTCATGCCGCTTGATAATTACACTTGATTACAGGTTAGGCGTGGTGTTCTCAGCCTGCCATTTCTTGTGCATTTCTTTATCCCGCTTGCTTTGGCACAAAGCCCTCGATGACATAACGCATCAGGCGAAAGCCGAAAAACACGAGCCACGGAAACATAATGATTAAGGCTGCAAAGATTAAATGCTCGCCTTTGATTTGCTTGTACCAGGGTGCGGGTGGCGGTATCAAGTCAACAAACGGGTTAACGTATTCCTTCAGTACCGCGAGATCAGAATCCAATATGAACCCTTCTGGAAGTTTGAATGGTCGTGTTCCGTCACGCTTTGATTGAATCATCTTTGCAATGGCTTTTGCGGCCTCTGTGTCCTCTGCCGCATGGGCTTTCATAAGCCCATCTGTTAATGCTTGATCGGTATATCCATCCGGGTATGCGCTTATCTCTGGCTCGTCAATCAATCTAAGAGTAGGGATTGGCGTTCCCGGCCACGGATCATCTTCCAACAATTTCTCGCTGATAGTGACGATCCCGCCAATGAGCCAAGCCCCATACCAGAGACCAGCAAACACAATGAACAGCCGCCACCAGCCCGGATTGCGGGTCAACTTGCGAATATCCATTGCGCTATCTCTCCCGTTTGTCCGCGAAATCTGCTGCCCTACCCAGCACTCGTCTAACCCACTCCGCAAACGATAACCAAACAGTTTTTATTCCGAATCTGTGCAAGGCCACCTTTTTGAGATGATTTTCTCTATTGCATCCCTGGCAGGAAGGACATCTTCAGGTTTCACTTTTAGCAGTCTCAACTCAACAATTACAAAATCCCGGAGATCCCCCCTTGTCACATCGGACGGAACACACCACTTGCCTATGCTTTAATACGTGCCCTGAATATAACCATCACAGTAGCCTTTTGCATACAGATCAGTATCTGAAATATCGCATGCAGACAGAATCCAATAAGCACTTGTATCAACCCGGTCAACCTCAGTGAATGCGACTGTGACTTCTGAAAGCGATAGTAAGAGTAATATCAGTATCGTTTGTTTTATTGTAGGCCCCTTTGTAAATTGAAGCTTTTAAAAGCGGACAAATACACACGAGCAAGTATGGCTCGCCATGGAAGGAAAGAGAATAGTCAAAACGTAAAAAACCCCAACAATTTCCCGCCCGGGGGCTGGCATAATGCACCCATGATCTATTCAGCCGTTGATTTAGGAATAACGATTGATACCGGGGTTCAACCGGCCCGGTTCAATCCTGCAGCGCAAATATGAGAACGGCTGGAAAGATTGCCTCTTTCTCGGAAAGCCAACGATTGATCCGAGCGACTACAAAAATCTCCCGCCTGGGCGGTATAGACTCGTTAAAAAGCCTGCCAGGACCACCTGAGATTGTTTCTGGGCGTGTTTCTTATGGTGGGCTTGGCGATGTGTCAAACTTGCTCAGATTGATCTAAATGAGAAGCGCCCAGGTTTTTGAAGAAAAGGAAATTGCGAGAAAATTGAAAGGACAGGAGACTTCGTCTGAAAATCTGAAAGCCGCTTAACCCCACCGGGGCCGTCAATCTGCTGGCGGCCCTTTTTATTGCCCGAAACTTACCTCAGACTTACCTAAACCACTATTTATAGGTACAAAAAAGGCCACCCGAAGGCAGCCTTTCTGTACATTAACTCTTTCACAATCAATGCCTTATAATTGGTGTCCCCTAGGAGATTCGAACTCCTGTTGCCGCCGTGAAAGGGCAGTGTCCTAGGCCTCTAGACGAAGGGGACAGGTTGGTGGAGCTAGGCGGTCTCGAACCGCCGACCTCTACAATGCCATTGTAGCGCTCTCCCAGCTGAGCTATAGCCCCGGAAAGCCGACGAATGTTACTGACTTGCGGGCATGCTGTCAATGTGAAAATCAACTGTCGGTTGCGCATTCCAACAAATCGTTTTTCTCGCTGATGGAGCGAGTGGCCGGCTTCATCGTGAGCACGCTGTGCCCCTGCCGCAGAATATAGTCCAGCCAACGGTCCATGGCGCGGTTGAGGCGCCAGATCTGTTGCAGCAACTGCCGCGAAGGGTAAGCGGGGTGAGCCGTGCGCCTGCAGCCCTGCCCTACATTGAATGAGGTGACTTCGGCGATCCGCGCATCATGGTAGAAGCGAATATGAGCATCGGGCGAATAGGTCTTCGCTTCACCTTCGGAAAATTCGTAAGTGAGGCGGAAAAAGGTGGTGTAATTATGCCGCTCGAGAACCTCCATCCGCAGCGCCGGAGACCCCGCCACGCGCGACACCAGGTAATCGTGATAGGTGACGTGCTCCGGTATCAGTAATTGCATTTGGCGATAGATTTCTTCCTGCACATCCTGCAGTCGTTTCAGTTGCGGCGCTTTGCGCAGGCTGTTGGGTTGGCTGAAAGATACCATGCAAAAAGCATATCACAGCCTCTGTAGGAGCGTGCTTTGCGCGCGAATTTAAGGGGGCGGCTTGCGGTCGAATTTAGGGACATGCTTTTTGGGCGATCATGCATTTAAAAAAAATCGCGAGCAAGGCTCGCTCCCACATTTAAAACATTTCGCGCTGGAGGCCCAGTTGTGATAACACGCGGCTGGCGATTTCCTCGATCGAACTGTGGGTTGTGTTGAATATGGGTACGCCCGCGGCGCGCAGCAGGCTCTCGGCCGCATCGACTTCCCAGTGGCACTGTTTGACCGAGGCATAGCGGCTGCCTGAGCGGCGTGTTTCACGAATTTGGGTCAGGCGGTCTGCATCGATCATCAGGCCCACTATCCGCGACTTGCGAACGCGCAGGTTGGCCGGCACACGCTGTTCCTCGAGGTCAGATTCGGTGAGTGGGTAATTGGCCGCCTTCACCCCGAAATGCAGCGCCATGTATAAACAGGTGGGGGTTTTGCCAGAGCGCGATACCCCCACCAGAATCACGTCCGCGTGCTCGTAGCTGGTACTGACGCCGTCATCGTGATTGAGCGCGTAATTGGTCGCCTCCATGCGGTCTTCGTAGCGGTCCAGGTCAGCTAAACCATGCGCCTGACCTACGGTCGATTCACTGGTCACGCCCAGCACCGTTTCCAGACGGTCGATAAAATCGGTTAGCAGATCCAGTGTGACTCCACCGTTGTCGAGCAAAACCCGGCGTACTTCGGCGTTGATGATGGACATGAATACGATCGGAGCGAGGCCATCCTCGGCCAAAGCCGAATCGATGAGTTTGACCGCATTAGCTGCTTTGGAGACATCGGTAACAAATGGAATTCGTACCTGCCTGAACCCCACATGAGGGAATTGAGTGAGCAGACTGTGACCAAGCGTTTCGGGCGTGATGGCCGTCCCGTCTGAGATAAAGAACACCGTGCGTTGCATGTTTGGCCCTTGTAGACTATCCGGAAGCAAACCATTCCAACACAGGGAGCTTGCTCAGTGAATCACTATATATCATGGCTGAACGAACTGGGCATGGATGACCTGGAAAGCGTGGGCGGCAAGAACGCCTCGCTTGGCGAAATGATCAGCCAGTTGAGTCGTCTGGGTGTCTGCGTACCCGGGGGTTTTGCCACCACCGCCACGTCGTTCAGGGAGTTTCTCTCGCAGTCGGGTCTGGACCAGCGAATTCACGAAGAACTGTCCTCGTTAAATGTTGAAGATGTTGCGGCGCTGACAGAGGCTGGCCGGAAGATTCGCTCGTGGGTGCTGGAAACGCCACTTCAGCCAGGCCTGGAAATAGCCATCGATGCTGCGTGGCGGCAACTGTGCAAAGACTCAGGCACTGAGCCGGCCGTTGCGGTGCGTTCCTCGGCCACCGCTGAGGACCTTCCGGAGGCTTCATTTGCCGGTCAGCAGGAAACCTTTCTGAATGTCCGTGGGCTGGCGGAAGTGAAAGCCAAAATCCGGGAAGTTTTTGCTTCCCTGTATAACGACCGGGCCATTTCATACCGGGTCCATCAGGGCTTCACTCATTCCAACGTGGCGCTGTCTGCTGGGAGCCAGATCATGGTGCGCTCAGACCTTGGGTCCAGTGGTGTTGCCTTCACACTGGATACAGAGTCCGGGTTTCGCGGCGCAGTTTTTATCACCTCCTCTTTTGGCCTCGGTGAAACCGTCGTTCAGGGCTCGGTGAATCCGGATGAATTTTACGTTTACAAACGCGCGCTGGAAACGGGACACGACCCCATCCTGCGCAGAAACCTGGGCAGCAAAGCGATCGAGATGGTCTACAGCGGCGAACCGGGCGGCGGTGTGGAAACGCGTCCGGTTGACCCGAAAAAGCGGCTCACATTCAGTATTACGGATGAACAGGTCATCGATCTGGCCCGCCAGGCGGTTATCATCGAGCAGCACTACGGCAAGCCGATGGACATCGAGTGGGCTCTGGATGGGGAAAGCAAGCGCCTGTACATCGTCCAGGCGCGCCCCGAAACGGTCAAAAGCCGGAGCGGAAGCATCGTAGAGCGCTATCGCCTGAAAGAAACCGGCCCGGTCCTGTGCGAAGGCCGCAGCATCGGTCAGCGCATTGGCGCCGGCGCTGCACGCGTAATCCATTCGATTGACCAGATGGACCAGGTCGGCGCGGGTGATGTACTGGTCACGGACATGACCGATCCGGACTGGGAGCCAATCATGAAGCGCGCCGCTGCCATCGTAACCAACCGCGGCGGACGCACCTGTCACGCCGCCATTATCGCGCGCGAACTGGGTATCCCGGCGGTGGTGGGTTGTGGCAATGCCACCGCTCTCATTGCAACAGATCAGGAGGTTACCGTTTCCTGCGCTGAAGGCGATACCGGATTTGTCTATGCGGGAAAACTCGACTTTGAAGTTCAGTCAGACTCACAAGTAGACCTGCCCGAAGCTCCACTCAAAATCATGATGAACGTGGGCAACCCGGACCGGGCCTTTGATTTTTGCCAGATCCCCAATGCCGGGGTCGGCCTGGCCCGGCTTGAGTTCATCATCAATCGAATGATCGGCGTCCACCCCAAGGCGCTGTTGCAGTTTGATTCCCTTTCCGGAGAAGTGCGCAGCGAGGTCGAGCGCAAAATGGCCGGTTACGCCGACCCGGTCACTTTTTATGTCGATCGCCTGGCCGAAGGCATTGCCACCATTGCGGCTGCTTTCGCCCCATCGCCGGTTATCGTGAGGTTGTCGGATTTCAAATCAAACGAGTATGCCAATCTGATTGGCGGCAGCCTGTATGAGCCTGATGAAGAAAACCCGATGCTGGGCTACCGCGGGGCTTCGCGCTTCGTCTCAGCCGAATTCCGGGACTGTTTCGAACTCGAATGCCGGGCGCTGCGTAAAGTGCGCGAGAAGATGGGCTTGAGCAACGTCTGGGCGATGATTCCTTTTGTCAGGACCCCGCAGGAAGGGCGCCAGGTGATCGAAGTCATGAAGGACTTTGGCCTGGAACGGGGCAAACACGATCTGCGCATCATCATGATGTGTGAACTGCCCTCCAACGCCCTGCTGGCCGACCAGTTCCTGGATATTTTCGACGGCTTCTCCATCGGTTCCAACGACCTCACCCAACTGACCCTGGGCCTGGACCGGGATTCCGGTCTGATCGCCCATTTGTTTGATGAGCGCAACGAGGCAGTCAAGGCACTGCTGAGAATGGCCATTGAGGCCTGTAAGAAACGCGGCAAATATATCGGCATCTGCGGACAGGGCCCATCAGACTACCCGGATCTGGCTCAATGGCTGCTGGACCAGGGCATCGAAAGCATCTCCCTGAATCCCGATACGGTGGTGGATACCTGGCTGATGCTGGCTAAGTGATGGATGTCCCACAGCCAAAACCATGACTGTAGGAGCGAGCCTTGCTCGCGAATCTTGTTGATCCAGGCGGGTCGCGCGCAAAGCACGCTCTTACATTCGCGAGCAAGGCTGGCTCCTACAGGCCGGCGAAGGGGCCCATGGAATTTCGGTAGTGGCGCAGTTCCTGGATGGACTCCCGGATGTCTGAAAGGGCTTCGTGGCGGTTTTGTTTGATCAGGCCTTCGAGGATCTGGGGCGACCAGCGCCGCGCCAGTTCTTTCAGGCTGCTGACGTCCAGGTTGCGGTAATGGAACCATCCCTCGAGCTCAGGCATCAGGCGATGCAGAAAGCGGCGGTCCTGGCAGATGCTGTTGCCGCATAGCGGGGAAAATCCCTGCTCGGTCCATTGCGCCAGGAATTCCAGGCTGCCCTGCTCTGCTGCGCGCATCTGGGTTGCGCTTGATATCACCCGGTCCCACAAACCAGAAGCGCTGTGGTGCTCCCGGTTCCAGTCATCCATGGCGTGCAACACCGGTTCCGGGTGGTGAATGGCATAGACCGGGCCTTCTGCCAACTCATTGAGCTGCGAATCCGTGATGATGATCGCGATCTCGAGGATTGAATCCCGATCCGGGTCGAGGCCGGTCATTTCCAGGTCCAGCCAGATCAGCCGCTGCTGCCTTTCCTGTTTTTGCCTCTCTTGTTCGTCCCGCTGGTGTTTTTCTTGCTCCACTTTCCCTGCTCTCCCGTTAGCGTGCCGCGAATTTCCCTGAAATTTATCACAGAAAGTTTGCGCCATGGGCCGCGCAGGTACAATAGCCGTTATGAATTTGATAACAACTGTCATGCAACTGCCCGGATCCCGGGTTTGAAGCAGGAAGCGCTGGTGCTGGTGTCTTATGGCACTGAAGGAATAATGGAACTCCCCGACGGCAGCCAGTATGCCTGTAAATATCGCCGTTCGATCGGCCGTCCTTTTTGCGGTGACCGCGTGATCATCGAAAATGCCGGAGAGCCAACAGCGGTAGTGAGTAACATCCTCTCGCGCAAGAACGTATTTGCACGCGCCGACGCACGCCAGCGTAAACAGGTTATTGCCGCCAACCTGGACCAGGTATTGGTGGTGATTGCTCCCCGCCCCGAGCCCAGCCGTGACTTGGTCGAGCGCTACCTGGTTGCGGTGCACAGCCTGGGCATCCGGCCGGTGATCATCCTCAACAAGGTCGAACTCATGGGCGAAAGCCAGTTCCGCGCCGACGGCCCGCTTTCGCGGCTGGATGAATACCGCGAACTGGGCTACGAAGTGGTCGAAACTTCATGCAAGACGGAACCGGGAATCACCGCCCTCAATGACCTGTTTCATGACCAGACCAGCATCCTGGCCGGCCAGTCCGGAGTAGGAAAGTCATCATTGATCAACCGTTTGATTCCGGATCTTGAACTGCAAACGGGTGCGTTGTCCAACGCGACCGGCAAGGGTACCCACACCACCACCACCACGATTTTGTATCACCTGCCGGACCAGGGCAGGCTGATTGATTCCCCGGGTGTGTGGGAGTATGGCCTGTGGCAGATGGATCAGCCGGAACTGGCCCGGGGGTTTATTGAATTTGCCCCATTTCTTGGCCACTGCAAGTTCAACGATTGCCAGCACAATACTGAACCTGGCTGTGCCATCGCAGAAGCTGTCGAAGCGGGCCGCATCAACACCTGGCGTTACCAGGCTTACCTGCGTTTATTGAAGCAAAGAGCCTGAATTCCATACTTTGGCGGCACACCATGCTATATTTCGGGATCGGTTCAAGTAAAACAGGAGACGGTGACATGACAAGGATGGTTCTGACGCTGATACTGGTATTAACGCTGGGCATGGTCCAGTCTGGAACACTTTCAGCCGATGTGCTTCTGATCGAAGAAGTACGGCAGGCGGAACGCATGGAGTTGCCGGACAATGGCCGCAGCATGGATGAAGTCCGCGCCCGCTTCGGCGAGCCTTCAAAAACACTTGCTGCGGTGGGTGATCCACCGATCACCCGCTGGGACTACGACCGCTGGAGCGTCTATTTCGAGCATCGTTTGGTTCTGTTCACCGTACTGCACAAGGGCGCTGTGCTTGACCAAAGTACGGGGCAGAGCACGGGGCAGAGTACCGGGTCGAAAGAGTAGATCGGTTTCCGGCCACCGCAAGCCGGTAAAAAAACGCCCAAATGCTTACAGGCGCTGCCTTAAATGCGCCGTATAAGGTATCCTTGCGCCCT
>PVMS01115341.1_pt1 | contig 10131 bp, 11 predicted proteins | sample 1853461 | NCBI WGS metagenome assembly PVMS01 (sample SAMN08582032, study PRJNA380276) | Marine sediment metagenome, whole genome shotgun sequencing project. | isolation source: ocean sediment barecode stripped | collected 2017
AAGATTCCCGGTCTGTCTTTATTACTACCTCGACTTCTCTCGTAACCTCCGCTCCCGCCCTTCACATCGTTCTTCCGATCTGATCCGAGTGACAAGACATCGATACGATGATTAAACAAAACATCCAAACCGTTCTGGACACCGTGGAGCACTCCCCGCGCTTGTTTATCTGGCTCGGTGTGCTCTGTGCCCTGCTCATTTTGGCCGGCTACGCTCTTTTGGCGTCGCTGATCACCAGCATGGAGATTCTTGAGTTTTCACTCAAGATTCCCTGGGCCGCCCTGATTGCCACCTACATTTTTCTGGTAGCTTCCGGTTCCGGGCTTTGTATAATTAGTGCCCTGGGATCCGTGTTCGGCATGCAGCGCTACGAGATGATGACCAAACGCATGGCGTTTTTGTCGCTGACGACCATAGTATTCGGGATGCTGTGCATCGTCTTACACCTCGGTCATCCGGAAAGGATGCCCATCTATAACGCTATTTCGCCAAACTTCCGTTCGGCCATTTCATGGATGGGGTTGTTGTATACCATTTATATGGCAGTGGTAGTCGTCGAATTATGGCTGCTAACCCGGGCTGATTTGACTGAACAGGCCCAACGTTCCGAAGGATTGGTAAAAAAAATTCTCGAAATTTTGACACTCGAAAAACTGCGGGGCACGCGCTATGGAGCTGCTTTAGAGGATCCCAGACTGCTCCGGACTATCGGCGTTCTGGCTTTTGTATCCGGTGCCTCGGCCCTTTCGATGCTGGGCTCGGTCTTCGCCCACGCTGAATCCCGCCTCCTATGGTACGGACCGTACTACCCGGTCTACTTTCTTGTTTCGGCCATCTTCAGCGGCTATGCTTTCCTTCTGGTTGTTACCATCGTCACCTATCGCGTTAAAGGTGAAGAAATGCTTCCGACTGTTAAAGCGCTGATTTTCGAGATGGCTCAGGTGTTGGCTGTTGTTTTAGCTGTCGGGCTTTTACTGATCACCTATCGGTTGGCAAGCGGGCTTTTTGACCCGGCCAGTCGGGGGCCGGTGATGCTACTTTTGAAAGGGCCGTTTAGTATTGGCTTCTGGATATTCGAAGTGGGAATCATGAGCGTGCTTGCGGTCTTTGTGCTTCTGTGGGCGGCCGGCAGAAAAAGCCTAAATGGAGTTCTAACCGGTTCATTGCTGGTTCTGGTCGGAACCTTTGTCATGCGATACGAATTCGTGGTTGCCGGCCAGGTCTTTCCGAATATCAAAGAAGGCTTGCCTTCGTATTGGCCGACATTGATGGAGGTTTTTATCATAGGCGGTGTGATCGCCGCCTTTTTGCTGGTCTATACACTGGGAGAAAAGTATCTGTCATTAAAGGAAGAGATGCCCCACTATGTGCCATGAAGAAATCCACAGTCACTATTTCTGACATGTAGAAAGGGAAAAAATGAAAACAGGCCTATGGCTCAAATTTGTTTTAATGGCCTTTTTGGCCGCCGGTTGGGTTGGCTGCGACCGCAACGATAAAAAGGTCATCCAGAAAGCCCAGGAGATTTTGTCCAAACCAAAGGCCTATGTCGGCTCTGAGGAGTGCAAGTTCTGCCACCTGGAACACTACGACTCCTGGAAAAACACCCTTCACAGTCGCACCCTTATGGACGTCACCAAAAACCGTGACGCCCTGATAGCAGAAATTGATCCTGAAGTCATTCGGGCTGATCTGAAGAACCTGGAAAAAGATCTAAGGGTACCTCTGGACAAAATCTACATTCCTAAAGTTGAGGAGATTAAGTACACCATCGGGATGCAGTGGAAACAGGGATTTCTAATCCAGACAAACGGAGATCTTTATGTTGCGCCGATTCAGTATAACGCCAGGACCGACCATTGGGCAAACTACTGCGAAGATGATTGGGACAAGCGATCCTGGACTAAACTTTGCGCCGGCTGTCACTCCCTGGGCGTCAATCTGGAAACGAAAACGTTCTCGGAACCGCGCGTCGGCTGCGAGGCCTGCCACGGCCCCGGCTCTCACCACATTGCTCTACCAGAGACAGCTATTTTTGACAAACGTTTGACAATCGTAAATCCCTCACATCTGCCCGCGGGCTTCAGAACCCAAATCTGCGGCTCCTGTCACGGCAGCGGCAAGTCTACCAAGGTAAAGGGTGTCGAATGGCCGGTATTCTATCAACCCGGCAAGGCCTTGGGGGTGTACTTTAAATCGCCCCATTACGGTGACGGGAACCTTAAGGACGTCTACGCTGAGGATTTCGTAAAGGGGCACCACCAGCAGTATGACAGTTGGAGGCTATCCACTCACGCCAGGGAAGGGGTGACATGTACGTCCTGCCACTACGTCCATCGGTTAGGTGTGCCGCCAACGCAATTTCAAACCAAAGGGTCCGGTTCTCAACAGTGCCTGATATGCCATAAGGTGATTAACAATAACATGGCTCATTCTATCCATTCGTTTGCCAACTGCATCGGTTGCCACATGCCAAGAATTGCTACAAGCTCTGAGTCCGGGAACAATCACTCCCATGCGTTTGTGGCCTTGCTGCCTGAAGACACCTTGAATAATCCCAAGGTTCCCAACTCGTGCCAGACCTGCCACAAGCACAAAGATAGTGATTTGGCGACCTTGCAAAAGCTGTATGACAGTATAACTAAAAAGAGCCTGTTGCGTGTTCATCAAACACGCCAGAGATGGTAAATGATTAAGCCTTTTCTAGAACATACATCGCCTTTGGCGCATTACATCCATAAAACTTTTTTCTGCAACCAGCGGGATCGTTTTGGTACGGATCTTGCGACGTTGCGATGGTCTATCGGACTCCTGATCGGGCCGGTTTTGTTCTTAAGCGTTTCTTGCGGACCGGCTTTGGCCCAGAAACCGGCCTGGGCTCAGAAAGAGGTCACTTCGGACATCTACCGCTATCGTGAACGGGAGGTGATTTCAAAGTACTATGAAAGGCACGAAGTCAGGCCCCGAACCCATCTGCCTTTCGTTGCCGGACGGATACCCCAAAGAGAGTTGATCACCCTGGCCCCAACGGCTGAAAAGGTTCGCTTTAGAAAATATTTGTCCGATGCCCACTGGGGACTCAGGTTTTACGAATGGCGCACCTGTACCAGGTGCCATCCCCGGCAAGCTCATAACCTGCACACGGTGAGGAACAAAATTACCTGCCGCCAGTGCCACGGTGGAGAGCCTATTGCCGGCATCCGGCACTACTATTCAACGATGCACTCCAGAAAACGGCACGCTTTCGTCTGCGCCAAGTGCCACAAAGGATCGAGCACTTCTTTTGCCACCTATGTGATCCATGAACCGAACCCCATTGCCATGGGCACCCAAGAGTCCTTCCCGGCGTTATTCTATGTTTTCTGGTTAATGGTTGCCGTTGCCGCAGGTACCTTCTTAGTCTTTTTACCCCACACCTTTATGTGGGGCCTGAGGGAATTTTGGTCGATCGGAGCGGTAAAGACGAGCAAGGTTCACAGAATTAAGCGGTTTACACCGGCTCAACGGTTGTTTCACCTCCTGCTGATGCTCTCTTTTACCACTCAGGCGGCTACGGGTCTGGCACGAATGTTTATTGGAACAAGTTGGGGCCGTTTTCTGGTGTCTCTTTTCGGCGGCTACGAGCAAACACTTATTATTCACTGGAGGGTTGGCCTCTTCATACTAATCTTACTGGGCGTTCATGTGCTCTATGTCCTCAGCAGGATCGATTGGCGGCGTTTTCCGAGAAGTGTTTATGGCCCGGATTCCCTGCTCCCGCGGATTGAAGACCTCGGCCAGGCGCTCCAGCATGTAGGCTGGATTTTGGGGCTGAGCAAGCCCCCGCGCTTCGATCGCTGGAGTTATTGGGAAAAGTTTGATTATTGGGCCGTTTTTTGGGGCATATCCATCTTGGGCGGCACCGGTTTGATTCTCTACAATCCTACAAACTCAAGCCTTTATATGCCAGGTTGGATGCTTAACGTCCTATTGTGGGTTCATCGCATCGAAGCCGTCCTTGCTATTGCCCACGTGACCATCATCCATTTTTTCGTCGCCCATATTCGGCGTCACAACTTTCCCATGGACCTGGTCATGTTTGAAGGCAGTGTCGGCCTGGAGAAAACCCGGCATGAGCGTCCGGCATGGGTGGAACGTCTAGAACAACAAAATGCCCTTGAGGGGCTTATAACCAAAAGCCCACCGGTCTCTATACGCGTTGTTTACTATGTTTTAGGTTTTGTCATGATAATCGGCTGCTTTTACCTTTTGATAAACGGATTAGTGACCGGGATAGGATTGCTTAGATGATTTCTTTAAATCGTAAAAAGGATTTTACATAAATTTAATTCTCAAAGGAGGAGCTATGTACCTTCCGAAAACATATGAAAATTTTTCTGACAAATTTCCGGAAATCTTGAAAGATTATCAGCAATTAGGAAAATCCTGCCGCGAGGCCGGTCCCCTGAAAGAAAAATGCCGGGATCTAATTAAGCTGGGAATTGCAATCGGCGTCAATTCCAGAGGCGCGGTCATGTCTTCTGTTAGAAAGGCTTTGGCATCGGGCTCCACGCCGGAGGAGATTACTCATGCCGTCTTATTGTCCCTGACCACCACCGGTTTCCCGAACATGATCGCCGCCCTGGGCTGGGTTAATGAAGTTCTTGCGAAGCATCTCGAGAAAAAATAAGGGCCAAATTTTTTTTGTCGGCTGTTATGTTAATTTTAACATAAGGCCAAAAGATTGAAAATTAATGCAAGATTTTGAGACACTTTTAAAAGGTTCAGCCGAGGCCCATGGTCATCTATGTCCTGGGCAGGTGGTGGGTGTGCGCATGGCCATGTTGGGCTGCCGTCTCATCGGCTTGAATGAGCCGAGCAGCCACGACCAGATAAAAAAGCTGATTGTTTATGTGGAGATGGATCGATGTACTGCTGACGCTGTTGCACATGTCAGTGGTGTTAAATTAGGTCGTCGATCCCTGAAATTTCTGGATTACGGAATCATGGCCGCCACGTTTGTTAACCTTGAAACCGACAGCGCGGTTCGCGTGCTTTCTACTGAGGATGCACGAGATCTTGCGCCCTTATATGCACCGGAAATAGCTGGTAAAAATCAGCAACAACTTATAGCTTATAAGCTGATGCCCGACAGCGTTCTTTTTAAAGTTCAAAAGGTACAGGTAGCGATAAGCGAGTTTGACCTGCCCGGTCCCACCCGCCGCAAGGTTTTCTGCCAACGATGCGGACAGATGGTACGCGATTCCCGCGAAGTGGTAATAGATAACCGCGTCCTGTGCAAGCCTTGTGCTGACGGGGCCTATTATACCGATGCCAGGGAGATCACCTGGCCGAATATGAACTGGTCGCCCGTCTCTGACTTTCGGGCAAAAAAACAACAACAAAATATGCCTGTCGACTCCGAAGAACCTTCCACCAGCAATCGCCTTGGTCAGCCAGGCACTAAAAGCCATAGGGAGAAATTACAGTGATTAAGACAATTCCATTAGAAGACGCTATAGGTAGTAAGTTAGCCCATGATGTCACGGAAATCCGTCCCGGCGAGTTTAAGGGTCCGGCTTTTCGCAAGGGCCACACCGTCTGTAATGAAGATGTCTGCCATTTGCAGCGACTTGGGAAAAACCACCTCTACCTTATCGATCTGGAAGAAGACGAAATTCACGAGAATGAGGCCGCAGCAATCCAGGCCAAAGCGCTTGCCGGAGATGGTATCATTTGGGAAGATAATCCGAAGGAAGGGAAAATCAATCTTTACGCAGAAAAAGACGGGTTGTTTGTTGTTAACACCACCGCTCTTGCAGCATTTAACATGATTGAAGAAGTGATGTGTGCCACTTTGCATAACCATACGCTGGTGAAAATGGGTGAGCTGGTAGCCGCTACCCGGGCCATTCCCCTGGTTATGAAACGGATGCCCATCGAACGGGCCGCTGCCATTGCCGGTCAAAACGGTGGCGTGGTATCCGTAAGTCCCCTTCGGCAGGGAAAAGCCGGCCTGATCATCACAGGGAACGAGGTGTATCACGGTCTCATCGAGGACCGTTTTGCACCCATTCTAACCCGAAAACTCGACGCTCTGGGCTGTGGAGTAGACCACATTAGCTTTGCACCGGACGATACTGAAATTATTCGTCAAGCGATCTGCGCTAACATTGAGCGAGGCTGCGATCTGGTTCTACTTAGTGGGGGTATGAGCGTGGACCCTGATGACGTCACCCGCAAAGGGATTCGCTTGGCAGGCGCCGATGAAATGCATTACGGTGCTGCAGCGCTTCCTGGCGCCATGTTCCTGGTGGCTTATATTGGAAACGTTCCTCTGATCGGTATACCAGCTTGCGGCCTTCATCACCGTACAACTGTACTCGATCTGGTTCTGCCCCGAATTATTGCCGGAGAGAAAATCGGTAAAAAAGAACTCGCCTTTCTCGGGCATGGTGGACTGTGTCGTGACTGCCCGGAATGCGTGTATCCAAACTGCTCTTTTGGCAAGGGACCATAAACGTTAGAGGAATTCGTATGAAAAAGCGTAAGCATCCAGGAGAAGGTCGGATTGTCGCTGTATCTGTCAGTCTTAAAAAAGGCGTCAAAAAGACAAATATCCAATCCGGGGAACTTATCGAAAATTATGGTCTGGAAAACGACGCCCATGCCGGTAATTGGCATCGCCAGGTAAGTCTTCTGGCGAAAGAGAGCATCTCCCGAATCCGAGAAAAAGGCATTGACGTCAAACCTGGTGATTTTGCCGAAAACGTAACGACTGAGGGTATCCGACTTTGGGATTTTCCTGTGGGCGCCCGGATGAAACTGGGTGCGGAAGCGCTGGTGGAAGTAACGCAGATCGGCAAGAAATGCCATAATCGCTGTGCGATTTTTTACCAAGTGGGGGATTGTGTCATGCCCAAAGAAGGTATTTTTGCCCGTGTAATCAAAAGAGGTGAAGTCAAGCCCGGCGATTTCGTTCAAGTTGTTGAAAATTAGACGGACAAAGGAAAGACTTTCATGGTGGAACTGATTGACGCATATGATAGGCGGATCGATTACTTGCGCATATCCATTACGGATCATTGCAACCTTGATTGTTTCTACTGCACTCCTTTTGGAGTCCGAACCCACAAGTCTCATAGGGAGATACTCCGTTATGAAGAAATATTGAAAGTCGTTGAAGCAGCCGTCCTGGCCGGAATATCCAAGGTGAGAATCACTGGAGGAGAGCCTCTCTTAAGAAAGAATATGGTTGAGCTCTGTCGGATGTTGGCAGGTATTGAAGGGTTGGAAAGTCTTGCCCTTACCACTAACGGCGTCTTTTTGGAAGAATTGGTTTTGCCGCTGTTCGATGCAGGTGTTCGAAGAATAAATGTGAGCTTAGATACTCTAATCCAGGAAAGATTTAAAAAAATTACAGGTCGAGACCGTCTCAAACGTGTCCTTAACGGTATAGAGCGTGCTGAAGCGGTTGGGTTTTCTCCTATTAAGATAAACACGGTTGTGATGCGTGGTATAAACGATGACGAAATAGAAGATTTTGCTCGACTAATTTTTGAAAAACCCTTTCACGTTCGTTTTATCGAGCTGATGCCAACCAATGGCAGATCACCTAGAAGCCATGCAGCCATGTTTGTACCGGTAGAAGAAATTGTAAAACAATTAAAAAGCGTCGGTGATTTTTGTCTTGAACACGAAACGGGAACCTTCGGACCTGCACGAATGTTTAGCTTTAAAGGAGGCATTGGGAAGGTGGGATTTATTACACCCATGAGCCAGCACTTTTGCGGTACTTGCAATCGGCTTCGCCTGACCGCGGATGGAAAACTGAGAACATGCCTGTTTTCCGAAACAGAGATTGATATCAAGGAACCACTGCGAAGGGGTGTCTCTACAGAGGAATTGATCGATGTTTTTAGATTGGCCGTAAAAGTAAAACATCAAGGACACGATCTAATCAACGGCAGAGATGAGGTATCTGGGCGTGCCATGTATGCCATCGGAGGATAAAGATGCAACTCCCACAAGATAAAGACAAACATCGAACTGACCTGAATCCGTTAATACCAAGGACGATTCCACCGGTTGTCTCGATCGTAGGTTATTCCGGTTCGGGAAAAACAACATTAATAGAAAAACTGATTTCAGCATTGAAGCAACGGGGTTTACGAGTAGGCACCATTAAGCACGATGTGCACGGTTTTGAAATGGACCGACCAGGCAAAGACAGCTGGCGGCACAAGCAGGCCGGTGCTTCTGCGACTATAATCACATCTCCAAGACAGATCGGTATGGTGATGGATGCGGATAATGACCACCATCCCATGGAACTGCTGCCTTTGATGGCCGGTATGGACATCGTCAACAGCTTATGTGAACGAGCCGTTTGTTCTTAATGTAATGGGTTTGCTCAATTGTTTTTTTGCGGATCCCATTTGGAATAAAATCTTTGTACAAAAAAAATGAATAGGAGGGACTCATGTTCGGTATCGGTGCACCCGAATTGTTAATCGTTCTGGTTATTGTGTTGGTTATTTTTGGTGCCGGGAAGCTGCCAAACATTGGAGCGGGGCTGGGCAGCAGTATTCGAAACTTTAGAAAAGCCGTGGCAGAACCGCGAGCAGAAAGTGAAAAACAAATTCCCGAAGAGATGGTTTAGCGCATCAAGCATGACACAAGACGCGCGGGGGAAAACGTGTGTCTCGTATTTGACAACAAACATTAAAAAAAATTTTACCATATCTCACAGAAATTCCTATTATCTTATGGAAGAACTGATCATATCACCATATTTTTTGTCGGTTCTATTTTTTACCGTCGCCTTGATATATTCATCTGTTGGATTGGGAGGCGGGTCTTCATACACGGCATTGATGGCGGTATTAGGCGTAAGCCATGTCGTAATCCCAGCCATATCATTGACGTTGAATCTTTTTGTGTCATCCGTAGGAAGTTTTAATTTTATTCGTAAAAGGCATGCCCACCTTGAACTGCTTTTACCGTTTCTTATTACCTCCATCCCTATGTCTTATCTTGGCGGTGCTATAAAACTGCCAAGAGATATTTTTTACTGGATTTTACTTATCAGTCTAATTTTTGTGGCAATAAGAATTTATGCTTGGGAAAATACTTCACTCAGGTTCAACTTCGGAAAGACGAAAAAAATTATCATCTCATTAATGGCCGGATCTGTGCTGGGATTTATCGCCGGTACGGTGGGGATTGGCGGTGGTATATATCTGGTGCCGCTTATCATTATTCTGGGATTGGGCTCCCCGAAAGAAGCAGCCACCTGCGGTGCTGTTTTCATTTGGGTGAACTCTTTGTCCGGATTGATCGCTCGGCTCCAACATCATTTAATTGATGTCACGGAACTCCTCCCTGTAATCGTGGCTGTTTTAATTGGTGGGTATTTAGGCTCCTTTATAGGCTCATCGACTTTGTCTTCTCGCGCGATGGAAAAATGCTTGGGTGGAGTCGTTATTTTTGCCATTGCATTTCTTTTTAAGAAAACACTCCATATTTGACAGCAGAGTAAAGCTTGTGTGAAATGAAACGATCAGTATCAAAAAAATTTATTGGATTTCAAACGGCACTAGAATCCACGCTCAGAAAAACCAAACCGCTTGATGTCGTTGAAATGAACCTTGAGGAGAGTGTCGGGTTTGTCTCTTCTGAAAAATTGCAGGCGCTTGTCGATTCTCCCTCGGTAGATGTGTCAATGAAAGACGGCTATGCGGTAAATTCGTTGGATGTTTCCGGGGCAACACCGGAAAATCCGGTTTGTCTTAGGCTTATTGGAATTTCTGGTGCGGGCCAGAAGGATAGGTTTATTGTCGATCCGGGAACTGCGGTTCGCATACTAACTGGCGCAAGGATTCCGGAGGGTGCCGATGCTGTTGTTGCCGAAGAGCATACAGTAAATTCTCCGGGAATGGTAAGCATATATAAACATGTAGAACCAGGACGTAATATACTTGCCAAGGGTAGCGATGTCACCATGAGCGAAATTATTGTTCAAGATGGTAGTTTTCTGACGCCGGGAAAGATAGGGTTGCTTGCTGCTGGAGGGATTGAGAAAGCTGAAGTGCATCCCCCTCCGCTCGTGGCACTGACAGCCACGTCGCATGCGCTATTCTTCCCGAGACA
>PVMS01053073.1_pt1 | contig 10130 bp, 10 predicted proteins | sample 1853461 | NCBI WGS metagenome assembly PVMS01 (sample SAMN08582032, study PRJNA380276) | Marine sediment metagenome, whole genome shotgun sequencing project. | isolation source: ocean sediment barecode stripped | collected 2017
AGTAACCCCTGAACCCAAATTTACAACGGTGGTCAAATGCATGCCGGGCATTGAATTCTTAACCGTCCACAGGCTTACTTACCGCCACCCTTGGTGATGCCTTCGTGCCAACGCCCACAAGGCCCCTTTTGTTAGATAATCATTATATATTTTACTGAGTATAATATATTATGCCAAAGTGTTGCCCACAACCAAATTACTGTTGCTGTAAGAAAGGAACGACCGGAGAAAAAGGAGAAAAAGGTCCCACAGGTCCTACAGGTTTACGCGGACCTTCGAATGAAAATTTTGTCTTTGGGTGGACGGGCATATCCGGTAATTCTTTTGGCTCGGACAATCGACAATACTGGTTAATACCAGGCGGACAGATAGGCAAGAACCCGTATCTAGCGGGCAACACCCAACCAGTGCCAAGTATGGCTGTAGCTTACGGTAACGCAACAATAACACACGCAGCGATTCATATTTCAGGCGACCCAAGTGCGTGGGCGGGGGCGTCGCCGCAGTTCACCTTCCGTATATATTCATTTTGTGAGGTGGGTAGCGGTGTACCGCAACCCAAACCCGTCACCATCCCACGTATTGAATACAAATGCACGTGCATAAAACTGGACTCACCCATTACCGCCGGCTGCGCTGAACGCCAAGCTCTTGCCGTATCTGTCACGCCGCAGCAGGACAGCACCACCCCTGCCAACCCCATTAGTATTAGTATTGCATTATATTCGAAATCCCAACTTAATGCTCCGGAAGTATTTTTATAATGCATATAAATATTATACATGTCTTTCGGTAATTTTAGTTCTTATTTAGCAAAAAAAAATTGTCAACAGCAAAATTATTGTTGTCTTCAAGGTCCATCCGGAGAACGTGGTCCCGAGGGGGCGAAAGGTGATACGGGTCTCACGGGTCCCGGTGTTCCTAATGAAAATTTTGTCTTTGGATTAACATCATCCGACGGGCTCAAGGAGGACACCCACTGGTTGGTGCCGGGTGGACAGATTTCAAAGGAGGGAGATATTTTTCTCACTTCAACCGTTGGTGTTCCACCATCCATGGCAGTAGGTTATAATGCGGCAGACATTTCAGTGTGTGCTATTCATATTAATGGTGGATCTTCAGCGACCTTTAAATTTACAATATACGCTTTTTGTGCAGTCACAGAAGAAGGTATGCCGTCCACCGACATCTCCTCCAACGCCTCCGCCGCGGTCGACAAAAACTTCTATTGTCAATGTCTGCAGCTATCCAAACTCACAGCAAGCTGCCAAAAAGCTCTTGCAGTAACTGTAAGGCCCACCGCCGCGATTGCCGGCCCTATTAGTATTAGTATTGCATTATATTCGCAAACTAAACTTGATGCTCCATAATATCATTTATTGAAATGGAATAATATTTCAAATTTTTTAATAAATGTTGTCTATTTAAGGTTGTATTCATTCCAAGTAACTTTTTTATAACATTCAGTTATATCTACTCGGGGTGAAATATAAAAAGCTACAATACTCCATTCATAATCAAATAAGTAATTATAGACATCATGGTGAATAAAGAGTAAATTATCCTTTGGCAAAGGTATATTTTTTCCAATATCAATAAATAATTTTGCCAAGTTCCATTTTTTTGCAATTCTATAGCATTTCACTATCTCATAAATATTTTCAGATCGCTTTGGGTAATAATTATAACCTTCCAGCCAAAACGATATCGCTTTTTCATAATTTTTCTTTTTGCTATAACATAATCCTATCCGATAATAACTATACCAAACTTCCTCAACCCAACCCCCCATCTCTACTCTTTTCTTATACATATCTACCGCCTCGTCTATCCTATCAATATTATAATAACTATTTGCCAAATAGAAATAATACCGAGCATTATTTGGTTCTTTTATGATCCCTTCGCTTAATAAACGAATATCTCGGCTAAATTTATTATCTTTGCAGCCTCCATCTCCTATATCTTTAATATAGAGTGTCTTCAAGTTACAAAGGGATGATCCCTTGGGGAGATCATAAAATTCATGTGTAACACCCTTAGATGTAACATTCAATGCTCCCCGAACCAATCTAATATTATAATACGTAAAATCCACTCGTCCCTGCTCTATTCTGTATGCGTCAGCGGTTAATGAAGATTTTTGGAATTTATTCGTTACCTCCAAGATCATATCCGCATCCATTAAAAGTATATATGTGGCTTTATGTCGCGCTCTTTGCAAAGCTATGGTTCGATTATATCCAAAGTTTTGAAATGAACAATCAAAAATTTCCCCCGAAATATCTTTTGTAGAAAAATATTCACGGATAACTTCCTTTGTATTGTCTGTACTTCCTGTATCACAAATACAATATGTATCAATAATCGGAAGCACACTATCAAATAACCTTCTAATTATGGTACTTTCATTTCTAACAATCATATTTAAGCAAATAGATACAGACATAAATAAATTATAGGATTTATTTATTAAATAAAATTTTATAAAATTTATTATGAATTCATACAAAAAGGATGAAAATGGTGACGAAATTTTACTATCGAGTGATAAACAACAAGTAATGATGGAATGGGAGCGTCCTTACATGGAAGCTTCTATTGATGTCTTGGAGCCAACAGGAGACGTATTGGAAATAGGTTTTGGATGCGGTTACTCAGCAACACATATTATGTCCTATAAACCAAAAAGTTATACAGTGATAGAGTGTGACCCAACTGTTATTGCAAAAGCGAAGCAGTGGGCGAGCAACTATCCCGATATTCCTATTACTATCATTGAAGGAAAATGGCAAGATTCATTGAGTAATTTAGGTATCTTCGATGAAATTTATTTTGATGACTTCCCTTTGGATATAAAACACACCTCATCTATGTCTGAAAAGGTGGCGAGTTTCACCAGAATAAATATTTTTATAGCCTTTTGTATTCAAAAGCATACCCGCCTCGGTTCGAAAATTTGTTGGTATCTGAATGGTAATCCCACAAAGATTGAATTAGGAAGTGATACAATGCCCTTTATTAATATATCACTCAATGCATTCTCTACAAAAATTCCAAAAACATGCAAATATCGTAATACGCAAGAGCAATTATGCACAATTCCCTTGGTGACAAAAACGAAGAAATATGATTGCTTAGAGAGTCAACGCTTAGCATTGGAAAAGATTGAATTAGATCCATCAAAAATTAAATATTTAAAATAAAAATCTATTTGTATTATAATGGCATTTACTCGATTTAATTATGATCCTTGTCGGACCATGAAATTGCAGCAACAAGCAACGGGTCCTGGACGATATGTATTTGAAACACCGGGAAATGGATGTGCCCCCTGCTTTATGGAGGACCCCTCAATCCGTTTGCAAAAATGGGGTGCTAATCTTCGAAAGGTGCCCCTTGGACACCCAATAGATATAAATAGTGATTTATTAGGAATAACTCGCCTCCTTACAAAGGATTGCCCTTCGAAAGAATTTCCCGATAAAGGTGTTGTACGCTCAAGAAAAGTAGTTTTTAACACATGCGGTCCTTTTACAAATGAACAATCGCGGGTTACCCATCCAGCATGGATGTATAGAGATTTAGAACAAGTAGATTGGTGGCCACTGATATTAAATCCACAAGAAAATGTTTGCAAACCATTTCATAATAATTTGAATACAAGACTTCTTGAAAAAGATTATTGGAAACCCTGTGTTCCCAGCCCAAGTTTGAGATAAATATTTAGTAATTAAAATATATTACTAAATATATAGAATGGAAGTAGCAATTCCTATAGTAGCCCTTGGAGCTATGTATGTAATATCTAATCAAAATAAGAAAGAAAATTTTCAACAAAGACTGCCTGCTTATAAAATGGAACAAGAATTACCAAACACTGCTATACCACCGACCAATTTTCCTGTTCAAACGTATAGCGAATTACCAGCAAATGTTAAATATTACGCAAATGCCAATGCAGCAACAGATAAGTATTATCAACAGGATGCTTATGAAAAGGCAATCGAGAGTAAAGAATTAAATGGGAGTGTCCATTTTCAATCTTTAACCGGAGATATCAAACCCGCTAAATCTATAAAACACAATAATATGGTTCCTTTTTTTGGATCTCACGTGACACAGCAGACGGTAAATTTAGATAGTACGGAAGGTCGACTGGATAATCTGCAAGGCGCAGGTTCTCAACAATTTAGAAAGAAAGAACAGGCACCCTTGTTTGCACCGCAGAAAAATATGGGATGGGCACATGGAAGTCCTAATATGAGTGATTTTATGCAATCCCGCGTTAATCCGGCAATGAAGATGTCAAACGTGAAACCGTTTGTTAGTGAAAACGTTGGACCCGGATTGAATCGTGGGTATACGACACTTGGAAGCGGTGGATATAACTCGGGTATGGAATCAAGAGACCGGTGGATTGCAAAATCAGTCGATGAACTGCGCGTTAAAACAAATCCAAAGGTTACTTATGGTGGTGTCGTATTGGGTGCAAAACGTGCTGTTCAAAATAGAGGGATAGAAGGGAAGGTCGAAAAATATCGCCCAGACACCTTTTATCTTAACAGCCCCGATCGCTGGTTCACCACAACAGGCGCCGAAAAGCGACCAACCACACGCAGTGAAGAAATATTAAGACCTGAAAGTAGAACCTCAACGACGAGAGAATACTTTGGTGTGGGAGAACGCGAAGGCGAGGGACCTTATATCCCGGGGAAATACCAACAACCACATCGCCCCACATTAAAACCTGATTCGGATTATCCGGGACCCCCTGAGAGAGCTGATGCATGGTCTGCCTGTGAATCTAAATCTCCCTGCGATTATGGTCGCTCTGGTTATAAAGCTCTCCCGAACGAGAGAAGTTTAACGTCAGAGAGAAGTGGGAGATTTGGAGGAATGGCGGGCAGCGTGATTGGAGCTGTTGTTGCGCCCCTTCTCGATGTTTTACGTCCTTCTCGCAAAGAAAATGTAATTGGAAATGCGCGTCCTACTGGTAATATGGCTGGACCAGATCAGTCCTATGTCTATAATCCCGCAGATCGCGCGCGCACCACCACCAAGGAAACGACTGCCGCGAACCCGTATCCAATGAATATTAATAATCAACGTCCAGGCGGCGGTTACGAGAGTAATCCTCAACAACCCACTGTGCAACAGCGTGATAGTACGAATTGTTATTATATGGGTGATCCGGGAAATACTGCCGGAACCTCAAATCCACCAACATACAATGCTGCCTATAATGCCAATCTTAATGCGCAACGCTCATCACTTTCCACTGCTCCACGTGCAAATGCTTTACGTGTAGGCAACATGGACCTTTTCCAAGGAACGCAAAATATAAGTGTCGTTAAAAGCGACGAGGATCGGTTGAATCCAGCAATTAATCCGGGCGTGCGCGGAAATGGATTGAGTTCTGGAACTATTAATTATGGCGGATTATCCAGCAAACCACCGTTGGACCAGGGCATTAACTGTCAACGAACAGAACCATCACTGCTTAAAGCATTCCGATGCAATCCTTATACACAATCATTGCATAGCTCAGCATAATTAATTATGCTTATTAAATAATTAAAAACAAATGCATTATTTAATTATTTATGAAGATTCATACTCATTTAAAAGAAAAATTAAAGATGATGATTATTAATAAAAAAATACCTCATATTATTTTTCATGGTCCATCAGGTAGTGGAAAAAGGCAACTTTTAGAAGATTTTATACTTGATATTTATCATAATAATAAACAGCAAATAAAACAATACACCATGTATGTGAATTGTGCTCATGGGAAGGGGATCCGTTTTATACGCGACCAATTAAAATTTTTTGCAAAAACAAATATCCAAAACAATAAAGGCTATTTTTTTAAAAGCATCATTTTATTTAATGCAGATAAATTAACAACCGATGCACAATCAGCTCTTCGCAGGTGCATTGAAAGATTCAGCCATACCACAAGATTTTTTATCATTGTGGAAGACAAAAATAAACTATTAAAACCCATTCTATCGCGATTTTGTAATATTTATGTAGCCTATCCTATTATTAATGGAAAGAAATGCAATCTACATTTAATGAATACAGTAAAAAAGGAAGGAAAAAATAAACGATGGGACTGGTTTAAAAAGCAACTTAGACATCAACCGAATTTTTCTACCACCAATAAGTGCCTTCATTTATCCATTAAATTATATGAGAGAGGATATAATACATTTGATATTATGAAATATGTAGAAACGGAAGTAACATTGGAGAATAGGTATTTGCTTCTTATTTATTTTGATAATATTCGAGAACAATTTAGAAATGAAAAATTATTAATGTTCAATCTATTATTTTTTGTATTTATGCGTCCTAAATTCAATTTAGAAAATATAGAAATAATGTAAAAATGGACGACTATAATGTATCTGTTTTATCTGAAGCCAAAAATGAATATTCCTTGCGCTTAGTTGGCATTCTCACACCTTTAATTTTAGAGGGTGTAAAATCTATTTTAAAGGAAGCATGGCAATTATGTTTAGAAAACGATGAGGAGGTAAAATATCTGATGACGTTCCAAAATTTTCTGTCTCGCGTTACGAAGTGGAATCAGACGATTATAGATGAGGAAACTGCGCGCATACTATCCAAGAGTGGGTGTTCCTATTTAGAAGACTTATTGACTTGTGTACATATTACACAATTGAAAATTCTTACGAGTATTAGGGTTAGCCAAAAACAAAAAAAAATAGAATTAGATATACCCAAATTAACAGAATTTATTCATAAGGCATACATTAAGTGTGCTCGCAAGTTTTATTCCAATGTTTATCTTTTTGAACAAAAAATTCCGCCCTTGCAATACCAGAAAAATATGCGTGAATGTGAAACAATTTGCAAGGATTGTATTTTGGATGTCATTCGCGATAATATGCCTGTTGAACACATTTTGCGTTCCTATATGGACGAAAGTGTCGAGGAAGAGGTGATTGAAGAAGAGGTACCAAAAACGAAGGAGGAGCTTGTGAAGGAGGTGGCGGCGAATGAGATGAAGATAAAGGAGGAAGTACAAGCTATGAAAAATTTGATTAAAAAGGGTGATGCTGAAGAAAAGGACTCGGTTTTGATAAAGAGAGATGTGAAGGATGCATCTGGAACTTCTGAATTAGCTGCCACCACCGAGCCCGCCGTCGCCGAGCCCGCCGCCCCCCCTGTCGTTGTTAAGCCCGCTGTCGCCCCTGTTGCTGTCCCCGTTGCTGCCAAGCCCGCTGTCGCCCCTGTTGCTGCCAAGCCCGCCGTCGCCCCTGTTGCTGCAAAGCCCGCTGTCGCCCCTGTTGCTACGCCCGCTGCTGCTTCTACAGACGCCGAACTCGAAAAAGAAACTTTACCGGTTCTTAAAGTAGAAACTGCAGTAACGCCGAAGCTGTCAGGTGAACCCGACATAGCCAAACCGCCGACATCAAGATCAGCTACGCCCTCGCCGCGGGCAACACCACCAATTCTTACACCAAAAAGAAGTTTATCTTTTAATGATGTAGATAAAGTATTTAATCACGATACTTTAGAGGAAAATACGGTATCTGCACCTAAGACTATTGAGCGTTTGGAAGAGATAAGTAAAATGCGTACTGCGCAGCGAAAAGCAGAAGAGGAGGACGAGAAGGATGAAGATGCTTTTAAAATAAGTGATAATGATGCCAATATTGATTTGGATATAGTACCATTGTAAGGGCTGCGGTTAAATAGCTATAATTTTTTTTGTAAATTATATAAATGTCGAAATTTTTGCTCGCTGCTGTTATTGCATTTGTATATATTCTTTTTCTCTTTTTAGAAATGCGGTTTGTCGTGAAAGAAAATAAACCGTTGAAAAATCTCTTCCGTGATGGATTGCTGGTCTATTTGAGTGTTTTGGTGGGCGATTTCTTATTGAATCAATTGGCGCCTCTGGGTAAAAATGTGTTCAAGTCCCCCGAAGTCTTTACCAACACCCCCGATTTTTAATGCATATTAAAATCTATCATTTTAATATATATATGGCGGTGGTTAATTCAGACATATTGAGAATAATCGCATTCAATGATTATAAGCATGATCAGGGGGGTATTAAATTGAAAGTGTTAGAAACTGTGAGTCCAACATTGCCCGGGGAAATGAAGGGGAACGTTAATGAGATTTTTACGGATGAGGAGGACACAATGAATTATATATTACCAGCGGGAACCGGTAACGGGGGTCCCGGAGCAAATCTTTCCAATTGGTCTAAGCTCGGCGGGACAGACCGCCGCGAGGAGCTGCTATGGCGCGGCAAGGGCGATTCTTGGGGAAACTTTAGTTATACAATAAAGCCGCTTAATAAAGGGGCATTGAATAATATCCTAACTGGTAGACGATTAAATTTAGTTGTGGACACTTGGAGAACCAGTGTCCCCGCCGCGGCGGAGGATTGTGAAAGAGTAACTTGGGTAGAAACCGCAGAAACGTTATATGATCCAATGCCAAAAGTTGTTCAAAATATGGCGGAGGCGGCGCCGAGAACATACTGGGGACGAGAAGATCCAAATCACGTTTCTTTTTTTCCTAAATGGGACAATAATAAAGTGGGAAATATTGCAATTGTCACCCTGAATACTCCAGAGCAGATGTTTTTTTCTAAATATGACCTTAGCTTGTATATGCATCGGCTCGTCACGGTCAGTGACGAGGGCGAGGAGCGCGACCGCTTCACTTCCTTTATGTACTATTCGCCTGCACACGGTAAATGTATCTTGATAGAAGGGACTGGAGGAGTGGCGCGCCGACCTGACGCCGGTGACAAGTGGCGGGATTCTTTTACAGCTTGCAATGCAAACTTGGCCCAATGCACAGTTGCAAGAAATTTTACCAACTTCAAAGCGGTTACGATTAGTGATGGGGTAGAACAACTAAATAAAGTATGGGGTTTAATAAAAAGGGCGCTTGCGCACGGACCTAATAAAAAAGAGATTATCGAGACAATTACATTAGCAGTTGAAAATTATCATCCTGAATATTTTGTAGTTGGCAAAAGATTGGGAGACGAATCGCAAGCGTTGGCTTGTTTGCGGGATCTTAAAATTGTTACATATGGGAGAGGCAAAAAAACACACGAAACAATTCCAGAAGCGCAGAAAGGAATGCCCTATGTCAATGTTTTTGTCACATATGATAGATTAGCTCTGGCAGCGGCATTATATTATAGAGTACCAGCTGTAATATTTTCGTGGGGACTCAAGATAACGGACAAGAAGAGCGGCGCCATCAAAGATTCCCCGCGCGCCGCCGACGGGGGCAACCCAGGGGGCGCATTTATCGCTTATAGGACAGAATTAGACAATCTTGAAACGCAATTCGAAAGTTTAAAAGCACAGTTCCGCGCTACGCTGACAGGTAAGCGACCCGATCTGCCGAACGTGAACCAAGACTTTAAAGAGTATAATAATATTGTGGAAAAAATAGCGACCCAGATCGCCGCCGCGAATGCAAAAATCGAAGGCTGGGTTGTGGGTGATCACAAATTCCATCATCAGACCACACGCGCGGCAGCAGTTGCATATAAGATGCTTTTGGGATTGGAGATTTATGTTCCTGCGATACAACAATTTTCACTGGCACACAAACTTGAGCTCCGCCTCGAATCACTTGACGATCGCCTCGAGGCGTTCAAGTTGTCCACGGTGCGCGACGTGGACATCATCCTGGGTCCCAAGTCCAAGTCCAAAATCAATGTAACACCATCTCTCGTCAATGATTTACAAAAGTATTATGATGCAGAGATAACTTATCGGAACACTATTGTAAAGTATAAAGATGCTATAAAGAGTGCTAATATTATTAATGCGCCAGCCAGCTACCGGCGCATTTCATTAAAGGGTCCACACCATTCACACAAAATAATACGAGGGAGGATGGTGAGGGCGGGGGCGGGACAGGCGAAACCGTCGGGAGGAGTGTTCGGAATTTTACAAGGAAAACCCTTGTTAAGCATATCCGAAATATTAACAAAAAGATCGGCTCTCTTATTAATTATTAAAGAGAGCCGATCTTTTTGTTAATATTTCGGATATGCTTAACAAGGGTTTTCCTTGTAAAATTCCGAACACTCCTCCCTACGGTTTCGC
>PVMS01025024.1_pt1 | contig 10129 bp, 12 predicted proteins | sample 1853461 | NCBI WGS metagenome assembly PVMS01 (sample SAMN08582032, study PRJNA380276) | Marine sediment metagenome, whole genome shotgun sequencing project. | isolation source: ocean sediment barecode stripped | collected 2017
GGTGACGCGCACGGCGTTCGACACAACACCGAAGTCGCGTTCGTGGACGGAGATGGAAAAGGCACACTGAGCGAGCTTCGACCGGTAATAGGCCTTCGTCGTGTTGAAACCCGCTCGGCTGTCGAGGTCGTCAAAGTCCAGCGTCAGCCGGGGCTTAGCCACCAAGCCCTGTGATGAGATCGAAATGAGCCGGCCGTTCACTGTCGCCAGCCGCTCTCGAAGGACGTGAGTCAAGAGAAATGGGCCCAGGTGGTTGACCGCCCACACCTGTTCATGACCCTGGGCTGTGAGCACGGGTTCATCAACGGCGAGATCGAAGACGGCGGCATTGTTGATCAGCGCATCAACGGCCGCGAAGCGCTCGACGATCTCAGCGGCCAACGTACGCACCGCGTCCAGGTCGCCCATGTCAGCGATGAGTAGGTGCGAGTCGCCGCCCACCGAGGCCCGGGCGGCTTCGCCTCGTTCCCGACTTCGGCACACCATCACGACGGTTGCTCCGCGTTCGGCCAACTGGCGGGAGGCCTCGAACCCGATCCCCGAGTTTGCCCCCGTGACGACGCAGACTCTCGACATAGGACGAGCCTAGATGCGGCCAGAACCAGGTGCCGGGCCACTCCGGGCCCTATGGCCAGGAGTGACATCGGTCCAGAGTCGAACGTCAGGAGTCCCTCAGCACCCCTGACCTCACCCGGGGAGCGCCGATCGTGTCCGCCTGTTTGGAACCCTCGGCTCTCGACACTATTCGCCTCCGGTTCGGCTCTCCTTGTAGCGTCGCTGGCATGCCACCCGACTACGAATTCGACGCCGAGCTCTGGCTCTATCCGGGAAAGGCGGGTTGGGTTTTCTTGACGCTCCCCACCGAGACTGCAGACGAGATCCTCGATGAGGTGCCGCACACCTGCGGGTTCGGGTCCGTCAAGGTGAACGTTGCCATCGGGACTACCGAGTGGAGCACGTCGCTCTTTCCGGACAAGGCGACCGGATCGTTTGTGCTTCCGATCAAGCGAGCTGTGCGTGACGCTGAGGGCGTCGATATCGGCGACTCCGTCCAGGTGAAGCTGTCGCTCGTGCGCGACTCGCCGGAGGTCAGGCCCTGAGCTCTGGGCCATAGCCGGTTCTAGGCGTTCTTTCTGAGATCCCTCCTCACCCAGGGCGGCCCGAACACGATGGCCAGAACCACTACTCCGCCCACTACTACCGCAACGGCATCCAGTCCGAAGCCGCTGCCGGCGTCGAGGATGACTCTGGCGAGGGTCCAGGAAGCCAACGCTCCCAGAGCCGCCGCCAGCGTGGCCCGGAGCGCGGTGCGTCCGACGGGTTTTGCGTGTTCCCATCCGGTCCGTCGGTACCAAACGATGGCGAGTGCGATCGTGTAGATCGTGATGGCGATGGTGCTGGCAAGCGCCAGTCCGTCCACATGCATGACTCGCTGCAAAACCCAGTAGATGGGAAGCGCTGCCGCGGTGGACAAGGTGCCTATGACTACAGGTGCCCACATCTCCTCACGGGCATAGAAGCCCCGAGCCAGGATCTGTTGGGCACCCCACATCGGAATCCCCAGAGCAAAGAAGACCACGGTGCCGGCAGTGGCCGCGGTGTCGATCGCGTCGAACGATCCGCGCTCGTACAAGGCTCGCACGGCAGGGATGGACAGGGTTGCGAGGGCGGCGGTCGCCGCCAGAGAGAAGACGAAGATGTATCTGATGGCACGGCCCACGGCTTGCGCCATTTCGCGGTGCCTTCCTTCCGCCGCCAGCCGGGCCAGGAACGGGTACGTCGCCACTCCTGCTGCCTGGGCAATGACACCGACCGGTACCAGCATCGTCTGGCGCCCAAAGGTCAACCACGAGACGCCGCCGTCGGACACGAGTGACCCGAATGTGCGGCCGAGCTGCTCGTCGAGCACCACCAGCGACTGTCCGAGCATCAGCGGTATGGCGAGGGCAAAGTAGCGCGGCACGGCCGGGTGGCGCCACGTGATCGAACCCTTGGGCCAGCGGAGTCCAGCGCGGTGAGCGCCCCAGACCTGAAGCAAGAAGGTCCCGAGCACGGCACCCGCCAGGGCGCCCCAGGCGAATCCCTCGGCAGAGGGGTTCTCTCTGCCCAACCCTCCAACGAGACCGCCGGCGATGATGGCCAGGTTGTAGATGATCGGGCCGATCGACGGAATCACGAACCGCTCCCTGGCGAACTGGACGGCTGTCAGCAACTGACCGAGCACGAAGAAGATCTGGGCCGGCAGAACGATCCGGGTGAGCCGCGCCGCAGTGGCGACCTGCTCGTCGGTGAATCCGGGTTCGATCGCCCGCAGGATCGGTTCCACCAGGGGCATGGCGATGATGACGAGTGCGGTTACTCCGAAAGCTATTGGCCTGGTGATGGCCCAGAATGCGCGCCAGGCGTCCTCGTCCTCCCCGCGAGCGAATCTGCGGGTCAGGATCGGAATGAGCGTGATCGCCATGTAGGCGCCGGCCAGGAGATAGTTGAGGAAGTCCGGGATGATGAAGGCGACGAAGTACTCGTCCCCCGTTGCCCCTGCCCCCAGTATCCAGGCGAACACCACCTGGCGCACCAGGCCGAGGAGTCTCGACACCAAGACACCGCCGGCGACGATCGCGGCGGCAATCCCCATGCGTCGGTAAAGAGTTCGACCCGTCTTCGGGTCCTGGTCTGTCACGGAGCAGAAGGTAGCGGCCTTCGGCCGCGGTCATCAGTCCTCAGTCCCCAGTCCCCAGCCAGAACGCGCGGCGGGTTTGGGCGGCGTCGAAGCTGTGATGCCTGGTGCGGGAAGGCGAATCGCCACACGAGAAGCCACTCGATCGGGCGGCGGCGGCCGACGTCTTCTGCGATGCAGCGAATACCGACTCCCCGGCCCCAGCCGGATGTGGTTGGGTCAGACTGGTGACTGGTGACTGCCTACGTGATGTCGCGACTTCGCAGCAGGGCGGCGGCAGTCGCTATCGCCAGTGCGCCGAGGATCAGGAGCTTGAGGGCTGCGCCTCCAGCGCCGGGTGTCAGCGAACCCAATGGCTCGGCCAAGACCGCTTGCGACTCCGGCAGCATCCCGGCGTAGGCCGTCAGTCCGATACGAAACAGCGAGACGTTGGCCAACGACGGGGCTGCAAAAGAGATGCCGGTTTCCCAGAGGAACAGGTAGATGAGGCCCATGAGCACCGCCCGCGACGTCAGGTGGCCGAGCACCAGGAAGACCGCGGCATAGCAACCGGCCGCGATCGCGAGACCCACGAGAGTTGGCACGAGGGTGCTCCAATCGGAAGCCCGGATGGAGGCCGCCGCCGAAGCCAGTGTCCCCGAGAGCAGCGACACGATCACAGTGGCGAGCGTCGCCGCGGCCAACTTTGCACCGGCGATGGCGCTGCGGGGAATGGGACGAACAACCAGGAAGGACAGAGTTCCATCGCGCCGTTCATCCCCGAGGCTGGCCGACCCCAGCACGATCGAGGTGATCGGCACCACGATCAAAAAACAGCGTTGGTATCGCACTCTCGTTATATGTCTCGAGCAGATTCGAGGAACTCTGGTTTGCAGTGGCGAACCAGACGACGACGGCCGGGATCGCTCCGAGCAAGCCGAGGATGATGAGGCGCTTGCCGCCGAGAAGCTGGCGCAGCGTCACTCTGACTATGGCGAGGAAGGCGGTCATCGTCGTCGTACCAGATAGCGGAAGACGCTTTCAAGCGATTCATCCTCGGGCTCGAAAGCAGTGACCCGGGCGTCGGCGCTGCGGGCCAGCTCCGGGACGCTGCGCCCCAGAGCGCTGAGATCATTTGTCTCGATATGGAGGGTATCCCCGTCGACCGCCACCGAGCTGACATGATCGACCGCCAGGAGGCTCCCGGCGATCCCCCGGACGTCTTCAGTCTCCACCCGGACGCGGTAGGGGATATCGGACATGGCCTGGCGGATTGCCGAGATGTCGCCGGCGGCGGCCAGCTTGCCGTCGACGATGGCCAGAACACGGTCTGCCATGCGCTCGACCTCGGCCAGAACGTGTGACGACACGATCACGGTACGTTCCTCGGCGAGGTGTCGGAAGGTCGAGATGAGCTTGGCTCGCTGCACCGGGTCGGTTCCGTTGAGGGGTTCGTCGAGGATCAGGACGGTCGGGTCGGTGACCAGCGCCGCCGCGACCTTGGCCCGTTGACGCATCCCCTTGCTGAAGCCGGAGATCGGTCGGTCCGCCGCTTCGGCCAGTTCGACATCGTCGATCGCCTTGTCGACCCGATCTGTTGAGGTCCCGGAGAGCTGGGCGGCGTACCGCACGAACTGGCGGCCGGTGAGGAATCCGTAGACGGCGTCCTCTTCAGGTACCAGAGCCACGGAGGCGTACACGGCGGGCTTCCGTCGCGGATTGGCCCCGAGGAGCGTCACCGAGCCATCGGACGGCCGCAGGAGGCCGGCGATGACCCGTAGCAGGGTCGTCTTTCCGGCCCCATTGGGTCCGAGCAATCCGGTGAGTCCCGGGCCGAAGGAGCATGACAAGTCGGAGACCGCCACCTTCTGCCCAAACCACTTCGACATCCGATCGACGGTGATGGTCGGGTCGGAGACAAACGCCGGGGAGGTCGTCATGCCGCCCTCCGGTATCTGCCGGTGACGACCAGTCCGGCTGCAATTGTCAGCGTGACGATCACCAAGAGCGACATCACCGGGTCGAACCCGGCGGTCTCCGGTATCCAGGTCTCGGTGTTGGCACCCAGGATCCAGTCCTTGACGTAGCCCGGATGGTCGAGGATGGCGCCGAGTCCGAATATCGAGAACCCGGCATCGACCAGGGCTTCGGTGAGTCCGGACAGCATCACGATTCCCAAGAAGACGCCGGCGGCGACTGCAGTTCGCTTAGAGAAAGCGGCAACCAGAAATGCGATCGAGGTGTAGGCGGCGAAGTACACGACCGACACGACGGCGGTCTTCCACAGGATGGCGGCGTTGTCGACCACGTAGGTACCGAAACCACTGCTGCCCACCCAGGCACGACCGAGGAACAAGACGAGGTGCGGGATCCACAGGAAACCGAATACGACGATCGCCAGCGATGCGGCGCGTCCCATCACATAATCGGGCGTCGTGAGCGGCCGGGATGCATACACCGCCATGGTCCCGTTTATCCGATCGGGGATGAGCAACTCGCTGGCGGCGAGGGCAACGAAGATGAGTGCCATCGACCCGTTGAGGTTGAAGTAGTTCTCGTGATCGAACAACTCGGCCGTTGCGTCGAACTCACCGGCGATGACGCTGAAGGCGGTAAAGAAGAGTGCCGGCATGACGGCAATTGCCATCAGTGACGCCGGCAGGATCTTCTTGCGAGCCTTACGGCGGAGTCCGAGCACCCGGCGCAGGCCATCCTTGAACAGGGCCCGTCTCGCCCCAGACCGTCCGAGGCGGGGGCCGTCGTGCGGCTGGTAGCCCAGATCGAATACGACGCCCTCAGCCATCGGTCGAATCTCCCGACATGAATACGTCCTCGAGCGTGGTTCGTTGCGTTCCGAGGCGACGGAAGGCGGCGCCGGCATCGAGCACGGCATCGCGGGCGACCAGGAACGGGTCGCCGCCGGGGGCCGAAATGGTGAGCACGGCTCCGTTCACCTCGACGGCGGCGCCCAGTTCGGCTACCCGGGCCGCCACCGCAGCCACATCACCGATGACCTCGAGTTCGGCGACGTCGGGTGTCGACAATTCGGTGAGTGGGCCCGAACGGAGCACCTTTCCGCCGTCGAGCATCACCACCCAGTCGCAGGTGTATTCGATGTCGGTCAGGACGTGCGACGAGATGATGGCGTTGATCCCGAACTCGTCAAGCCTTCGCACCAGGTCCAGCATCTCGGCCCGACCTTCTGGATCCAGACCTGCCGTGGGCTCGTCGAGCAGCACCAGATCGGGGTCGTGGACGATCGCCTGTGCCAGTTTGGCTCGCTGCTTCATTCCCGTCGAGAACTCGCCCATGTAGCGAAAGCGCTCCTCATGGAGGCCGACGAGGCCAAGGATGTCGCTGGCCCGCTGGCGGGCGGCACGGACCGGAAGACCGCCGAGTTCGGCGGCATAGCCCAGAAAATCAGCTGCGGTCTGATCCGGCGGCAGACAGTCACTCTCGGGCATCCAGCCGACTCGTGAACGAACCTGCAGCGTGTCGCGCGGCATTGAGTGGTCGAACACCTTGATCGTGCCCGCTGCCGGCTCGAGTACGCCGAGCAGAAGCTTGAGCAGCGTGGTCTTGCCTGCGCCGTTGGCGCCCACCAACCCGATGCGCCCTGCAGGGATCTCGGCGGTGACCCCGTCGATCGCCAGGATGTCGCCGTAGGCGAACTTGAGCCCGGTGATTGTCAGGATCGGCGTGTCGGTCACGGCGGTGAGGTTACCCCCGGTGGGTCGGTCGTCAATGGGGCCGCACGACCCGAAGTGGCTCGATCGGTCAGAACCACGCCGGCGAGGATGAGTGCACCCCCGGCGAGCATCGCCGGCGTGACGCGCTCGTCGAGCAGGAGGGCGCCGAGGACTATCGCCACGATCGGGATGAGGTAGCCGGTGAGTGCCGCCTGGGTAGCGGTTACATGCTTCATCGCTCGGTAGAAGGCGAGGAACGGCAGCGCGGTAGACAACACCCCGGCCGAGATGATGAGGAGCCATCCGTTTGCCGTGACTTCGGCCGGGAGACCGTCGGTGAATGGCAGGAGGGCTATCAGGAGAGCACTTCCAATCGCGAACTGGGGCAATGCCAACCGAACCGAGTCGATGGAGGCAAGGGCTCGTTTGGCGTAGAGGATGCCGTACGAGGCCATCGCCAGTCCGAGGAGTGTGAGTCCGATCGCAAGGGCAGCGTTACCGCCCTCGTCGAGTCCGCTGTCACCCGATGCGAGGAGCAGGAGCATTCCGGCGAAGGAGACGGAGAGTCCGAGGATCGTCGCACCTTTGAGTCGCTCATCGCCGAGGAAGTGGGCCCATAGGGCCGTTGCGATCGGAAGGTTTGCCACCAGGAGTCCTACGAACCCCGCCGAGGCATAGACGACCGCGAGCGTCAGCAACAAGAAGGGGGCGGCGAGGTTGACAGTTCCGATCACGGCGCCGGCACGCCAGGCCTCTCTATCGGTTGGGATTGGCCGACGTGCCAGAAGCAGATAGCCGAGCATCGCGATCACAGCGACGGCGGATCGATAGGCGCTGAACTCGACCGGATCGACTCCTTGATCGAACGCGGCCCTGGTAATGACTCCCCCGATACCCCAGCCGAGGGCGGCGACGAACAGCAGGAGCCAGTGGCGAAGGCGCATTCAGCTCTTGTCGCGCCGGGTGAGAGCGCGCAGGACCGCCCACCAGCCCTTGCCGGGAGCCGAGTCACTCTTGGCCTGAATCGACCCGGACCGAGTGACCTCCTTCAGTTCGTCGCGCTCGGTGCGTAACTCGGTCAGCCGCTCGCGCAAGAAGGTCGCTTCGGTCTCCGCCTTGGCTGCTCGCTCGCGGGCGGTTGCGAGTTGCATGCCCGCCTCATGGAGGTTTCCCAACTGATCCATCAGCTTGTCCCACGCATCTCGCGGCACCAGCATCGAAGAACCGTCATCCGTAAGTCCGGTGGATTGGCGCGGGCCGGCCTGAGGTGTCTTGGGTGATCGGCGGCTGAGGTAGTGGGCGACCGACTCGGGCGTGACCATCCATTGTGCGCCGTGGGGTCCGCTGGCTTGCACCGCGTCGATCGACTTTCGTCTCGACCAGGCCCGCAGTGTCGAGACGCGGACTCCGAAGCGGTGCTCGGCCTCGCGCAGCGAGATTCGCCCTTCGATCGAATCCTCGGAGGGCGCGTCGGCGCGTCGGCGCGTCGGCGGTTGGGGGGTCGGTTTATCCCAAATGAAGGCTGCGTCGTCGGCCACTTATCTCCTGTGGTCGATGTTGAGACTAGGCCTCCGTCTCGCGAGGGTTCTTCGTGGGATAATCGAACCGTGCCGCGCCTCGAAATCCCGGGAGAAGACGAGATCCGTGCCCTGGTGGGCCGGATCGTCGACGCCATGGGGGAGAGCGCTCCGGCAGCGGGATCGGTGCCGGAAGAGGAAGCCCCCTCTGTCGAAGATGTGGACACGGCAGCCGCCATCGCGGTGGGCGCGGATCACGGAGGATTCCGTCTCAAGGAACGAATCGCCTTTCGACTGCGCGAGCAGGGCCATCAGGTGGTCGACTGCGGGACGGACTCGGCGGAGTCGGTGGACTACCCGGATTTTGCCCTGGCCGTTGCCGAGAAGGTGGCCAGCGGAGAGTGTCGCTGGGGGATTGCAGTGGATGGGGCAGGTATCGGTTCCGCGATGGTGGCGAACAAGGTGCCCGGTGTTCGGGCAGCCCTTTGCTACGACATCTCCTCGGCTCGCAACAGCCGCGAGCACAACCATGCCAACGTGCTCACGCTGGGAGCGGGACTCATCGGCGAGGGTCTGGCGGTGCAGATTGTGGAAGCATGGTTGGCGACGCCTTGGGGAGAAGGGCGCCATGCCCGTAGGGTCAACATGATCGACGGCATCGACAAGAAGTATTCGAGGAGCAACGCGTGAGCGAACGCGACGATCTCATAGAGGCGATCACCAAGGAGGTCCTGTCCTCGATCGCCGGTCAGGCCTGGGATGACTACCTCTCCTGCGTGGGTGACTGCGCGGCACACTCATCCGAGAAGGTGCGTTCGGTGATCGCCGCCGGGGCCGCCAGGGTCTCGTACATCGGGAACGGCGCCGATGTCCCGACCGATCTCGCCGGGTTCATCGATCACACGCTTCTCAAGCCGGAGGCGACCGCCTCTGAGGTCGATCGTATGTGCGACGAAGCGATCGAGTACCGGTTCGCCAGTGTGTGCGTCAACCCGGCCTGGGCCAAGCGGGTCGCCGAGCGGTTGCGCGGATCCGATGTGGTTACGTGCTGCGTCGTGGGGTTTCCGCTGGGTGCCACCATGCCGGAGGTGAAGGCAATGGAGGCGCGACGAGCCATTCGTGACGGAGCCCGTGAGATCGACATGGTCGTCAACATCGGCGCCCTCAAGTCCGGTGATTACGACCTGGTCGAACGCGACATCGGGGGTGTTGCGGATGCCTGCCGTGAGGCGGGCGCCGTGTGCAAGGTCATCATCGAGGCTGCGCTGCTCGAAGACACCGAGAAGGTGATCGTTTCCCAGATCGCAAAACGGGCCAGGGGCCACTTTGTGAAGACGTCCACTGGGTTCGGGCCGGGAGGGGCGACGGTGTACGACGTAGCGTTGATGAGAGAGGCCGTGGGACCCGAAATGGGGGTCAAGGCTTCGGGCGGCATCAGGAGCGCTGAGGACGTAAAGCAGATGATCGCCGCCGGAGCTACCAGAATTGGCGCTTCGGCCGGGATCGAGATCGTGACTGGAGGCACTGCAAGTGGCAGGTATTGAACTTCGGGGGTTCTCGTTCCTCGACAACCTCCAGCCGCAGTACGCGGCGTTCCTGGGAACGATTGCCCAGGGATTCCTTCCCCTCGCCGGCGACGCCAGTCTCTATGTCGAGATTTCACCGGGCATCGAGATCAACCGCATCACCGACATTGCCCTCAAGTCGACCAAGGTCAAGCCCGGTATGCAGATCGTCGAGCGGTACTTTGGTCTGCTCGAAATTCACTCGCCGGATCAGGCCGAGGTTCGGGCGGCGGGAGCCGCCATACTCGATGAGATCGGGCACGTGGAGACCGATCGAATCAAGCCGCGGATTGCCTCATCCCAGATCATCCGCCGCATCGATGATCATCAGGCGCAACTGATAAACAGGATGCGTCACGGGCAGATGATCATTCCCGGACAGACGTTGTACGTGCTCGAGATGGAGCCGGCCTCCTACGCGCCTCTCGCCGCAAACGAGGCCGAGAAGGCTGCAAACATCAACGTGCTCGAGGTGAGGTCGTTCGGCTCACTGGGCCGGGTGTATCTCGGGGGTGAGGAACGCGATATCGATGTCGGTTGGCGTGCCGCCGTTGACGCCCTGGAAGGTCTCGAAGGTAGGGACGCAAGCTGAACGGCCGCCCGGCCGTGAACAAGAACTCAAAAAGGAGAACGAGAGCCCATGGCTGAAGCACTCGGGATGATCGAATGCCGCGGATTCACCGCGGTCGTGGAAGGGGCCGA
>PVMS01047118.1_pt1 | contig 10128 bp, 9 predicted proteins | sample 1853461 | NCBI WGS metagenome assembly PVMS01 (sample SAMN08582032, study PRJNA380276) | Marine sediment metagenome, whole genome shotgun sequencing project. | isolation source: ocean sediment barecode stripped | collected 2017
CCGGTTTCGTGTAAAATAATAATCCGCAGATCAGTAAACCCAGGCTTATCAACAGCGGCCATTGCCAATAGCCGCGCACCGTTGCCGGCTCGAATCCTGTCGCCGGCAAGCGATTCGAGCGCAATGCCGTAAACTCGTCGTCGCCGGATCGAGTATCCGCGGGATCGGCCACGATCAGTATTTTTCCATCAAGCTTCGCAACTCTTTCGACATCCCGCATGATATCCCACCACTTCAGCGTGGTAGCGGGAATAACAATTTTTCCCGGCTGGGTAATAACTACGGCAAAGCGCTGCTCCAGCCGTCCTACCAGGCCATCATCATGGTGTCGGTTCGAGCGTACCTCCTGGTCGGCATAAATCTTGAGCTTGTCGGATTTAATCGATATCAGCCCCGCGGGTAGCGCTGCCGCCGGCAGCCCCCTGGATTCGATGGTCAGGCTCAAACCCAGGGAGTCGCCCACGTTCAAATCATCGGCAATCTCGTCCCATTGCTGTGAAATTTCCAGCTGCAGGGCCGGTAACCAGGCGCCGCCGCTGAATTCCGCCGGCGGCTTTCGAACCTGCTGGTGCAGGGCTTCGCTTTTGCGATAAATGCCCCTTGATTGCGCTGTCGATGCCATGCCCGAGGCATCGTGAGCGGACTTTATCAGCCCGCGATAGCTTGCCGCTGAGAGCCTGGTTTCACCGGGCGCCCGGACCACTAGTGCAAACTTCCGTTCCAGTACATCGAACTCCTTGCCGTCACGGCTAGTAACATATCGGGATTCTTTACCACTTCGATAAACATCCGCATCATCGGTTTTCGCTTCGAGCAAGTTGCCATCGGACAGGGGGATATTATGCAGCAGGCGTATAGTCACCAGGGTTAGCTGGCCGACATAAGGGTTTATCGGCTGTGCCTGGATCTCGAGAAAAACATTTTGCATCGAACGCAATGCGGGGGTTTGCGGCGTGACTTCCAGGGTCAATACGGGTGTCGACGCGGCGCCTACTTGCAACGCTGGAACGCTGAGACTGCCGTTATGACGCGGCAGAATCTCGATTTTCCATTGCATACGATGAAATACCTCATTTGATTCCATTACCCGCGCAAGCCAGGAGTTGATAGCCAGGACTTCAAAATCAGCTTCCAGTACCGACGTATCGAGTGCATAAAGCGAGGGTATCTTGCTATCGTGCTGGATAATCAGCTCGGCAATATCACCTTCGAAAACCCGCTTCGGTTGCAGGTAAGCGGTTTGCGCCTGACATTGGGTATGCATCTGGATGACGGCTAAAACACAGCAGATAAGCAGGCGGTAGATATGCATTAGCGCGGCTGCCGTCTTTGACGCTGGTAATCGCGCAAGAATTTTCGCTGGTATAAATCGGTAGAAGTTTCGGGCAAGGATTTGATCCAGCGTTCGATGAATTCCGGGTCCGGCGGTTGATCGCCGTCCCGGGCCCTTAAAATAAAGCGCTCCAGTTTCTGCTCCAGGCCGTCAAAACTTTCAAACGGATCTACCTGTGCCGATTGCATCGAGGCTCCCAGCCCCGGGCCCAATTGTAAATCTTCAGCAGGATTGGTCTGGAATTGTTCGCTAATGCCGATTCTTGTTTCGGTGTCAGGCGGGTCGAGAGCATCGTCGGCAGAATCGCCTGCGGCGGAATCGTTTGCCGGCCCGTTTTCGATTTGTTGCTCCAGGTACAACTCGAGTAGACGTTTGTTATAGCTGGCCGATGCAAGTTCCGGGTTCAGTGTGAGGGCCTGTTGGTAAGCGAGGATGGCCTCGGGAAACTGCTGCTGTTGCGCGAGTGCGTTGCCCCGGTTATAAAGCGATTGCGCGGAATCATCTTCGCCATACAGTTCCAGGGCTTGCTGATACTGGCCGTTACGATAGTAGGCGGCAGCTTGTAGTGCCGGGTTGCTGGATAACTCGTAGGATAACTGGTAGTCGCCCTGTTGGTAAGCTTCGAAGGCTAGCTGTTCGGGGTGTTTCCAGAAAGAATCTCGCTCGCCGGCATATACTTCACCATCAACTGGCGCCAGTACGGTGAACAAAATCATCCAGATAAGATTTTTTCGGAACAGTAACAACGCAAACGGCAGCATCAGCCAGACTATCCATACGCCGCCGTTGGCCGCGGCCCGCTTGGACTTGTCGCTCGCCGATTTTGATTCCATCAGCTGATTCGCGCCAAGCTTTGAGATTAAAAGATCGGCAGATGCGCTGGACCCTGTGAGTTCAATAATCGATCCCTTACCCGCTCGGGCAACGCGTTGCAATAGCGCGAAGTTGCTCCTGGACAGCAAAAAATTTCCCTCCGGGTCACGTACTAATCCACCATCAGCGTTTAGTAACGGGCCGCCTTCTGCGGTGCCGATCGCTAAAATGGAAACACTGTGCCCGAGGTCCGCCGCGTTTAGCGCGGCCTGTACCGCTGCCTGACTGCTGGTGTCTCCGGCGGTGATGATGAAAATCTGCCCGTTGCCGGCAATTGAGGCCAGCAATAATTCCTCTGCAGAGACGATCGCCAGGTCGATGCGGGTACCATCCGCCGGCATGGTGCTGGGGTCGAGGGCATCCAGAAATGCCAGCAACGTATTGGCGTCTCGTGACAAAGGTGATACCACGAAGGCGGCGCCGGCAAACACCACCAACCCGGTTTCACCGTCAAAGTCAGACGAAATTATTTCCCTGGCGGCCGCAACAGCGTGTACGAGGCGCTGCGGCCTGACGTCCTCTACCAGCATTGAACTCGATAAATCCAGCGCTACCACCCGGGCACTGGCGGATTGCATCATCGGGTAGGACTGCTGACGCCAGCTGGGTCCGGCCGCCGCCAGCACACCCAGGGTTAACACGACAGTCATGGTAACGGCTAGCCAGCGGTTGTTATCTCGGTTCGGCTTCCCGGCCAGCATCTTATGCAACAGCTTCGGATCACAGATTCTGTTCCACATGGATGGCCGTCGGGAATGCCTGGAATAAATCCAGGTGAGTAGCCATACCGCTGGTAACAGCAGTAACCAGCCTGGATTCAGGAATTGAAATGCGGCAAGTTCAGTCATGATCTGGCTAGTCGCGAATCTCTGATCGACCGGGTAATCAGCAACAAAATGGCGAGCAAACCTGCCGCCAGAGGCATCATGAACAACTCGGTTCGCGGTCGGTGTGCCTGGTATTGATGTTCGATGGGTTCCAGTTTATCGAGCGCGAGGTAAATTTTTTCCAGTGCCGGTGCATTGGTAGCGCGGAAATATTCACCCCCGGTGACTTCGGCAATCCTGGCAAGTACTGTTTCGTTAAGAGCTACCCCGACAGGTATGCTTTGCTGGCCATAGGTTCGACTCAGGGTTTCGGCATCGGTACCGACGCCAATGGTATAAATAGTCAATCCCTGCCGACGGGCAGCCTGCGCTGCGACTATCGGATTTTCGAAACCCGCGGTATTGGAGCCATCGGTCACCAGGATCAGCACCTTGTGCGCGCTGTTCTGTTCGCGCATGATCTTGATGGAAAGTCCGATCGCATCCCCGATTGCAGTATGCCGCCCAGCCAGTCCGGTGGTGACGTCGAGCAGCAGTTTTTTCAGCGTTTTCAGGTCGAAAGTCAGCGGCACATAGGCGTAAGCGTTGGTACCGAACAGGATAAGCCCGAGGCGATCTCCCTGACGCCGATCGATAAATTTTCCGACAACGATTTTCAATACATCGATACGACTCGCGGCAATTGAATTAATCGTCATATCGACTTCACTCATACTGCCGGAAATATCGACCGCCAAGATCAAATCACGACCACTTAGCGTACGTGAAATCGGCTCGCCAAGCCAGAACGGGCGACTCGCAGCCGCGATCAGGCAAACCCAGAACAGCCATACGCAACGGCGCGTCATTCGACTCGGTGAATATCTGATTGATGATTCGCTAAACCGGTAGCGGTTCAGCAAGGGCACGGCAAGTGCTGCATCGGTGTTGTCAGCGGCCGGCAGGATTTTTCTGGACAGCAACGGAACCGGTAGCAGCAGCATCGCCCACCACCAGTCAAATCCCAGCATTAGCCCCTGCCCCGCTGCGACAGATGGGGTTTTACGGTGATCAGCCATTGTTCACACAGTGCAACCAGCTGATAGGCATCCAGACTTACCTGTTGATGGTAAATTGCCCCCCCGAAAACCTGGCCGTTACCACTGCTGAAGTTATTACCACCGAGGCTTTCATCGAGAAATTCCAGCCAGGGCTTTCCGGTCAGAGACTCGGGTTGGCGTTGCGGGAATGCCAGTATAGAAACCTGTTTGAGCCATTTCGACAGTTCCAGACCGAGCTGCCGGGCATTCTGATTGCGCCTGTACGAAGACCTGATGCGCTGTAAATCCTGATCCGCCAGGTTGGCCAGCCGATTCACCCTGCGATGGCGCAGCATAAACCAGGCCAACACGGTTATGCCGATGATGACGCAAAGCACAGTCAGGTAACCAGGCGGAATCAGCCACCAGGCGGGTTCAGGCGGCGGCGTTATATCCTTTAGTTCCAGCAGCAGTTCTTCAGCGGTCATTTCAGTGCCAGGTTATTGACTATCTGCGCAGTAATATCGCGATTACAGGAAACTGGAAACAACGGCATATTGAGTCGTGATGTGAGTGATTCGATTTGGCTGCGGTGGTCGCTTTGCCACTGTGTCAACCAGCGATCGGCACCGTTGCCGATCAAATCAAAAGCAACTTTTTGGCGGCCCGCCAACACCTGGTAAAAACCCCGGGGCCAGGCGCTTATCTCGGTATCATCGTGAACCCAGTAGGCGTTGATGTCGTTATGCCTGACGATCGACGATAATATTTCCAGTGACTCTTCGTCGATGCCCATAAAGTCGGTAATCAAGGCGATGATCGAACCCGGTTTGACCACGCGATTAATTTCGCGCAGCAAAAAGTTGAGACGACTACGAGAAGCGTCTGTGGGCAACTTGATGTTGCTGGCCCGGGCCAGGTGATGAAACACTCCGAGCAAACCTGACCTGGTCTTACCCGGTCTCACTTCATGGTGAGACTCGGGGGTTACGATTAGCCCCCCTATTCGATCACCGGCGAAACTGGCCAGCCAGCCGACGTGGGCGGCGACCTGGGCGGCGGCCCACGATTTAAAACTGAAGCGGGTTCCAAAATACATCGACGCCGACAAATCGACTGCAAGCAGAAAGCGGCGTTCCTTTTCTTCGGCAAAAACCTTGCTATGGGCTTCCCCGGTTCGCGCCATTAAGCGCCAGTCCATGGTGCGGACGTCATCACCGTACACGTAGGCACGGGATTCTTCATACTCCATGCCGCGGCCGCGCAGGCGCACTTCACGCGCACCGGAGCGATAGTTCGCACGGCGACGGTTATTGGCCAGTGACAGAGCGGATAATTTCGTGCGTATGCTGACTAAATCTTCAACCTCGATGCTGATTCCGGAAACCTTGTCAGCATCCGCGTTCATGCTCAGGCTGCGGGAACCCTGGCCAGCAATTCGTCGATTACCTGTTCAACGGATACTCCGTCGGCTTCAGCCTGATAGGTCAGCAGTACCCGGTGGCGCATGACCTCGTGCGCCAGCTTTTGCACATCCTCCGGGGAAACATAGTCCCGGCCTTCCAGCCAGGCCGATGCCCGGCAACAACGATCAAAAGCCAGGCTCGCGCGCGGGCTCGCGCCATACTGGATCCAGCCTGCCAATGCGTCTGAGTACGGTTTTGGGTTTCTACTGGCGTCAACCAGCTGCGCGATATACTGTTCCACCGGCTGCGCCATATACATGTCGAGAATTTCCTGGCGCGCATCGAAGATGACCTGTTGAGTGATGGGTAACTTATCGGGAATGCTGAGGGCTAGCCGCTCCTGTTGAGCCTCGTGTCGCACCTGCTGCATGATCTGAACCTCGGTGTCGACCCGGGGGTAATCGATGGTCAGCTTTAGCAAAAATCTATCGAGTTGGGATTCAGGTAAAGGATAAGTGCCCTCCTGTTCGATCGGATTCTGCGTCGCCATGACAAAATACAGCCTGGGTAAGGCATAAGTCGTTTTGCCGACTGTTATCTGGCGTTCCTCCATCGATTCCAGCAGTGCCGATTGCACCTTGGCCGGCGCCCGGTTGATTTCATCGGCGACGATTACATGATGCATCAGCGGGCCGGGCTGGAAACTGAAACTGCTGTCATGGGGTCGATAGATGTCGGTACCGGTGAGGTCGGAAGGTAGCAAGTCAGGGGTAAACTGGATCCGCTGAAAGTCGCCCTCAATACCACCGGCCAGGGTTTTAACCGCCCTGGTTTTGGCGAGTCCGGGAGGACCTTCAACCAGTATGTGTCCATCCGCGAGTAAGGCTACCAACATTCTCGAAACGAACCGCTCCTGTCCGAGAATCCGCGAGTTCATGAAATCGCGCAGTACCAGGATTTGATCGCGCAGTGTATTGGTTTCGGTTTCAGGCATAGAGTCAGCATAAACACCCTGTTGCAGAATTTCCAGCCCGGCCCCGGTCTTTGCAGTCAATCCGTAACTAAGGTGGCAGGCGACTTATTCGGGTGGGTTGCCCCGGGTACTAATTCAAGCCAAACAGTTTATTTGCGTTTTGGTAGGTTGTGCCGGCCAGGGTAGCGAGCGATTCGCCGCGAATTTCCGCCAGTTTTTCGGCGACCAGCCCGACTCGACCCGGGTGGTTGATCTCGCCGCGATGAGGCGCGGGTGAAAGCCAGGGCGCATCGGTTTCGATCAACAGGCGCTCGAGCGGAATTTGTCGCGCCATGGCGCGCACATTCTGTGCCTGATGGAAAGTAACTATGCCGGAAATGGAAATGTAGAAGCCGAGGTCGATCGCCGCGCGCGCCATATCCCAGTCTTCGGTAAAACAGTGCAGCACACCCCCTACTTCCCCGGCCTGGTGTTCACGCAACAAATTCAGCGTATCTTCGCGGGCCTCGCGAGTGTGAATAACCAGCGGTAAACCACATTCGCGAGCAGCTTCAATATGGGTTACAAAGCGCTTGCGTTGCCAGTCGAGATCTCCGGATTGATGATAATAGTCGAGTCCGGTTTCACCGATGGCGACTACCTTGTCGCGTGCAGCGAGTTGGCATAACAGGTCAATCGTTGGTTCCTGAACATCCTTGTAATCGGGATGTACACCCGCACTGCAATAGATCTGGGGGTAAGGGGCGATGCGTTGATGCATCGCGTCGAAGGATTCGAGGTTTACGCCGATGCAGATCATGCGCGTAACACCCGCCTGCTCTATATTGTCGAGCAGCTGATCGAAATCATCGTTGAAACCACCCAGATCGATGCGATCCAGATGACAGTGGGAATCGAAAAACAATACTACATCGTGTGGGTTGGGCGGTCTGCCTGCAAAGCACCGGCAAGAAAGCCTTCGATCTTGTTGCGTGTGGAGCCATTGTCCTGGCTGCTGAACTGTACTCCGATTCCGGCAGTCTTGTTACTCTGCGCACCTTGCGGGGTAACCCAGATAATTTTGCCGGCGACCGGCAGACGGTCCTTTGCATCCATCAGGCTCAACAAGATGAACACTTCGTCACCGAGCGAATATTGCTTGTTGGTGGGAATGAACAAACCACCATTTTTAACATATGGCATATAGGCCGAGTAAAGCGCGCTCTTGTCCTTGATGTTGAGTGAAAGTATGCCCTGGCTTCCAGGTGCGCCCATTAGATCGATCTCCGGGTAAGTATTTGTTTCAATGATATTAGCACGTCTTCGAGCTGAAGTTGGAGATCGAGGTTATTTTCTTCCACGCGCAGTTGGTACTGTGCCCGAAGACGCAAGTCCAGCAACGCCTGTGCGCTCTGCCGATCGGCTCCAGGCCTGCTCGTGGCATCGGCATCAATCCCGCTGCTGCGGTAGCAATAAGCGTTCAGCGACAGGTTTATCAAACGCCGAATTATCGATTTTTCGGATGATAGTAAACTGCGGCAAAGGTCGGAAACACTGAGATCACCGCGTAAAAACCGGCTGAATCTGGACTTGAACTGCGCGACCAGCGCGGCGTAGTCATACTGTTTCAGTTGCAGCGCAAGCACCGGATCACCACCGGCAAATTCAAGGTAGTCGGCGGCTGTCTGACCTTCGATACCCTGTTCACGCAACCAGTTTAGCGCCTGTTCCCGGGTGGGTGGATTGATGCTCCAGGATTGGCAACGACTGCGGAGTGTTACCGGAATACGCCCGGGATTATGAGTGAGCAATATGATTAATACCCGCGACGCTGGTTCTTCGAGAGTTTTCAGCAATGCATTCGCACTGGATTTGTTCATGGCTTCCGCCGGATAGATGACGGCAATCTTCAGGCGTTTGTACTGCGGGGTCAAATATACTTCATGTATTAGTTTACGTATTTGCTCTATGTTTATGTTTTTATTAATCTTTTTTGTTTTTTCATTGGTTTCTAAAGTGACCAGGTTAAAATCCGCATAAGTATCTGCCTGCATCATCCTGCAAGCCTCGCAAACCCCGCATACAGCCAGCTCGGAGGAGTTGTCACACAGTAACAGCATCGACAAATAGCGGGCAAAGCCACTGATATCCATCTCGCTAGAGGTGTCGATTAACACCGCATGGGGTAAACGTTGCTGTTGCCGGAGGTCTAGCGCGCGTTGCAGGGTATGCGCTTGCCAGGGCAGGAATTGTGGCTTGTCGTCATCCATTAAAGGATCTCGTGATTGGCTTTCAAACCGAGTCCAAAGCGGCCATTGATAACCGTGACGATGTCATCGCTGACCCGATCCATGCTTTGATTGGCGTCGATGACCTGGTATTGCCGTTGATCGGAAGCGGCGATTTGTAAAAACGCGCTGCGTACTTTGGCATGATAGTCGGCGCCTTTCTTTTCAAAGCGGTTTTCGCTGCCACCACGCGCCCTGGCTCTTGCCAATGCGATCGATTCGGGAATATCAAGAATCATAACGAGTTCCGGTTTGAAGTCACCGACCACTATTTGATGTATCTGCTCAACGATGTCCAGTCCCAGGTTGCCCGCTATACCCTGAAAAGCACGACTCGAATCGGCATAACGATCGCTTATTACCCATTTTTCGAGTTCCAGTTGAGGCCAGATGGTGTCGCGTAGATGTGAGCGCCGTGCCGCATACATTAACAGCAACTCGGTCATGCTATCCCATTTTTCGGGTTCGCCCTTGACCAGCAGTGCACGGATATCCTCGGCGGCGGGCGAGCCCCCGGGTTCGCGTGTCAATATTGCCTGCTGCCCCGTATCGACAAGCGCCTGTAATAATCTGCGTGTTTGCACGCCTTTACCCGAACCATCGACCCCGTCGATTACTATCATGCGGTTTCGACTGGAGCCGGTGTTCATCGTCTACTTTCGCCCTTTCAACTGGTAGCGCTTTACCGCGGCGTTGTGTTCTTCCAGCGTGGCTGAAAAATGATGTGTACCGTCACCCTTGGAAACAAAATACAGGGCCTGCGTCTTTGCCGGATGCAGCGCCGCACGAATTGCTCCTAGTCCGGGCAGTGCTATGGGTGTCGGCGTCAACCCCGCGTGCAGGTAAGTATTGTATGGCGTGTCCTTTTTTAAATCCCGAAAACGTATATTGCCATCGAATTTTTCGCCGAGGCCATAGATGATGGTCGGATCTGTTTGCAGGCGCATATTTTTTTTCATGCGCTGAATGAAAACACCGCTAATCAAGGGGCGTTCGAAGCCGGCCCCGGTTTCCTTTTCTATAATAGACGCCAGGATCAGGGCGTCATAACTCGAATCCAGGGGTAATCCGCTGGCACGCTGATTCCATTCACGGAACAAGTGCTTTTGCATGACCTGGTAGGCGCGTCTCAGGAAATCAACATCGCTGGTTCCCTTCGGGAAACGATAGGTATCCGGGAAAAACAGGCCTTCCGGATGCTGCTCCGGATAGCCGAGCAAGTTCATGATTTCCTCATTGGTTTTACCCTCGAGGGTATGCTCGATGATGGGATCATCCGCAATCGCTGCGAGCATCTGCCGAAAAGACCAGCCTTCAATGACCGTAAAATTATATTGAATGGAGCTGCCCTGGGTAAACTTTTCGAGTAGATCGTCAGGGGTCATCTCGGCTTTAATCTGATACTCGCCGGCTCTCACCCTGGTTTCTAC
>PVMS01164314.1_pt1 | contig 10126 bp, 7 predicted proteins | sample 1853461 | NCBI WGS metagenome assembly PVMS01 (sample SAMN08582032, study PRJNA380276) | Marine sediment metagenome, whole genome shotgun sequencing project. | isolation source: ocean sediment barecode stripped | collected 2017
ACAGTTGTCGTGGACATAAGGCGGAACGAACGAGCGGTATTTGAACCCGCCATGTTACACCGGAAGGGCTCCCCGATCCCCAAAGGCATCGGCGACTAGGCCCCAGCCCGACACAGGGGCTAGATGGAATCTGTATCTGAACTCTGTGTGATATCGAGTTGCAGCGACTGGCCGTCTGGCTGCGCCAGGTAGGTTGTCGATGTCGGGTAGGCAAGCTTTATGTCCGCAGCGTCGAACTGACGCATGATTTCCAGATTCACCTTTTCATCGAATGCCAGGACTTTCCATCGCCGCGGCGGGCTATACCAATAGGCCACGAAGATGTTCAGCGTGCCGTCTTTGAAATCGGTAAAGAACACGCGTGGCGGCAGCTTGGGGAGCATTCCCTCATGGTCCTCGAGAATGTCCTTGATGATGCTGACGGCATGCTCGACTTTTTCAGGCGGCGTATCGTAATGAAGACCGAGGTTCATCCGCCGCCGGATCAGGTTCCTCTGGCCGATGTTTTCGATCTCCAGTCGCGCCATTGTCTCATTGGGGATGGTGGCCATCGCGCCACTCAGCAAGCGGATTCGTGTCGATCTAAGCCCGATCTGATCCACAAACCCGTCGTAACCCTGGACCACGATGCGCTGGCCGGGTTTGTAGGGCTGGTCCATAAAAATCATCAGGCTGCCGAGCAGGTTCTTGAGCGAGTCCTGCGCCGCCAGGGCGAAGGCAAGACCACCGACACCGACACCGGCGAGTACGCCAAACACCGGGATGCCGATTTTGTTGGCGCCGATAAAAATGATCGTGAGGCCCAGCACTATTCCAAAAATACGAGCACTCAGTCGGAGCAACTGGGCATTGAGGCTGTCATGCTCGATTGTCGGCGAGGTGATGATCAGTTCGGCGACAAACAACGATCCTAACCAGGCCGTCCAGGTAGCCACCAGGTAAATAATGGCGACGGACCCAAGTTCGACTACCCTCGCAACATCGCTAACGAGATTGATCTGCTCTTGGGCGAAGTAGGTGACCATTGGAAGGAACACCAGGATGGCAACGGGTACGATCAGGCGGCGAAAATAGGTAGATGCTGACTGCTCGGCATGACCTCGCCTGGTAATCCGGTACAGCAGTACGAGAAAAGTGACAAAGAGCAGGAAAACGATCAGCGACGCGATCAGTTTCCATGCGGCCTGACCCAGGACGACTGTTCGGGCCCAATCCGGCAACCCGTCGATAAGCGCTATCGGGATGAGCCTGCCCGGCAGGTTCTGCCTGAATCCGACGCTGTCCTCGATAGGCACGGCCCGTCTGTAGGGGAGCGACTCGACCTTCTGATAGAACTCCTTCGCTCGCGTGACCGTTGATGCCGAAAAAACGAATGAACCGGCACGCGACCCTTCCTGCAGTCGGACGATCGTGATCTCAGTGTGCGGGATTATCCATTGTGCGGGTCCGGGCGTGTTTGCAAAGAACGAAGCTTCAGGAATCTCGTCGTCAGGCGGCAATTCGATGCGGGACAGAACCTCGTACAGATAGATGAGCCCATCGAGACCCACCTCGAAACGTGCGGACGGCGCTGTCTGTGAAAGATCGAGCGTCTTCATGGCCCGCCCGACGGCGGCAAAGAGCTGCTGCTTGTGGTCTCGGCTCTGGTCAAGCCTGTAGTCATCTCGAACGACCGTCCAGGCCTCATCGAGATTCGTCAGGAGACTGTTGATCGTGTTCCCCGGGCTGGACAGGTCCATCGCTTCGAGCGGGTAACGATCGTCAGCCAGCGATGACTGCGAACCGAAAAGCAGCAGTGCAGCCGTCACGGAAACGATAGCGATCTTTTCCATCGCGTAGACGATCGTGATCCTCGAATCGATTCTCTTCACGTCAAAACCTCTTCTTAAGCTTGCTTGTCTCAGCGGCACCGGTGCGCTTCCTGTGAATTCAACCAAGAAACCCGCCAGGACACAATTCCGGGCACTGCGGATATCTTATGGGAAACAGCCGCGTGAACCGTCGCCTGTTCGAACTGCGCATGGGCTAATCGCTGCCAATTCCCATTCCGCAGCGAACACAAGCGCTTGTTTGACGGAAAAATCATCCAGGCGAGCGGCTGGTTTTGCCGGCGTATTCCTGAATCAGTCATCGCACTCATTATTCATGTATATGATTATATAGTGACGATAACATAAAGAGAAATATAATAAAAATGCTAAATATCAGTTCATTGATTGACATCGAAAACCAACCATTGAGCCCCCGGTTTCTTCGTCAACGCAACGCATTCAAAACATGAACTCCATCGCGGCTTCGGGAAATTCTGTTCGGCATACTGTACCCATTGCTTGAGGGAGCAGAAAGTATGACTGCATCAGTTTTTTTCACGGCAACCGGTGTGCTGGCAATTGGTTCGGCCTGGTATTTCTTCCGGCCGTTGTGGGCGCGCAGTCAGGATGATGTGTCGCCGACATCCAAATGGCAGGAGCAGTCCGAACGGATCGCCCAAACCCCAACAAATATACCGACGCATCGTGCTGTCTCGGTATGCCCCGGTGTTGTCAGTTGCCACGCCGTCAGGCAGCACGGGGAAACGCGATTTCTTTCGGGTGATGCGCCTTTACTGCCGCTACGCGAATGCGATCAGGCGAAATGCGAATGCATCTATGAGCACTACGACGATCGACGAGTCGACGGAGACCGTCGCAACACCTATGCGGCCTATTCAGGTTTCGATCCGATGCAGGGCAAAGAAGAAAGGCGGGACAGAAACGAACGCCGCAAGCGCTGAAACAGCATCTGTCGCAACCTCTCACCACTTCTTGCAGGCGGGTGGCCTCCAATGCAGCGGGATGCGTGGCAGCACCTGATCTGTCCGGCGTTGGCGGCTGCTACCAACAAGAGCCGGTTCACTTGCTACACTATCGCATCTCTTGCCAACATCGGTCCCGTCATTGGAAATACTGGAAGGAACCTCAGTCTACGTCTATATCGGTGTGGACCCTGTCACGGACAGGCACAGACCGATGATCAAGATTGTGTGCGCGGATGGACGGGTTCTCGAGGAGATTATCGATCGTGACTGGCTGCGGTCGCAGGTCGATGAAACCGATTCCAGCCAGGTCACTACACCGTCCGGGTGCCTCGTTCAGTTCTCACCCGAAGAAGCGACACGACTGCGTGAAAACTGCCGCAGGATGACCGCCATTCCACAGCCCCGCCAACCGTCGGATCGGGGATAGGGCTTAGTCCGTAAACCGATATTTCTGCACGGCCGCGACATTGTTCACGATGCTGTGCCGAGAACCATAGACGAACTCCTGGCCGACGATGCAGGATTCGGACTGGCGATCGCCTGCGGCGAATGCCATACGCGCGACGGTGAGTGAGATACGACCACGTATCAGTCCGGCTACAACAACGCACTGATCGCAGCCGGCGGAGGCGACGAGATCATCCAGATGGGTGGCCGAATCGCTGCCAGCGGCGGACTCACGAAGCACCATGAGCAATATGACGAGGCGCTGGGAATCGATCCCGACACCCTGTCGTCCGTCCGCAGTGCGGCGTACAACGCGAACCACCTGGAGTGCGGCACCTGCCATAATCCTCATGGATCCTCTGTCTATCAGGACGACCCGGCGTACACGGGCGTACAGAGCGTAGACAAGAGCAACGCCAACTGCATGGCCTGCCATCCGACCTACGACCCGACCTTGCGGTCCGGCGGCATGATGGGGCTCGATTGCATCAATTGCCATATGCCTCCACTCGCGAAGTCGGCTGTTGCCACTCCTGCAGTGGGCGAGGGACCGGTGACCGGCGATGTGAGTACTCACTCGTGGCGGATCAATCTGGATTCAACGCAGTTCCAGCAGTTCACGGATGACGGCTCATTCACCTATCCGTGGATCACGACTGACTGGGCGTGCCGAACCTGCCATAACGGTGTAGACCTCTTTGGTGCGCCGGATGCACTGGCAGACACCTTCATTTACCACAACAACCTGACCCCGTAGGAAACTGGTTCAGTAAAAGTGGTGATCTTTGGCCCCCGGTTCTCATGAACCGGGGGCCATTCTCATGGCGGAGTACCTCTGAACTTGAACAAGCCACTGGTGTAGGTACTTCCAAAGGTCTGACGCGCGATGGCGACCTGCACGATTGCCGAGCGGACCTGGTCTTCAGTCAGGGACGACAGGGGATGGATGTAGACGGCATGCAGCAGGCCATTACTTGTCGCGTAGCGGGCATCCAGCACACTGTGAAAGTTTGCCTCCATGGCGATGATCAGCTGCTTGCCATCGAGGCCGTCGATCCTCGCTATCGGCGCGGTGATTCGCATCCGGTCTGCATTGACGTCAGTAACGCAGACCATCGGAACCCTGTCAAACAGAAAGTTGAGCCAGCCCGGTTCGCCATCTGTTTCGGTGGCCATTGCGCTGATGATTTCTTCCAGACGAGCCTGAGTCATCTTTGTCTTGATTGCCGCACCGTCAGTGTTCGCGGTAGCTTCTTCCTCCTCCGAATGCCCACCAGTGAGAGCAAGTCCGAACACGATCAGGATCAGCATGACGATCGGCAAAATCCTGCGCAGGGTTGGATTGGGATTGATCATGCCCCGTTAGAGGCCTTGCGCCGAGTCTTGTTCCGCAAGATAGCGCTTACCGGGATGAAGACCTGACCCAGGACGCTAGCTAGATAGCCTGGCCACAAATCAGTACCATCATAGGTATTGATGTAAGGAACCTCTGATCTATTGATGAACTCGTACCTTGTGTCCAAAATATCCAGCTTCTGCGTTGCAAATCTTCGCAATAGCCAGCTATTACGTGCGATTCGCGCCTTAGACCCGAAGGGCACTAAAAAATCTGAACATTTTGGATCACAATCTACTTCGCTCAGAATAAATCAGAGATTCCCTAAAGGAGTTTGCCATGTCATATCAAAAACCCGAATTCAAATCGCAATATGAAAATTACATCGGGGGGGAATGGCTAGCGCCCGTTGACGGCGATTATTTTGATGACACGTCGCCCATCGATGGCAGCCTCATTGCCCGGGTACCGAAATCCAACAGCAAGGATATCGACCTGGCCGTTGAAGCAGCCGGGAGGGTCGCCGATGCCTGGGGCAAGACTTCCGCGACTGAGCGCAGCAATATTCTGTTCAAGGTTGCTGCGCGCATAGAGGAAAACCTTGAGAGCCTGGCGCTGGTGGAAACCTGGGATAACGGGAAGGCTATCCGGGAGACCATGGCGGCCGACATCCCCCTGGCGGTTGATCATTTCCGTTATTTCGGCAGTGTCATTCGCGCCGAAACAGGGCAGGTGGATGACATCGACGCGGGTACCGTATCCATGGAGATCCATGAGCCACTGGGGGTCGTCGGTCAGATTATCCCGTGGAACTTTCCGATCCTGATGGCGACATGGAAACTGGCGCCTGCGCTGGCTGCCGGCAATTGCGTGGTCCTGAAGCCTGCGGAGCAGACACCTGTCTCCATTCTCTTTTTGATGGAAGCGATTGCCGATCTGCTTCCGCCCGGAGTATTGAATATCGTCAACGGCTTTGGCCCGGAAGCGGGCAAGCCACTGGCGACTCATCCCGATATCAAGAAGATCGCTTTCACAGGCGAAACGACAACCGGTCGGCTCATCATGCAATACGCATCTGAAAATATTATCCCGGTGACGCTGGAACTGGGTGGCAAGTCGCCGAATATTTTCTTCGAAAGTGTCATGGCGCAGGACGATAACTTCCTCGACAAGGCGATTGAGGGCCTGGTGTTGTTTGCCTTCAACCAGGGTGAGGTATGTACATGCCCATCGCGCGCACTGATCCAGGAAAGCATCTACGAAGAATTCATGGCGCGCTGCCTGAAGCGCGTGGAAGCCATCAAGATGGGCGATCCGCTGGATATGGATACCCAGATGGGTGCACAGGCGTCTAATGATCAGTACGAAAAGATACTGAATTACATCGACGTGGGTAAGCAGGAAGGAGCGGAATTGCTGATTGGCGGTGAGGCTTTCGACAGCGAGACTTATCCGGATGGCCTCTACATCAAACCGACCATTTTCAAAGGGCACAACAAGATGCGGATTTTCCAGGAGGAAATATTCGGTCCGGTTTTGAGTGTGACAACATTCAAGGATGAAGCCGAGGCGATGGAAATCGCCAATGACACGCTGTACGGATTGGGCGCCGGTGTCTGGACCCGCGACGTACACCAGATGCAGACATTTTCCCGTGGTATCCAGGCAGGCCGTGTCTGGTGTAATTGCTACCATGCCTACCCGGCGGGCGCCTCATTTGGCGGCTATAAGAAGTCAGGATTTGGGCGGGAGAATCACAAAATGATGCTGAGCCATTATCGCCACACCAAGAATGTGTTGATGTCTTATGACAAGAATCCACTGGGATTCTTCTGAGGAGCCTGAGGGAACCGTCATTCCCGTCTTCGCGGGAGTGGCGGCTTTCGATTTTGCGGTAGCTTTCCCGTGGACGTAGAGCGACTATCGGTTACAGAAAAAGCCAGGGCGGTAATCGACCAGCTTCGGGAACAGCATGGTGACTTGATGTTTCACCAAAGCGGTGGTTGTTGTGATGGCTCCGCGCCCATGTGTTTTGTAAAAGGCGAGTTTCTGATCGGTTCCAGAGACCTGTGTCTGGGTGAGATACACGGGTGCAATTTCTATATGGCTGCGGATCAATTCGAATACTACAAGAACTCCCATATTACGATTGATGTTTCACCAGGCAGGGGATCGAGTTTCTCTCTGGAGATTCCGCTGGGTCTAAGATTCATGGCCATTTCCAGACTTTTTACCGATGAAGAGTTAGCCAACGTCCGACCGCCTGAAATCTGACAGGCTACTTAAGTGGGCATGCTGGGACGAAGATAAGGGCATCCACAATCGCGTCGAATGAAGACGGCCGCTCTTGTCGCCATCAGAGACAACGCGACTGTCAGGTGGTGCATCCAAACACGGCGGTTGTGCCATCCGCATATGAGTAGGGCACGGAAACGCCGCTGCTGTTGCGGTGATTGGAGGCTCGGTTGCAGATTCGCTATTTAATACTCCTGTTGGGTTCGGCCTTGCTTGCAGTGATGGCGGGAGCGGTGCGCCCGGTTTGGCAACCGAACGTGACCGGGGGCGCGGCGGACACGACGACGCCGGCCATAAAATCGGAAATGCAAACGTGGCTGAGAGACGCGATGCGTCGCAATAGCATCCCGGGCATGGCGATCGCAGTCGTGCGCGGCGGAAAGTTACAGCAACAGGTCGCGTTAGGCCATGCCAATGTCTGGACACGTGAACCGCTTACCGTAGACACCTTGATGGAGGTCGCATCCATCTCCAAGGTGGTCACCGCCCTGGCTGCATTGCGGGAAGTGGGCGAGGGGCGCCTGACACTCGATCGGCCACTGGCGGAATACCGGTCCGATTTCGATATCGAGGGGGAGTATCGCGACGACATCACGCTGGCCATGCTGTTGACCCACACGGCCGGTCTCAGCAACGCGATAGAACAACGGCCGGTTGCCGACGAACCGCCCGGAGAGGGTTTCCGCTATTCAGGACAAGGCTTCGAGCTGGTTGGTCAACTCATTGCCAGTGGCCGGGACGCGCCATTGCCGGACGTGCTTCGTGAAACAGTTCTGACCCCGCTTGGCCTGTCACAGTCGGCCACCTATGGCGAGCCCGGGGCTGGCGACAGGCTCGCAAGTCCACATGTCTCCCTGAGTATTCCCTTCGTAGTTTTCCTGGTACCGACATTCGTACTCCTGCTCGGCGGTAGCATGGTATGGATCGCACGGCGGATAATGGGCCGCCGCGATCCGCTTGGCATGGCCGCGGCCACGGTGCTCCTGCTGGTGTCCGTGAGTGTCGGACTGCTGCTGCCGTTCCTGCTGTTGTCGTCGGGTAACGCCTCGCGGTTTCTGGTCGTCAACCTGGCGCTGGCTACCCTGCTAGCGCTGATCGCGTGGAGCTGGCGTCGTGCGATCCGGCTCCGATACCGACCAAGTGGAGTACTACTGACCGTGTTCGCCGTCGCGATACTCGCGTGGACCGCATTCCGGCAACCACCGATGCCACTTGAACACAGGGCGCCAGACTTTCCCGCGACCGCGGGGCTTCGTGCCAGCGTCACCGATATGGGGCGGATGCTAGCTGCGCTTCTGTCGCCACCACCGGAATTGCGGGACGAGGTGGCAATGCTCACGGAGCCGCGTGTGTCCGTTAACGAAGAGAATAGCTGGGGGCCTGGGATAGGAATCCAACAGATCGGCGAAGAGCTCACGATCTGGCACTGGGGTATCAACTTCCCGGGCTACCAGGCATTGATGCTTGGCCGCCCCGCCACGGGTGACGGCGTGGTCGTACTCGTAAATGGCGGGTCGCTGACGATGACACTGGGTAGTCCACGGTATTCCGGTCTGGAACTTGCGAGGGAAGTTGCGGCCAGAGTTCTGCCGGGAGCGCACGGAGCCTACTGGCAAGGCATTCAGTAGGTACTGACATGTGAGATAGAATCTGCCTGTGTTTCGATCCAACCCAGTCGGAATCCTGGCCCTTGTCGCGGTCGCGATGTGCTGGAGTCTCGCGGCAGTGCTTTGCCGCGTCGGCAGCGCTGGAAGCGTTGCACGCAGCTCGCACTCCTGCTGGTTGTGGAGGGCGTGACCCTCATCTCGACAGGCTATATCGACTTGTTTTTCACGCCGGCAAAGCCGTGCGACCAGCCTGTATCCGGGTTGGTTATGGGTGGAGGAGATAGTTCACACGCTCGGCGATTGCGCGATGCTCGCGCTGTATCCGCCTTTTCTCGCCGCGGCCCTGCATACGAAACTGACGCGACCGTTCGCGGGAAAACGGATCCGCATTGGTCTCGCAGGCGCCTCGGCCGCGCTGTTTTTTGCCGTCCTGTTGAGTCCACTGCAATTCGGAGCCACGCTGCTCTACCTGATGCTTTCACTGCTTTTCGGATTCGCGCTGTTGGCCTCGATTCATGCCTGGCACGCGGCGGCGCCCGGCATAGCTCGCTCCCGCGCCCGCGTATTTGCACTCGCGTTCGGCTTCCGGGATGTCTGCTGGGGTTTCGCCTACGGTGGCGCCATTTGGATGATTTCGACCGGGCAATATCAAGTGGTTGACCCAGACGCATCGGGTGCTCCGTACATTGTCTACGCATTCGGCACGCTCCTTGCTGTCCCACTCATTGCCTATGGCATCCTGCGAACACAGCTCTTCGACATCGATCTGCGTATCCGCTGGACGATCAAACAATCGACGCTCGCAGCGGTGTTCGTGGCGATTGTCTATTTGGTCTCCGAAGGTGCTGACCGACTCCTGTCGTCTGAACTCGGCAGCGTTGCCGGCCTGCTGGCATCCGCGCTCGTCGTGTTCTTCCTGGCACCACTGCAACGCTTTGCCGAACGCGTCGCGAGCGTGGCGATGCCGAACACGCAGAACACGCCGGAATACGCTGCGTTTCGCAAGTTACAGGTCTACGAGGCTGCGGTTGCCGAGGCGCAGCAGGAGGGCGGCATCTCAAAGAAGGAGCGAGCGCTGCTCGTTCGACTGCGTGACTCACTCGGCATTTCGCCGACCGACGCCGAGACTCTGGAGCGTGAACTGCAGCCGACGCCGGGGCGCTAGTCGGAACTACGGGCCCAGTGACTGGTGGTAGCGGACAAACTCTGTTTGGTGCAGTTCTATTCCAGGTCGATTACTATTTTTCCTCGTGCGTGCCCTTCTTCCGAGTAGCGGATCGCCGCCGGAACCTCACTCAATCCGAAACGCCGGTCAATCACTGGTGTCACTGTCCCAGCCTGTATGAGGTCAGCCAGGATGGTCAGGTCATCCTTGTCCATTTTCGCCAGGATCATGACAAACTCCTGATCCACGAAAGGCGATAATATCATCGCACTTATCGGACGCATCAAAGGTCCGAGCCAATTACCTTTTGCTCCTCCGACGATGACGAGCCTGCCCTCGGGATTCAGGACTCGCCGGTTCGCCAACAAGGAATGATTGCCAACATTGTCGATGATCAGATCGTAATGCTGGTCGCTTTCTGTGTAGTCCTCTTTCTTGTAGTCGATAACGTGATCGGCGCCTATTGAGCGAACCATTTC
>PVMS01028899.1_pt1 | contig 10125 bp, 10 predicted proteins | sample 1853461 | NCBI WGS metagenome assembly PVMS01 (sample SAMN08582032, study PRJNA380276) | Marine sediment metagenome, whole genome shotgun sequencing project. | isolation source: ocean sediment barecode stripped | collected 2017
ACGTCGGCATTCTTCAGGAGTTCCCGAAGCAGGGCATTACCTTCGAGGAGTTGCAATATCAGGGCGTTGTTCGCGTGGTCGAAGCGGCGAGAGACTGCGGCGTCAGGCGATTGCTGCTGATGAGCGCCAACGGCGTCAAGTTGCCGGGTTCGCCCTACCAGGAGACCAAATTTCGCGCCGAGGAGCATGCGAAGGCCAGCGGCCTAGATGTTACGATTTTCCAGCCTTCGGTCATTTTTGGCGATCCTCGCGGCCTGATGGAGATCGGCACGCAACTGAATGTGCAGATGATCTCACCGCCGATACCGGCGATCGGCTTTTTTACGGGCTGGCATCCACAGAAAGGTGCGGTTGTAATGTCTCCTGTGCACGTTGAGGATGTCGCGCAGGCGTTCGTGACTGCGCTCGAGGATCCCACCGTAGTTGGCAAAACCTGTGTACTCGCTGGCCCCGAGGTGGTGTCCTGGTCCGATATGCTGCGAAGAATTGCGCAGACAGTCGGTCGTAACAAATGGATCCTGCCGATGCCAATCGGCCTCATGAAGATTGCGGCGACGCTTTTCGGCTGGCTGCCGTTTTTTCCGGTAACGCGCGATCAGCTAACGATGCTCGCAGAAGGCAATATCGGCGACCCCGCTGACCTTGCGTCGCTGATTGGAAGAGAACCGCGGGCCTTTGTGCCGCCCAATCTTGCTTATTTGCGCGACTGACTGGAATACGATTTCGGAATACCCACCCCATCGGTCATTTGGAAACGTTTTGTAACAATTTAGGCCGTTCTCGACATCAAGCGGAAACACGTGTGCCGCATCCTTGCCATTCGTACTTTAAGCAAAGGGCATACAAATGGATAATCTAATCGCAATCGAACCCAACCTGAGGCCGCGCCTCATGTGGGTTCGTGCCGGCGGAGCCGTGCAGGGCGCATCCTGCTACGGGCCTGCCTATGAGCATGCCATGATAATGGACCACGAGCTCCGCAAACGGAAGATTCGAGACAAAGTACCCATGACTTTCGTCACGGCCGAGCCTTATATCGGCCATCTTGGTCCTGGCGGTGTCGGTGATACCAAGGGTTTCATGGAATCAGAGATGAGGCAACGTGACATCCGATGGATTACCAATGCCCGGGTAGAGAAGGTCGAAGATGGTCTGATGCACGTGACCGAAGTCAACGAGGATGGCAGTAATAAAAAAGAACATGAGCTTGCTTTCGACTATTCCATGATGTTGCCGGCTTTCCGTGGTATCGACGCACTCAGCGGAATCGAAGGCCTGGGCAATCCGCGGGATTTCGTCATCGTTGACGAGCACCAGCGAAATCCGACATACCCCGACGTGTTTAGTGTGGGTGTCTGCATCGCCATACCGCCTTATGAACCCACACCCATTCCGGTCGGTGTACCGAAAACAGGATTCATGATCGAGTCCATGGTGCGTGCCACGGCATTGAATATCGTCGAATTGATGGCCGGTGCGGAGCCAATCCACGAGGCGACATGGAACGCCCTATGCCTGGCCGACTTCGGCGATACCGGAATAGCCTTTGTAGCCCAACCGCAAATCCCGCCCCGCAACATTAACTGGTCCTCGGACGGCAAGTGGGTGCATTTGGCGAAAATTGCGTTTGAAAAATATTTTCTGAGAAAGGTCAGGAAGGGATCAACAGAGCCCGTATTCGAAAAACTGTTCTTCAGGACGATCAGCCTGCACAAGACGAAGTAACAGGGCTGTTACCGTCGAACTATAGTCAGGGCGCCAGCCGCTCGATGTGCCAATCGTTGTCGTTGTGCCTGGTATACAGGAAACGATCGTGCAAACGACTCTGTCTTCCCTGCCAGAATTCGATCTTGTGTGGAACGACGCGATAACCGCCCCAGAATGAAGGCAGCGGCACTTCTTTGTTGGCGAATTTTCGTTTCATCTCATCAAATTTCGCTTCGAGCAGGGCTCTTGAACTGATTACGCTACTTTGCGCAGATACCCATGCGCCGATCTGGCTGCCGCGCGGGCGACTAAGAAAATACCGCATAGTTTCTGCGGCAGAGATCCGCTCCGCGCGACCGCGAATCGATATCTGCCGGCCGAGTTCCGGCCAGAAAAGCAGCAAGGCCACATTCTCATTTGCAGCAATCTGAGTTGCCTTGGCGCTCGAGAGATTGGTGAAAAAGACGAATCCCTGTTCATCAAAATACTTGAGCAACACGGTACGAGACGACGGTCGATGATTGTTGTCTACCGTTGCCAGACTCATGGCGTTTGGATCGAGCGTGTCCGAGTCACAGGCTTGCCGCATCCAGACGTCGAATTGCCTGACAGGATCATCGTCGAGATCTTCGCGCTCAAGAGGGTGATCGGTTGCAGGACGCCTAAGCGACGAGATGTCCAACTACAAAACCAACAAAGCGGTGATGACAAAGGCGGCTAGCAGGACGGTCTGCAATACCATCGCTATCAGCGGACGCGGTCCAACGACGGTAAGGGAGCCAATCGAGGTTCGAATTCCCAACGCAGATACCGCGCACAGGAGGCACCAGCGGGATATCGTACTTAAAGCGGCAGTCATGTCAGGTCCGATCATGCCAACGCTGTTTACCGCGACCAGCGCTATAAATGCCACCAGGAACATCGGCAGCAGTGGAACGCGTTGCGCATTCGCCTTTCTTGATCGACGTGTGGCGAATCCGATCGCAACGACCGCCGGTAATAAGCATGATACGCGTAGCAATTTGACGATCGTGGAGGTATCGCCTGCTTCAGTCGATATCGTGTACCCGGCCCCGACTACCTGGGCTACATCGTGAATCGTTGCGCCGATGAAAATACCGGCAGCTTTGTCGTCGAACTCGAACATCGAGGCAAGCAGTGGATAAATCATCATGGCCAAAGTGCTTAGTGTCGTAACGCCAATGACAGTGATGATCGTGCGGCGCTCTGAGTCCTCGCTGCTCGGAAGCACAGACGCTATCGCGAGTGCTGCAGACGCTCCGCAGATTGCGACCGCTCCGGCAGACAATACTGCGAATCCGCGAGGTAGCTTTAGCATTCGGGCAATGGCAGTTCCAATCGTCAACGTGACGACGACACCGCCGACCACCAGCCCGACCGTTTCAAATCCCAGGTTTTGAACCTCGCCCCACGTGATTCTGGCGCCGAGCAATGCGACGCCGATGCGCAGGATATTCCTCGAACTAAACCGGATTCCTGGCGCTGTCGCCGGGCTTTCCGCCAGGTAGTTAAATGCGATGCCCAGCAAGAGGGCGAACAGCATGGCTGGGCCGCCATAATGCTCTGAAAGGTAGGCGGCGGCGAGCGCGATTGTAGCGCTTAGCGTTAGTCCGGGTAGCATCAAGCGAGCGTTCGCGACAGTCCCGTGCCAATTATCAATGTACGTTTTCATAAACTCGCGAAAATAGGGGTCGAACCGAGGTTTTAATTATCTCGGTTCGACCCCTATTTCTCAAGCGGCGATCAGCAATCGCAGTGATTGTGGCCCGCGAACGGAAAGTCCCCTTTTGTACTTTGGCTCTTCTTCCAGAAGCTCTATGGAGCTAACGCGCCGCAGGAGTGTGAGAAAGATCACTTCCATATCGAGCCGTGAAAGGTGATTCCCTAAACACAAATGGGCACCCTTACCGAAAGCAACGTGCCGATTCGGTGTGCGTGATATATCGAAGTTGTTAGCAGATGGGAAGTAATCAGGGTCTCGGTTTGCAGAACCGTACAGCAAACCGAACTTTGTGCCTTTAGGGTATCGTCTTCCTCGAAATTCAATCTCTTCAGTGGCGTAACGATGAAAATAGGGCAGTGGCGAATCGAACCGAAACATTTCCTGAACAGCCGTATGAATAAGCTCAGGGTTTTGTCGCAATCGAACCAGCTCGTCTGGGAAGCGAAGCAAGGCGTGCATTCCGTTGCCCAGCACATCAATCGTTGAGCCATGTCCGGCCATCAGAATAAGCATGCAAGTAGAGATCAGTTCTGTTTCACTCAATTCACCCGCGGACTTCGCCGAAATCAACGAAGAAATCACGTCCTCCTTTGGATGTGCTTTCTTATGCTTAATAAGGTCGAGTAAGTAGTGATAAAACTCGGTCGTGGCCTGTTCCGCCAGCAATTTGTCGTCTTCTGTACGCCCCACATCAAAGAACTGCACTACGTTCTCCGACCAAATTCGGAGCTGTGGACAATCTTCGTCCGGAACGCCAAGAACATTTCCGATGATGTGACCGGGGACGTGTGACGCGAGATCCGCTACAAAATCAATTTCCTGCTGTTCAATGAGTCGATCAAGCAAATCATCTACGTACGTTTGAATCATTCCACGTTGTTGCTCAACGAATTGTCGGGTCAACAGGCGCAAAACAAGCAGGCGAAGCCGGAAATGCACATCACCATCACTGTCAAGCAAGCTGAACTGGACGAACCTGGAATGATTCGGCATGTCGTGCCAGTTCGCCTGGCGCCTTACTTCGGCAACGTCTTCCGCATTCATGATTGCGTCTAGTGATCTAACCAGCGTGGTATCACGCGCGGCCTTCTCTACGTCCTCATATCGCGACAGCAACCAACCACCAACCTCTTCGTAGAAATAGGGTTCGTCCTTACCTCTCAACAGGGCATAGGCATCGTAGGGGTTTTGAGCAAAGCTCTCGGATTGCGGATCAAAATGCATACATGAGTATTATAGCGTCAGAACGCCCCTGTTACAGTCAATACAGGCCCCCGATATTTATAGCCGACGGAAGTTACCAGTCCACTATCATTCCAATCGATCCGAAGATCGTAATGTCGGTAGCTTAGTCCGAAGTGAACGTGTTCAAACGTATTGTGCTGAATAGAAACGAAACCTGTCTGGACTTCGCCACTCAACTGATCCTCATCCGTTACGCTTAAATCGAATGAAAATACACCAATACCTGCTCTGCCTATCCATTTGTTGGTAAATGCATAGCCGCCACTAAGTCCGAAAGTAGGGACAGGTGCGGTAATTCCGGAGCCCGTTTCAATGATGCCCGCTCCGCCGTTTCCTATAAGACCGAACTTTATGTCCTGTATGGAAAGACCCAGACCTATCGCCAATTCCATTTTCTCGTCGAAGAGAAGCGAATAGCTGTAGCCAATACTTGTTACTTGCATATCAAAAAAGGACGAAACGGGCAGATTGACGGTAATAGTCTCATCACCAAGCTTAATATTTTGTCGCGGTTATCGCCGATCCGCTACGGTCCAGATTAAAAATATCCAGACTAAGCTGGTGTTTTTTGGCGAACCGCCAACTGGCGCTAAGGGCCGGCAGTGTTTCAGTATCCGACATGCCAAGGTTTTGCTCGAAATCGATAGTGGTGCCGGGAGAGGAGTCCGAGGCGTCAATTCGGACCCTCGTGTCAAGATTCGGGAAGGATGCATCAACTCCAATGGTGAATCGATCGGCCAGCGGCCACGATTGCCAATCATTCTTGTCTTGCGCCATCGCGGGTGCGGAGAGCGACAAAATGGCAACAGTGATAGTCAAGTTTACTTTCACAATATTGTTCCTGAACTGACTAAAACCCATAACCCAACGAAAGTGCGATTACGTAAACTTTCGTTCCGCCGGCAATAAAGTCAACCGCGGCCTCGGGTGCCAGTGTGAAGTGCTTACCAATATCGAATTCATAGCCAGTGCCGAAACGCAGCATTGCCTTGTCCGGATCGCCCCTTTCTCTGAACTCGATACCAGGGCCAGCAAACAGCCGCCACCTGTCGTTTACGAAATAGCTGAAAGGAATGGAGAATACGCCGTGCCGCTCCTGATCATTTTCGCCGAACGCCTCTTCCTCGAAGGTCAGGCCCCAGCCCCAGTGCTTGTGAAATTGCCTCAAGTAAACGATACCCAACAGGTTCCCGTCTTCGTGATGACCGTCCGCTGTTTCCTCGTAAGCAATTCCGGCAAGCAGGGCTATATGATTGTGCGGCAGGTGGTGGCCAACATCCTCCGAGGCATGGCTTATGTTGTCGCCGCATGCGATTGCCGCTATCAGGCAAATTTTGCTTATCGTCTTGATCATAGAGGTTGCCGAAAAAGTGAAGTGTAGTGGCCGGTTGCTTGCCGCGTTATAAACGTGCAGTAGCAGAAAGTGTTTCTATCGTGTGGGCTCTTGCCTCCCGAATACAATCGCACACTCGTTTGTTATCAAGGGCTTATAGAATAACACCAAATAAAACTTTCACATAAGATGTTTTTGATAACGTTACGTCACGTTGGACAACGTTTTCACTTTGGCAGCGCTTGCGATTGGATTGAATACATATTTCAATCGAAATCGTACCGGAATCGGAAATCGCTACAGATACCTAACCTATGTACGGCCATGAACCTAAAACCAGCTGATATTTGACCAGAGTACAATCGCGACAAATGCTGGCACCACATAGCGAATAACAAACAATAAACCGGGCGCTGTTCTTGCGAGAAATTTTGATGCACCCTTCAAGAGCTCAGTGGCCGGGTCCTTCAATACCCATCCGGCAAGCAGCACGCTACCGAGCGCGCCTGCGACCACGAATACATCTCCGGCCAGCTTGTCCATAGCGCCCAAGGCAGATTGTGAGCTTGCAGGAAGGATGCCTGCAACCGCGGCAACAGTGCCCGCAATCAGCGCGCTTTTCTTGCGAGTTAGTTTCAGTTCATCCATCAGTGACGCGACGACCACTTCGAGCAGTGAAAAGGAGGAGGTAAGAGCGGCTACCAGCAACGTTGAGAAAAAGACCAGACCAACGATCTGCCCTGCGGCACCCATTTCAGTGAATGCCGCCGGGATCGAAATAAACAATGCGCCGATAGTGCTCTCACCGAGTTGATCGGATAGACCAAGCGCGAAGATCACCGGAAACACTATAAGCCCTCCGAGAAACGCGACGGAGAAGTCGAGCAATGATACGGTGATGGCTTCCTGCGTAAGATCATTGCCGCGGTCGAGGTAGGATGCGTAAGTAATCATGACGCCCATGCCAACGCTTAACGACAAAAAGGCCTGCGCGGCGGCCTGTTTAATAACACTTGGTTCGAGCAGATCATCAATGGACGGACTTAAATAGAATTCATATCCCTGCGCGGAGCCGGGCAGTGTGGCAGCCCAGGCAACAAGCGCGATAATCAGCACCAACAACACTGGCATCAGAATCAATGCTGCACGCTCAATTCCCGCGCGAACGCCACGCATAACCACTACCGTGGTGACCGTCATCAGTATCAAGTGGTAAAGGACAGCTGGCGTGCCGCTTGAGATCTCTGCAAAGCGAATGGCAGGCTCGCCGGAAAATCCTGAAATTGCATCAATCGCGTATCTCAGTGTCCACCCTGAAATCACCGAGAAGTACACGAGGATCAGGAACGGTGCGAATACCACCAGGTAGCCGACCGGCACCCAGCGACGTCCCCCGATTAAACGAAAAGCACCGATAGGAGAACGCTTCGCTGAACGCCCAATGATGAATTCCGAAGTCATGATCGGCACGCCGATCAGGAACGTCATCAGGATGTATAAGACAACAAACGCAGCGCCGCCTCCTTCTGCGGCCTGATACGGAAATCGCCACATGTTGCCCAGACCGACTGCGCTGCCGGCGGCGGCCAGCACGAAGCCGACCTTTGAACCAAAATACTCTCTGCTAGAGTTGCCCGAAGACATCGGCAAGATCGTTAATAAAAGCCGTACCCTCGGCACCATCGATAAAACGGTGATCGAAACATAACGTGCAAGCCATGACCGGGCCCGCTTCCAGTTTCCCCGAGACTACACGCGGCCTGTCGGTAATTCGCGAAACCCAGAGTATGGCGACGTTGGGTAAATTTATGACCGGCGTCGTTGCTACCATAGTGGCTCGCTCGAGTCCGCCTGTGCTCGACAACGTGAAAGTAGCACCACGGATATCATCAAGCCGTAGCTCATCGGCACGAGCCCGCCGTGCAAGGTCAGAAATTTCCGCGGCCAGTGCCAGAGTGTCCTTGGCATTTACGTCTTTCACTACCGGCACCATCAAACCGCCGTCGGTGTCGACCGCAAAGCCGAGGTTGACCTGACGATGCATCTCCAGTGCGTTGTCGGATTCGTCAATATTCGCGTTGAATTTCGGGTGTCTGGCAAGCGTCTCCGCGACGCATTTTGCAATTAGTGGCAGGGGTGTGATTCGCAGGCTGTCATCCGCTCGAGCATCCGATAGTCGTCGAGTTTCTGCGACCAGTGCATCTGCGTGCAACTGGAAGGTTTGGGTCGTTGTCGCCAGCGTGCGACTGGACTCAGCGAGTCTCTTGGCTGCTGCAAGCCGGGCACCGTACAGCTTGAATTTCTCCGATACCGCCTCGGACTTGGTGGCGGAATGTTCCAGGTAGGCGTCGATATCTGCGCGCAGTAAACGACCATCCGGCGCGCTCGGAGTTACGAGTGACAAGTCAACGCCTTGTTCTTTGGCATAGCGCCGCAACGCGGGCGCAGCCTTCGTTCGCGATACGGGTTCGCTTGCTGGTGCGGCAGACGGTGACCTGGGAGGCGAATCTGTCTTGGCAGAATCCGTTTCGGGTTCAACCGCGCTTTCATTCGTGTCGGCGATACGCAGAAAGACATCGCCCACCGGAATAATGTCGCCAACGTCCCACGGCAATTCGGCGATAACGCCTGACTTTGGAGAGGGCAGGTCGACATTGACCTTGTCCGTACTGATCGATGCCACCTCATCACCTTCCTTGACTGGATCGCCAATCTTGACCAACCATTCCAGCAACTCGGCCTCGCTCAAACCTTCGCCAATATCGGGTAACCTGAATTCATACATTAAATAGAGTACTCCGCTGTTCGTTTTAGCCCCGCCCTAATTCGGTCATTATTCGGTTTACAGTATTCGTCGCCAACACGGTAAGAGTAGGGCACGTCGGGCGCACAAACGCGCTCAATTGGAGCCTCAAGGTAAGCAAATGAACGTTGTTGTACGCGAGTCGCGAGTTCGGCGCCAAATCCAAGCGTCTCCGAGGCCTCGTGGATAATCACCAGGCGACCGGTCTTGTTTACCGATTCAGCAATTCGATCAATGTCGAATGGGATCAGCGATACCAGGTCGATGACCTCGGTTTCGATGCCGTCACTTGCCGCCAGTTCCTCGGCTACCTTTACCGTTGCATGCCTAAGCGGTCCGTAAGTCAATGCGGTTACGTCTGTTCCTGACCGCACGATTTCCGCAACACCAATCGGCGACGCCTCGCCATTGTCTTCCACTTCTCCGGAAAGAGATCGATATAGGGGAACGGGTTCCAGAACGAGTACCGGATCCGGGTCCCGAACGGCTGCAAGCATGAGGCCGTAGGCATCCTGTGGCGTGCTCGGGCACACGATCTTGATGCCGCTGCCGTGGGCGTAATAGGACTCAATGCTTTGCGAGTGCCAGACGCCTCCCTTGATGCCACCGAAGGACGGTGCACGAATGACCATGGGCACTGTGTACTCGCCGCCGGAAATCCATCGGTACTTGGCGGCTGAAAACATAATTTGTTCATGAGCATCGTGGATAAAGCCGGAAAACTGCATTTCGGCGATCGGCTTCATGCCGTAGAGGCCGAGACCGATTGCATGACCAATAATTCCTTTCTCGTCCATCGGCGTGTCGATAACGCGATCTTTGCCAAAACGATTCTGCAACCCTTCGGTAACCCGGAAAATGCCGCCTGCCGTGCCTACATCTTCGCCAAGAATGACGACATCGGGGTCGTGCTCGAGCGCGTGCGCCATACCCGCGCGCAACGCTTCCAAAACTGTCATCTTCACGGTCGATCGCCCCCGCCGGAAACGTCGGCAAGCAGTTTTCCGCGTTGCTCATCCAGCAACCAATGTGATTGTTCAAATACGTCTTCGAATTGCGATCCGGGGCCGGGAATATCCATTTTCTCGGCCTTTTCGACTGCCGCCTGAATGCGATCCGTGCACTCTTCATGCAAGCGATCCTCATCACCGTCGTTCCACCAGCCGGCACGTTCGAGATATTTCCGTGTGCGCAGAAGCGGATCCCACGGTTCCCATAGCTCGTTCTCCTGCTGGTGGAACGACGGTGATGAGGATCGCTTGCATGAAGAGTGCAGGGATCGCGTTCAGGCGG
>PVMS01025459.1_pt1 | contig 10124 bp, 9 predicted proteins | sample 1853461 | NCBI WGS metagenome assembly PVMS01 (sample SAMN08582032, study PRJNA380276) | Marine sediment metagenome, whole genome shotgun sequencing project. | isolation source: ocean sediment barecode stripped | collected 2017
CGACCTTAAGTTTCGTCTCAGGGATGCCGGCACACTTGAAAAAACGGACCGACTGCTGGATCAGATCGAAGAAAAAAGGCATATACTCAAGCGGGTTGAAAGCCTTCATGAGTCAAATCCCATGCTGGGTTTGCGCGGTGTGAGACTCGCTATCCATATTCCGGAACTGACCATCATGCAGGTGCGTGCAATCATAGAAGCGGCATGCATCGTTGCCAAAGAAGGCGTGGAGCCGCATCCGGAGATAATGATTCCCTTGATCAGCCATGTCAACGAACTCAAGTCGCAGCGTGATATTATCGAGGTCGAGGCCAAAAAAATCATTGAAGAACATGGTGTCGATGTGCATTATAAGGTTGGAACCATGATCGAACTCCCGCGCGCCGCACTAACAGCGGATGAGATCGCCGAATATGCCGAATTTTTCTCCTTCGGAACGAATGATTTGACTCATGAAGGCTTTCAACCCGCTTGAGTATATGCCTTTTTTCTTCGATCTGATCCAGCAGTCGGTCCGTTTTTTCAAGTGTGCCGGCATCCCTGAGACGAAACTTAAGGTCGGTCAGCTCTTGTAACAGATCCACCTGCAAAGGCAAAAATTCGTTAAGCGGTGGGTCGATCAGCCGGATAATGACCGACATGCCGTCCATGACTCTGAAAAGGCCGGCAAAATCGTCCCGCTGAAAAGGCAGCAGCGCATCGAGTGCCTCACGGCGCTCAGTGGCATTATCGGTCATGATCATTTTCTGTACCAAAGGCAGTCGTTCGGTCTCGAAAAACATGTGTTCCGTTCGACACAGGCCGATGCCCTCTGCACCATATTCGAGTGCTCGCTTCGCATCAACCGGATAATCGGCATTGGCCCAGACCCCAAGACGACGAAACTCGTCGGCCCAGGAAAGCAACTTTATCAGGTACGGGTCTTTAATGTCGGGGACCATGGTTTCTATCTTGCCTGCGTAAAATATGCCCTCGGTGCCGTCAATGGAGATCCATTCACCTTCTGTAAAAACCCGGCCTTTTACACTTATCTCTCTCTTGACCATGTCGATTTCGAGTGCCGAAACGCCGACAACGGCCGGCTTACCGAACTGGCGGGCGACCAGAGCAGCATGGCTGGTACGTCCACCGCGGCTGGTAAGGATTCCTTGAGACGCCAACATGCCATGCACGTCGTCCGGTTTGGTTTCGGGGCGAACCATAATGACATCCTTGCCGTCTTCTTTGGCCCACTTTTCAGCCAAATCGGCATCAACTGCAATCACACCAACAGCTGCGCCGGGTGATACATTAATACCCGTTGCCAGCATGTTTCCCGCGGCTTTTGCTTTCTTTATAGCTTCTTGATCGAACTGGGGGTGCAAGAAAAAGTCCACCTGCTCCGGTGAAACACGCAGAACTGCTTCGTCACGCGAGATCAGCCCCTCTTCGACCATTTCAACTGCGATTCGGACAGCTGCCTGAGCCGTGCGCTTGCCGTCGCGTGTCTGCAACATCCATAGCTTGCCATTTTCAATCGTAAACTCAACATCCTGCATCTCACGATAGTGCTTCTCCAGCTTGCTGGTGATCTGCTCGAATTCGTCATAGGCCGCCGGCATCTCTTCTTTCATTTTCGAAATGTCATCGGTCAAACGTGTACCGGCTACCACGTCCTCTCCCTGTGCGTTGGTCAGGTAATCGCCTTCGATCTTATTCTCTCCGGTGGTGCCATTGCGCGTCAAGGCAACACCGGTAGCACTGTCATTACCCATGTTGCCAAAAACCATGGTCTGAACGCTGACTGCCGTACCCAGATCGTGGGAAATACCAACAGCATTTCGATAGTCAACCGCCCGTTTGCCATTCCAGCTCTTAAAAACAGCCTCCGTCGCCATGAGCAATTGCTCTTTCGGGTCGCTTGGAAAATCGCGGTTTGCATAGCGCCTGAAAATTAATCTGAATTTGTTCGTCACATCCTTCCAGTCATCAGCCGTTAACTCCGTATCGCTCTTGACACCCGCTTTAGACCGAGCCTTGGTAATAACTTCCTCAAAAGGCTCATCCGGCGCACCCATCACCACACATCCAAACATCTGTATCAAACGACGATAGGAATCGTAGACAAAGCGCTCATCGCCGGTCAACTCGATCATAGACTCAGCCGTCTCGTCGTTGAGACCGATGTTGAGCACGGTGTCCATCATGCCGGGCATGGAAAACTTGCCGCCACTGCGGCATGACACCAATAACGGGTTATTACGGTCGCCAAATATCTTGCCGGTGGCAGCTTCAACGGCTTTCAACGCGTCTTCCAACTGCCCACTCAGACCCTCTGGAAAGGTTTCACCTGCATCAAGATATGCATTGCAGGCTTTGGTCGTCACGGTAAAACCAGGAGGCACCGGAACATTGATGCGAACCATCTCCGCCAAGTTAGCCCCCTTGCCGCCGAGAAGTCCGCGCACTTCTCCCCAGTCATTTCCTACATACTTTTCAGCTTGTTCGATTTCACCAAAGAGATACACCCACTTTTTGTCCATTTTAAGCACCTCCCAAAAAAAATAACGTTGAAAAAAGATAAAACGAATTACATTCCTGTGACTTAAATAGAAAAGCGCCGTGCTTTACTGTCCTTTAACAAGAGTAAGGTAAGGGCTGGCGATTAAGATTAAATTGACGTTGATAAGGCTCGATAAATATATCGTTATTTTCGGGTATGTCAAGCAATATATTTCCGGCTTCCACGTGGAGATAGCGGGTTCGAACCTCTCCCAAAACAGCTTGTGTCATCTTTTTATGTGTGATATCTATTTTCGGTGTAATATGGTGATGTCCACGTGATACAACGCAGCATGATGCGGGGAGGTTTATTCATAATTGGGTGTCACTGAGGAAAGGAAAACCCATGTCATTTTACGACAATCTTGCGAAGAAAGCGATACTCGACGGTAACACTTCGGCCGAGTTCAAGAGAATGGCCCAGAAACACGCCAACTGGACGTGGGTCTTAGCGATCCTGACCATCGTCATTTGGTATCTCAGTAACGGGGGCTGGGCGCTGATCTTTGGTGCTCTTACATTGTTTTCAGCGACAAGGAGCATTAGCGCTAACATGGTCAAACAGAGGATAGAGAAACTTGAAAAGGGTGACTCTTTTGGGTCTAATTCGGCTTTGGAGAAATATTCGACAGGACCGCTACCGAAAGATGACGCTCAATAACATTTGCTCACCGAGGCGAAGGAACTCGTCCCGGAGTACTGGAAAGTCTTGGAGTACCTCAACCGCAAATCACCATAGTTATAATTATTATCAAGATTGCCAAAACGCCAACCTGAAATCAATTTTTGTTCATTACACATATCAAAAACGGGGTATGCCTTCATTCGTTGATTGTTGTTCTATGTCCTTTTTCTTTCCAATTCTAAAGGCGTCAACAACCCCAATAATCCAGCAGAAAATTATCAATAACAAAGCGAAACTGAATATGAGGCTGTCAGAAGTGGTGGATGCCTGGGTGGCTGCGTTTGAAATCGTATTCATATCAATTGTCCCACCCTCCGACTCAATCTTTTTGAGGATGGTAAAACCTTTTTGTACTACTTCTATTACAATTACGGACAGACTCACCAAAACCGTAAGCATTATAACAACACCCCGTTTGTAGTGTTTTAGAACAACTTGACCCAGGCCTGGAAATACCAAACCTGACAAGAAGGCTCCCTTTAACGCGTTATTCATTGTGCCCCTCTCTAATATCTCTTTCTATCTGTCAGAAACACCCCGGTTATCAAATTACTTTTATCCTTGGCTTCATGTTTTGCTATCGCTTTTATAGCTGTAAAACATAACAAGATCCACTTTTTCTTTTATTATTAATAAGTTATATACTATTAAACTTAATGAATGTCAAGTTAATTGAACATCTGCGATTTATACCCATCGCTGCCCTGGAGCATACAGTCATAATCAAGATTTGACCATTTGGATTTCTCAAGAGACTACTTTGAGAATCTGAGGCTCTTTTCTTTCAGGAGGTTCAGGGATTCTTTTTTGATAACCTAAAATGATCGGCGCCACAATTTGACAATCTGCAGGCATTCCGATGTGTTTGCAAAGCCCAGAATCTTGTATATTCATACCCAAACCAATCCAACAAGTAGCCAACCCTCTTTCAGAGGCTGAAAACATGAAATAGCCAGCTGCAAGGGCACAGTCCACCTGCAGCGTCCGGATTTTTTTTAAACCGACAATATAAACCAGGCTAGGGGCGTTGTAAAATACATTGAAATCTTTATCTTTCAAAACAGCTTCATATTTTTTTATTGGGATATCAGGATCTTCTTCAATATAAGCAAGAATATTCCTTTTGCTTTCATCAGAAAGCTTCTTAATCCATTCCTTATTATTGACGATTATAAACTTCCATGGCTGTCCGTTTTCTGCGCTTGGTGCAAGACAGCTTTCATTAATTATTTCAGTTATAAGATCCAGAGGGACTTCCTTTTCTTCAAAATCTCTTATGGATCGTCTCTTTTTCAACAGATCGGAAAAATCAGTCATTTAATCACCCTTTGAATATGGATAAGTGGTTTCTGTAGACAAATGGGGCTCATTATTCATTACATATGCTCCTTTGTTAAAGGTTAATGCAACTAAATAGAAATCACCGTCTTCTTTTCCAAATTCAAACTAACTTGTCAAGATAATTAAATAAAATAATGTTCTGTTGCAGATCAAATCTTGACAAATGCTGTAGGGCCTGTGAAAATAATAGTTCCTTTTTTAGTTGATGAACTGGTTACATAAGCTGATTCTCCATTAGTAAATAAGTTGGCACATCTTAAAAGAAACAGGAAATAAGGAAAAATTTGAAGGTTCAATTTGTTTTTATGACAGTACAAATAAACCATTAAACGAAAAAGATGCGGATTCAGTCAACAAAGTCAACAATGTCCCAAAACTCATATTAAGGAGACTTTCCTTGAATACTAAGCATAATGAAGAACTTTCTGCCCAATGGCTGTCCGGGCTCATAACGAACTTTGTCGTTGGCTCCCCTTTGAACGCTTTTGACTCGCCGGAAAAAGAAAAGATGTGGGATATTCCCTTGATTGGGTTTTCCCGGGGCGACGACCCTGTTTACCAGGAATACAAGCGCCACATCGGCTCTTTTTACTGGACCCCTCAGGAAATATTCCGACTCACCTTTTCTGATCTAAAAATAGCCCCGCATCACCTAACGGTTATCAGCTGGATCTTGCCTCAAACCAGGGTCACAAAAGATGAAAACGCAGCCCAGAAAGTGTATCCTTCCAGGCGATGGGTGATTACCCGCGACTCCGGAGAAAAGTTCAATGTGGCTTTACGTCATTATGTGGTTGATACGCTGATGCAAAACGGGATACCAGGCGTGGCTCCCCTGCTGTCGCCTCATTGGTCAAAACAAATTTCTCGGCGCTATGGCTATGCCTCCATGTGGTCAGAACGGCATGCTGCACATGCGTGTGGATTAGGAACCTTTGGGCTTTGCGACGGGTTAATTACCCCTCTGGGAAAAGCCATTCGAGCGGGATCGGTTGTCGCAAAACTGCAAATTCCCCCCACTCCCCGGCGGTATCAAAATCATCAAGAATACTGCCTTTTCCACAGCCACGGCACCTGTCAGGAATGTGTTGAACGTTGTCCCGTGAACGCTATAAGCTCTGATGGGCACGACAAGGAGAGATGCAATAAACATTTAAGAAATGCGCCAAAATATATCCTGAATAAGTACGGTATTAAAATGGACGGATGCTGTGGGTTATGTCAAGTCGGGGTGCCCTGCGAATCCCGAATTCCCTTGAACAAACAAAGCTGAACCCATTACTAAGGGCTCGCGCAACAATAACTTCACATTTTTACATCTCAGCTTCAGCCCATCTTTGGCTGATACCTCAATCGCACCCGATCTTATAAAATTGGCCTCGAAATAGCCAGCTATTCCTGTGGTTTTGCTCTCTCGGATCAACCAAACCTGAACCAAATCTGAGCGCCAATTCTGCGAAGTTATTTTTGCGCGAACCCTAAGCGAAGGCCATTCACTAAAAAAAATATGTTTTTGCGCCGGTAAAATGTGTTCTAAAGTACCGGTTGTTCAGAGACGTTCTTTGCACATGGTCACCCCTTCCGGGTGCGTGAATAAATCGCCCGTTTCCGGCATAGATGCCGACATGGGAAATATTACCGCTTTTGGTGGTTCGGAAAAAGACCAAGTCTCCTTTTTTAAGCCGGTTTCGACTCACAGAAACCCCTTTTCTCCATTGAGCTTGAGACGATCTGGGAAGATCCAAACCGTTCAGTTTGTATACGGTCATGGTGAAGCCGCTGCAGTCAAATCCTTCTTCGACGGATTCACCGCCCCACCGGTAGGGGACACCGATGAAGCTATCAGCGGTTTGGATGATGTTGCCTCTCATATCAGCTGTTGAATATTTTTCTGGCGTGACAATGTAAAAGTCATTGATAAGTCTTTCAGATAGTAGCTTTTTGGCTCTGTTGATGGCTGCCGCTCTGGATGGAAAATTACCGAAGCGAACCTTGTATAGACCCGAATGATGTAAAAAGTGATAGGCGTCGATTCCCCGGCGCCGCAGTTTTTCGGTAAATCGAACAGCATTTTCTATATTTGAAAACGCCCCTGCCTGAATAATATAATGGATTGATCCTAAAGGTGTATGTCGTGCCGGTTTCGGGGGTGGTTTTACAGGGGCACGTCCGCAACCTGAAAGAATAAAAGCAATTAAGATAAAAACCAACAGCCCCGTTTGACCATTGAAATCAATGCGTTTGTTCTTGGTAGAATAAAAACAACCTAAAAAAGATTTAGAGAACACACCCTGCTTCCGCATATGTGCAATCAACCCGAACGTTTAGGGAGCTCATCCGTAAGTTCTCAATAAACTCGGGCAAAAGTCTGAAGCTCGCACATATGAAATAAACCCGAACTTTTTGAGAAGTTACACTCATCCATACGCGTGGAAATCTATCGGTTTTATGAAAACAATTTTTTATCGATCGCTTTTTCATAAGCCGCTTCTTTGGTTATCTTGTCTTCTGCAATCAGCTTCATCAAATGCTGATCCATGGTTTGCATTCCTGATGCCGTACCGGTTTGAATGAGCGATTCGATCTGGGATATCTTTCCTTCTCTGATCATGCTTGCAAGGGCTTTTGATCCGATAAGAATTTCGTTTGCAGCACAGCGCCCTTTACCATCTTTTGTTTTTAAGAGTTGCTGGGCGATGACGGCTCTTAATGATTCGGATAGCATGGTTCGCGTCTGCGCTTGTTGATCCGTTGGAAAGACGTTGATGATGCGATCAATCGTTTTTGCCGCGCTGTTGGTGTGAAGCGTACCGAATACCAGTATTCCCAGTTCTGCACAGGTTAGTGCAAGAGATATTGTTTCTAAATCTCGCATTTCACCAACAAGGATAATGTCGGGATCCTCGCGACTTGCCACTTTAAGTGCTTCCGAAAAACTCTTTGCATGACTGCCGATTTCTCGTTGGGTAAAAAGGCATTTCTTGTTGAGGTGGACAAATTCAAGGGGATCTTCAATGGTAATGATATGGCCATCCCGCCAATCATTTATATAGTCGATGATGGCTGCAAGTGTTGTTGATTTCCCGCTCCCGGTCGGTCCGGTCACTAAAACCAGGCCTTTTTTAAATTCAGCTATGGTTTTGATTGCTTCCGGAAGGTTCAACTGCTCAAGCGTCATGATTTTTGTTGGAATGATGCGGAATACAGCACCAATGCCTCGATGCTGATAGAAGAAATTACAACGAAAGCGCCCCACATTTTCCAACGCATAAGCCATATCAAAATCACGCTTTTTTTCCACTCGATCCTGCTGCTTCTCAGAAAGGATTTCAAATAGGATGTCGCGGTTTGATTTTGAGGTCAGAACCGGATGGTCAAGTGGAACGAGTTCTCCTCGAAGGCGCAGCAAGGGTGGACGTCCGATAACCATATGCAAATCGCTGGCACCTTTTTCTTTCATCTGTTTGAAATAGGTGTCAATAACAGCCATAATGGTAATTCCTTTAGTTTGACGGCTTTACAAATTGTGTAAAACGTTTCGGTTCATTTGCATAGTCCATTGCCGATTGGGCAGTTATTTTTTCTTCCTGAAGAAGGGCTAAAATCGACTCATCCATAATTTGCATGCCAACACTTTTTCCGGTTTGCATCATGGACGGTATCTGAAATGTCTTGTTGTCGCGGATGAGATTTGACAGGGGAAGTGTTCCAATAAGTATCTCTGTTGCCAGCACCATACTTTTGTCGTCCGAACCCGGGATGAGGCGTTGCGTAATGACTGCCACCAAAGCTTCGCTCAGCATCGCTCGAATTTGGCTCTGTTCACCCGGAGGATATGCATCTATAATGCGATCAATCGTTTTTGCCGCATTTGAAGTGGCAAGTGTTCCAATGACGAGATGGCCGGTTTCAGCTGCAGATATCGCAAGAGATATGGTTTCAAGGGTTCTGAGTTCTCCTATGACGATGACATCCGGGTCTTCTCGAAGCGCTCCTTTTAGTGCATTGTCGTAGGACAAAGTGTCTCTACCCAGTTCCCGCTGATTCACCACGCCTTTTTTTAAAGGGTGGATAAATTCAATTGGATCTTCTATGGAGAGGATATGGTGCGCTCTGTTTGCATTGATATAGTCCACCATGGCGGCCAGCGTCGTCGATTTTCCTTGGCCTGTTGCCCCGGTTGCCAAAATCAATCCTTGATGGTTGTCCAAAACCCGGGTAACGATTTCCGGAAGACCCAGCTCCTCTAGTTTAGGGATAGATGGCGGTATCACTCGAAACACCGCGCTCAATCCATTGTTGTGGATCATTGAACTGCCACGAAATCGGCCAAGCCCCGAAATTTCATAAGCAAAATCGAGTTGAAGATCACGCGAGAGCTGTTTTTTCTGTTTCTCGGTGAGGATCTCAAAAATCACCCGATGCGTGCTTTCAGGCGTAAGTTTATCGCCTTTCATTTTTACTATTCTTCCAAATCGCCTTAAAATAAAGGGCTCATCCGGAACGACATGAACATCAGACGCTTTGAAATTTACGGCAGCTTTGAAAATCTTATCTAATAAAGCCATGTGGATCCCTTATTGAGGTCTCGTTGTTGACAAATGATAAATTGTCGGTCGTTGATAATAGATGGCCAATAAAATATCGAACCAGCCTAAAGCATAAGGTGAATAGGCCGCACAACTTGTGCTCTCAGAAACCGCAGTAAAGACGGATTATAGCGAATCAGGCAATTCGGCAGGTAATATGATTTCAATATGATCCCGATTGACGTTCAGAAACGATGTGGTAAGGACCTTGTTGTTTTGATGATCCATGATCTCGGCACTGCTTACCGCTATAAATGCTTTGGCCTCGAGCATATAGTCCGTCAACCGGGCGCCCTCGTAAAGGAAAATATCGCCTTTAATTTGAAAATGCTTGGTAAAAATGATCACCTTTGCTTTGCCTTCACGTTCACTCAAAATGTTGCCCTCCTCAGGTGTAAATAGTTAAATATGAATTCGTTCGGTTAACATGTCAAATAAAAAATCATCACAGAACCTCTCGATCTTTTCTTGGGATGGTCAGTTTGGCCTCGATAAAATCTTTATGTGACAGTTTTAATGATTCAGATATACGACGGATTTCTTCAACTTCTTCATAGGCGGTCATGTCCGATGCATTTGCAATTTTGAACAGACATTTTAAAAACGCTTTTCTCTCATCATGGGTGGTACAATCGAAAAATCCCCTTGTCGTGCGATAGAAGTCGAGTCCTTTTAATACCCTGTGGCAACTGATTTCAGTCACAAGACCGGCTTCCTGGTCGGATAGTTCCCATTCTTCTGAAAGTATTGACTGGATTGAGTTTCGTTCATTCTCTGATATTCCTGAATCGACTGCCGCAATTCTTGCAAGAAGTCCTGATGCAAAGCACAGCTTTCTGATTTGCCGTGCCGGCAGGTTAAACGCCAATCCCTTTTCTATGCGCTCGGGTTCAAGCTGATAATAAACGGTATTCATGATAAAGTCATCGATTCTGCTCTCCCTTTGGGTTGCCGCTTTGGATGTTTCA
>PVMS01035876.1_pt1 | contig 10124 bp, 9 predicted proteins | sample 1853461 | NCBI WGS metagenome assembly PVMS01 (sample SAMN08582032, study PRJNA380276) | Marine sediment metagenome, whole genome shotgun sequencing project. | isolation source: ocean sediment barecode stripped | collected 2017
CGCCAGTGCGCCCATGTCCGTATCCTTGTTTGCAGGATTGCCAATCCGCAATTCGCCGAGGCGCGTGGAAAGCGCATCGACAAGGTCACCGCTCAATTCAGACGGTGCAATGATGCGGCGGATTGCCGTGCACTTCTGTCCAGCTTTGCTGGAAATCTCTTTTACGATTTCATTCACATACAAATCGAACTCCGGTGTGCCCGGCTTCGCGTCCGGCCCAAGTATGGAGCAGTTAAGTGAGTCCGTCTCAGAGGTAAATCGAATGGACTGGTCAATGATATTTTTATGCTGGCGCAAGAAGTCGCCCGTGGACTTCGATCCTGTAAATGCAATTACATCCTGGCAATTCAGATGATCGAACAGGTCACCGACGCCGCCACAGATTAGCTGCAGTGCACCATCGGGCAATATTCCCGACTCCACTATCTGCCTGACCATCAGTTCAGTGAGATAGGCAGTACTGCTCGCTGGCTTGACGATCGCGGGCACTCCGGCAAGCAGGGTTGGTGCGAGTTTCTCCAGCATGCCCCAGCAGGGAAAGTTGTAAGCGTTAATGTGTAACGCGACACCACGCAAAGGCAGATAAATATGTTGACCTGTGAATGTGCCATTGCGGGATATTAGCTCTGGCGGACCATCCAACAACACATGATCATTCGGCAATTCGCGCCTTCCTTTGCTCGAGAAAACGAACAGCGTTGATATGCCACCGTCGATATCGACCCATGAATCGGCTTTCGTCGCGCCCGTTTCCGTCGACAAGCCGTACAACGCTTTCTTGTTGTCATTCAGGTATTGCGCTAGTGCTTTGAGCATGAACGCACGATCGTGGAAGGTCATTTTCCGCAGGTTCGCGCCACCGACGCGGCGCGCATACTCCGCCATGGAACCAAAGTCGAGTCCTGCACTGGACGCCTCGGCGATCGGCTCCCCACTGACGGCACTTCTCAGGAGCACACCTTGTTCCGATGCCGTTACCCAACGATTTTCTGTATAACAACCCAGTTTCATATTCTTTCCCGTTATTTTCGTTCGTCAATGACGCGTATGGCCTTGCCTTCGGAGCGCGGAACCTCACCGGGTCCACGCAGTTCAATGACCGTGCTAACGCCTATGTAATCCTTAATCTGTTTTCGCAACGCGGCCGCAATAGTATCCGAGTTGTCGCCAACTGATTGCTCCGTGCACTCAACAATAATGGTCAGCGTATCCATATTGCCGTCCCGCGATACCCGCAGTTGATAATGCGGTGCCAGCCCCGCTTGCTGCAACACGCGTTCCTCTATCTGCGTCGGAAAGACGTTTACGCCACGAATGATCAACATGTCATCGCTGCGTCCAGTAATTTTTTCCATGCGCCTCATCGTCCGTGCGGTGCCCGGCAGCAATCGGGTCAGATCGCGTGTGCGGTAGCGAATTAGCGGCAACGCTTCTTTCGTCAGCGACGTAAATACAAGCTCGCCCATCTCTCCATCTTCGACCAGCTCGCCACTTTCAGGGTTGATGATTTCCGGATAGAAATGATCCTCCCAAATGGTTGGCCCATCCTTGGTTTCGATGCATTCATTGGCAACACCCGGTCCAATGACCTCGGACAAACCATAAATATCGATCGCATCCAGTCCGCATCGCTCCTCGAGCACCGCACGCATACCCTCGCCCCAGGGTTCTGCACCAAAAATGCCGACTTTCAGCGACGAGTCGGCTGGATTCAGTCCCTGCCGTTCAAATTCGTCCGCAATGTTCAACATATACGATGGCGTAACCATGATGATGTCCGGCTCGAAGTCCTGGATGAGTTGCACCTGCTTCGGCGTCTGGCCGCCGGACATCGGGATTACCGTCGCACCTAGCCGTTCGGCACCATAGTGTGCGCCGAGCCCGCCGGTAAACAGCCCGTACCCGTACGCAACGTGAACTTTATCACTGCGCTGTCCGCCACTGGCGCGAATTGAGCGGGCAACAACATCGGCCCACATGTCGATATCCTTTTGCGTGTAGCCGACGACGGTCGGCTTGCCGGTGGTGCCGCTGGAGGCGTGAATTCGAACGATATCGTCCTGTGGTACCGCGAACAGGCCAAAGGGGTAGCTCTGCCGCAGATCCTCTTTCACCGTGAACGGAAAGTGCCGCAGGTCTGCGAGTGATTTCAGGTCGCCGGGTGCGACACCCTGGTCATCACACTTCGACCTGAACGGTGCGACGTTGTCATAGGTGTGCTGCAGTGTTTTCTTCAGCCGCTGCAACTGCAATGACCTGAGCTCATCGACACTTGCTTTTTCAATAGGGTCCAGCGTCGCCGGATCCACTCTGCGACACACCATAGTTCGCCCCCGGTGGCTTCTATATGAGACAAAACTCTTGTCGTTCTTGTATTATTAATATCACATTTTCCGAATGAGGCGTGCAACGATGGGCACGACGCCTGCAATGAAGGCGCATGAGGAGGCATCGGATGAATTTCGGAGCGCCACCGCCCAGGTAGTCAGAGAATTTCAGATGCGCCGCCCGCTGCGCACAGGGTCGCTCGTTATCAGCTTGTTCGGGGACGCTATTGCACCGCATGGCGGTGCCGTCTGGTTGGGCAGCCTGATCAATGTACTTGAGCCATTTGGTATCAACGATCGGCTGGTGCGAACATCCGTTTTTCGCCTGGCGAAAGAGGGCTGGCTGGAGAGCGAACAAGTAGGGCGACGAAGTTATTACAGTCTCACGATTGAAGGTCGCTCGCGTTTTCACGATGCCAGTCGGCGCATATACAGTTCACCACAGCAGGAATGGAACGGGACCTGGAGCCTGGTGATGATCGCCGGCGTAGACTCGAAGTATCGCGACAAGATTCGCAAGGAACTAAGCTGGTTCGGATTCGCGCCGTTTTCATCGAATGTGCTCGCGCACCCCGCCCCGGACATGACAAGCGTTGAAGAGCGACTCAGGCAGCTGGAAGGCAACGACCAGATCCTCGTCATGCAGGCAACGGCAAGCGACAGCCGCTTGCCTTATTTACAAACGCTGGTTGGCGAATCGTGGTCTCTGCAGGACCTCGATGACCGGTACACCGATTTCCTGGACCGTTTTCGACCGGCTTACCAGGCGGCACGAAGCTGCAAGACGCTTCCGCCAGAACTGGCTTTTCAACTTCGGACGCTCCTGATTCATGAGTACCGGAAAATCATGTTGCGAGACCCGTTTTTGCCTGCTGCACTGCTGCCACAGCGCTGGAACGGGGTATCCGCCTACCAGCTGTGTCGCAACCTGTATTCGCTGGTCGCCAATCCAGCCGAAGAGTTTCTCACGGCCGCACTGGAAAATGCAGATGGCCCGTTACCCCCGGCACAGCCCGCTTTTTATGAGCGCTTCGGTGGCCTGCCGGCGAGCCCTTAGATAGCAGTTCGAAAAGGATGATGATGGACAAATTACGCCTTGCACGGGACTGTGCTGAACAAATGTTTCGTGATGACCAGGCATCGCGCGATCTCGGCATGACGGTGAACATCGTCGAACCCGGCGTCGCCGAAGTGCGCATGACGGTAAGCAGGAACATGGTCAATGGGCACAACGTATGCCACGGGGGTTTCGTATTCTCGGTAGCAGACAGCGCGTTCGCATTTGCCTGCAATTGCTATGACGATGTAACCGTCGCCTCCGGTGCAGACATCAATTACCTGTACCCGGCGAAACTCGATGATGTTCTTGTCGCCACCGCCAGGGAGACGCATCGCGGTCGGCGGTCCGGTGTTTATGACGTTGAGGTGAGAAACCAGGACGATCGTTTGATCGCGGTATTTAGTGGCCGCTCCGTCGCGCTGGGGCGTCCCCTGTTGCCCGGAAAGTGATACAAAATTCGTTGAAAAGTCTTGTTTTTTGTGACAAATTAGGCGACAGCGTAATGCCGTTTTAAAGGAACCAGTATGTACACTCAGGGCCTCGACCAAAAGGGCGATGACGGAAAACCACCCGTCGAAGATGCCGCGAAGACGCAAGGCTTCCAGGAGCGAATTGACCGCGAGGAAAAGATCGAGCCGAAGGACTGGATGCCAGCAGCCTATCGTAAGACGCTGATAAGGCAGATTTCACAGCATGCGCATTCGGAGATCGTCGGTATGCTCCCGGAGGGCAACTGGATAACGCGTGCGCCGACATTGCGACGCAAAGCGATCCTGCTGGCAAAGGTTCAGGACGAAGCCGGGCACGGCCTCTATCTTTACAGCGCTGCCGAAACACTGGGCGTGTCGCGCGATGATCTCGTCGATCAGTTGCTAACAGGCAAGGCCAAGTATTCCAGTATCTTCAACTACCCCACCCTGAACTGGGCCGATATTGGCACCATTGGCTGGCTGGTCGATGGCGCCGCCGTCATGAATCAGATTCCGCTGTGCCGTTGTTCCTATGGTCCTTATGCACGAGCAATGGTACGCGTATGCAAAGAGGAGAGTTTTCATCAGCGCCAGGGTTTCGATATCCTGGTGAAAATGTGTGCGGGAATTCCGGAACAAAAGCGCATGGCGCAGGATTCGATCAATCGCTGGTGGTGGCCGTCGCTGATGATGTTCGGACCGAATGACGCAAAGTCCAGTCACAGCGCACAGTCGATGGCGTGGAAAATAAAGCGCATCAGCAACGATGACCTGCGACAAAAATTCATTGATGTGACCGTTCCGCAGGCCGATCACCTGGGGCTCAAGATCCCGGACCCGGATCTTAAGTGGAATGAAGAATCAGGGCACTACGACTTCGGTGAAATCGACTGGAATGAATTCAAACAGGTTCTTGCCGGTAACGGGCTATGCAACAGGGAACGGCTCACGGCAAGGCAGAGCGCACATGAAAACGGTAAATGGGTTCGAGAGGCGGCCGTTCAGTATGCAGAGAAACAGATGCGGCGTGCCGAGCAGGCCGCGTGAAGAATAGAGGACGATCAAGATGAGCAAGCAAGACTGGCCGTTGTTCGAAATATTTATCCGGGCGAAATCAGGGCTCAGCCATCGCCATGTTGGCAGCCTGCACGCCAGCGACGCAGAGATGGCTATGGATAACGCACGCGATCTCTATACGAGGCGTGGTGAAGGGGTAAGTATCTGGGCCGTGGAGTCGAGTGCAATTGCCGCGTCAGATCCGGCTGACTCCTCAGCATTGTTTGAGCCGGCTGAAGACAAGATCTACCGGCATCCTACCTTCTATGACATTCCGGAAGGAGTGGAGAACCTGTGAGCGCAGACAACGAGCAATTATCGGCCTATCTACTCAGGCTCGGCGACAACGCGGTCATCCTGGCCCAGCAACTTGGCGATTGGGTTGGCAAATGCCCGGAACTCGAAGAAGAAATGGCGATGGCCAACTTCGCACTCGATTACGTCGGCCAGGCACGCATGTTTTTCAGCCTGGCCGCGGAAGTTGAAGGCAAAGGCCACTCCGAAGACGACCTTGCTTTCTTGCGCGATGGCATCGACTTTCATAACGTTTTACTGGTTGAGCAACCAAACGGTGACTTTGCCACGACAATTGCGCGCCAGTTCTATTTCGAGTGTTTCTATCAGTTGCAGCTTGATGCGCTGATCAGTTCATCGGAGCTCCGACTGGCTGAGATCGCTGTCAAAGCAAGCAAGGAGATTCAATATCACCTGAGACATACGCGAATGTGGCTGATGCGTCTCGGCGATGGCACAGAAGAAAGTCACCAACGAATGCAGTCAGCAATTGATGACCTTTGGCGATACACGGGCGAGATGTTCACCGCCGATGGCACTGACGTGTGGGCTGCTGAGTCCGGCACCGGTCCAAACCCGGCAGACTTGTATGACGAGTGGTCTGAGCAATTGGTAACTGCCCTAACAGAGGCAACTCTGGCCATGCCCAACGAGGAATGGATGGCGTCCGGTGGCAAACAGGGCAGACATACCGAACATCACGGATATCTGCTTGCGGACATGCAGTTCCTGCAACGTGCGTATCCCGGCGCGACCTGGTAATCCTGGCAATAGCGGGGAACACGTCGCAATGATCACTTCTCCAAAAGAATCTCGGGAAAGGATCGTATGGTCGATTGCCGGACTGGTCCCCGATCCTGAAATCCCGGTACTGACGCTGGCCGACCTGGGCGTCATCCGCTCTGTAACTATCGACGACGACGTCGTCACAGTTGGTATCGCACCGACCTATTCCGGGTGCCCGGCAACCGAATTCATCGAGGAAAGCGTTATCGCTGAACTGAAGCAAAACGGCTTTAGCAATATTCGTACAAAACGAGTGTTGACCCCGGCGTGGACGACAGACTGGATCAGTGAGGATGGCCGACGAAAATTGAAGCAATACGGCATCGTGCCACCGGACAAAGCTGCCGAGTCCAAACGAGCGCTGTTTAATCAGGGGCTACAGATCGCCTGCCCACGATGTTCCAGTGAGAAAACCACAAAAGTCAGTGAGTTTGGCTCGACGCCCTGCAAATCGTCATACAAATGCGACGACTGCCTCGAGCCATTCGAATACTTCAAGTGTCTCTAACAACAAAGCGAATAGCATGGCCAGGTTTCATCCCGCAATAATAATCGCAAAAAAACCGGAAACTCCCGATTCCGTCGTTCTCACATTGGAGGTTCCGGATGACGCGATGAGCGAGTTCGCCTATGAACAAGGGCAGCACCTGCCAGTGCGCGCATTCCTGAATGACAAGAGTGTCCGTCGAACCTACTCCATTTGTGCCAGCGTGAATGACGCGCAATTGCGCCTCGGCGTGCGAATCCAGGAAGATGGATTGTTCTCCAATTACATTGCCGACGCGCTCGATATTGGTGACGTGCTCGAAGTCATGCCGCCCTACGGACATTTCAATATTTCACTGTCACCTGGCGAGTCGAAAACGTATCTCGCATTTGTGGCTGGCAGCGGCATCACACCCATTTTGTCGATCGTAAAAACGACACTGGAAACCGAGCCGAAAAGTCGCTTCCTAGTTTTTTACGGCAACCGAAAACGCTCGACGACCATGTTTGTCGAAGACCTGTATGCATTGAAGAACATTTATGGCGAACGGCTGGCGTTGCACTTCATCATGAGCCAGGAGGCGACCGACATCGAGTTGTATGCCGGCCGGGTCGATGGAGCTAAAGCCATGGAATTGCACGACGCGTTTATGCAGGAAATGCGTGCGGATGATATTTTCATCTGCGGCCCGAATCCAATGATCGATGATGTAAGCGCAACGCTGGTAGATCTCGGCTACGACGAATCCAGGATACATTCGGAACGTTTCCGTGCAGGCTTAAAGGGCGAAAAAGCACAAAAACCCAGGCCGAAGCATATTCCGGAAGGCGGCACTGAAGTAACAACCATTATTGATGGAAATCGACAGTCTTTTCGCATGGGGTCAGAAGACTCGTCGATTCTCGATGCCGCAAGAGAGAATGGACTCGACCTGCCGTACTCGTGCAAAGGCGGCGTGTGCTCTACTTGCCGCTGTCGCCTCACCAAGGGCGAGGTTGATATGGCACTGAACTATGCACTGGAACCATGGGAACTGGAGAAAGGATATATCCTTACCTGTCAGTCCACGCCAAAAACCAGGGAAATTGAGCTGGATTACGACCAGACCTAGGCGGATTGCCGGTTGCCTACCATGGATCGACCTCGATCACACCCAGAGGCTCGGCTGAGTCCAGATCCACAACCATCCCGATGTCTTCATCGAGCACGCCGATCGGCACATAACCCAGCCTCGGGTGATCCGCCTGATATTTGGCGAATGCCTGTTGCACCCGGCGTTCATCCTGATCCGAGGTGCGCTTGATGTCTTCAAGCGGTTTCGCCGCTTGTAGAATAATGTCTTTCCCGTCTTCGTACGGTTCCCAGTATTCCGGGCGGGCTTCCAGATCCGGCTTACCCTGAAACATGACGCTGTCCAGAAACTCCTGGAACTCTTCACGGTCGTCCGGGCGTCGCGCAAACACCTTGATCACGTCCGCGAACGGTTTTTGTGTCAGTTCAGGATAGAGAATTTGCGCCCTGTCTATCTGCGTTTCTGTCACGAGATTGAAACGATCAACCGCGAATACCATGTAGTAGGGCCGCTCCTGGTAAAAGGTGTAAGCGCCGTAAACCAGTGCGGCCACTTGAACCAGGGCGATGAATGCGAGATCAAACTTGAGGCCGGGCTTGCCTTCTTTATAGACAATAAGCGTTAGTGTTGGACCAAGGACCAGATCCACGCCGACCAATACAAGAACAATACTGATCGCGCCAGCTATCCTGAATGTCGGTCCCGGATACCATACAAAGAAAATGACAGCGAAAAGCACGCTGACGACCAATGCGCTAATGAGAAAGTGTATTGATGACGCTCTGTATCTTGTCATTGCCTGTCCCTGCTCTCACGTAGAGAGGGGAAACCCCGAGTAAATGATCAGGCAATAATATAGAGTTGGCGGACACTGTCTACAGTGCCCACTTCACAAATCAGGAACGTTCCGGCGCCTCAGACTTTGATTTTTCCGAGCGCTATGCCAAGCAGGATTGCGCTAATACTGATGGCTGCCGCGATGCCCCCGATCTTGCATATGAGAAGGACTGTGTCGACCACGATGCTCACCCCTTAAACAATCTCACAACGCCGTGACGCTGTGAATTGATCATCTATTTAAGGTGAGTGCTGCAGACACCGATATGAGTAATTGTACCTACCCGGCCTGGATTTTCGCTTTCTGGCGCCAGTGGTGCAGCAACGGCTCTGTGTAGCCGCTGGGCTGGTCCAGGCCCTTGAATACCAGGTCGCAGGCAGCCTGGTAAGCCATGCTGGTATCGAAATCAGGGGCCATTTTTTCATATGTGGGATCGTCGGCGTTCTGTGCATCCACTACGTGCGCCATGCGCTCGAGGGTTTCGTGGACCTGCTGTTCAGTGCAAACACCATGCAAGAGCCAATTGGCGATATGCTGGCTGGATATCCGGAGAGTCGCCCGATCCTCCATGAGCCCGACATCGTTGACGTCCGGCACCTTTGAGCATCCAATGCCCTGCTCTATCCAGCGTACAACATAACCGAGGATGCCCTGGGCATTGTTATCGAGTTCCGACTGGATTTCTTCCAGCGACAGCGAAGATGGATCACAGATCGATGGCACCAGGATATCGTCCAGGCTCGCCATTGGCCTGCTGGCAATCTGCTTTTGCGTTTCCGCGACATTGATGGCGTGGTAGTGCATCGCATGCAAAGTTGCTGCGGTTGGCGACGGCACCCAGGCACAATTTGCTCCTGCTGCCGGATGTGACGCCTTGGTATCCATCATCTTTTTCATCTCGTCAGGCATCGGCCACATGCCCTTGCCGATCTGCGCACGTCCCGGCAAGCCGCAGCGTATGCCGCAGTCGACATTGCGATCCTCGTAAGCATCGATCCAGGGTTGCTGCTTAATCTGCTCTTTTGGCAGGAACGGACCTGCATGCATGCTGGTATGGATTTCATCGCCGGTACGATCGAGGAAACCAGTGTTGATGAATACCAGCCGGGTTTTGACCTCGCGAATGCACTCTTCGAGATTTACGGTGGTGCGCCGCTCTTCGTCCATCACCCCGATCTTGATCGTGTTCGGCGGCAGACCGAACATCTGCTCAACACGCGTGAACAGGGTGTTGGCAAACCGTGCCTCATCCGGCCCGTGCATTTTCGGCTTGACGATGTATACGCTGCCGCAACGACTGTTCGCCAGTTTTGAACGGCCGTCTATGTCACGCAAAGCACAGGCAACAGTAACAACTGCATCCAGGATCCCCTCGAAAACCTCATTGCCATCGCTGTCACAGACCGCATTCGTGGTCATCAAGTGGCCTACGTTTCTTACCAGCATCAAACTACGACCCGGCAATATGACCTGGCTGCCATCGACCGCCGTGAATGTCCTGTCAGGATTCAGCGCACGGGTTTGCGTCTTGCCATTTTTCTCAAAACTCGCACTCAGCGTTCCCTGCATGAGGCCCAACCAGTTGCGGTAGACGTCGACTTTGTCTTCCGCATCAACTGCGGCAACCGAATCCTCACAATCCTGGATGGTAGTAACAGCAGATTCCAGCGAGATATCGCAGACATTGGCCGGCGCGGACTTACCGATCGAATGTTCGGCATCGATCAGCACTTC
>PVMS01051019.1_pt1 | contig 10124 bp, 7 predicted proteins | sample 1853461 | NCBI WGS metagenome assembly PVMS01 (sample SAMN08582032, study PRJNA380276) | Marine sediment metagenome, whole genome shotgun sequencing project. | isolation source: ocean sediment barecode stripped | collected 2017
CCACAAAACAGTCAATCGTCCACGACAGTAAAAACCTGAATATTATTTATGAAGTGGTGGATTTCAGCGACAAAAAATATTCACGCCGAAGTAAAGAGAGAAAACTCAACAGGGTTAAAACCAAGTACAGAAAAATTCTAAGAAAACTTGCCAAGGCCAAAAAGAAAACCAAACTGAACGCAGAAGAAAAACGCGTTCGTAATTTAGTGAAAAAGAATTTTTATAAAGCTTCAAAAAATATTCGCATGCAAATTGGGCAAAAAAACCGGTTTCGCAAAGGTCTAGAACGTTCAGGTTTGTATGCCAAGCAAATTAATAAAATTTTTAGAGGTCATGGTTTGCCTCCAGAACTGGGTGCTTTGCCACATGTGGAGTCCTCATTTCATATTGGTGCTTATTCCAGCGCCGGTGCGGCAGGCATCTGGCAGTTCACCCGTAGTACAGGAAGGCTATTCATGCGGGTTGGATATGACATCGATGAACGGCGCGACCCGATTCTATCCAGTTACGCCGCCGCAAGATTGTTGAAAAAAAATTACTCGTCTCTGAAAAATTGGCCGCTAGCCATCACCGCATACAATCATGGATTGCAAGGGATGAGGCGCGCGCAAAAAAAACACGGATCGGATATTGTCAATGTTATAAAAAAATATCGTAGTCGAACTTTTGGTTTTGCTTCGAAAAACTTTTACGCCGAATTCCTCGCCGCCCTGCACGTTTCTCAAAATGAATCCAAATATTTTCCAGGTTTAGTCAAAAAGAAACCTCTCCCGATGGCTTCGATTAAACTCAATAAATACCTGGATATCAAAACCGCTAAAAAATATTTCAATATGAGTCGGGATGAAATTGCAAAAGCAAACCCAGCTCTCAGGCCACCAGTCCTAAACGGCGAGAAACGGATTCCGAAAGGGTTCCTCTTCCAGGCGCGCATGGAAAAAAATGGGGACTTGGCGGCGGACTACAAAAAAATTCCTGCGTCCTTAAAATTCGCCAAACAGGTTCGATCTAAATGGTATACCGTCCGTCGCGGAGATACTCTTTCGCAAATTGCCCGACGGTACAGGACTCGCGTAAGCACACTGAGGCAATTGAATAATATTGGCAGGAAAAATACGATTTACATTGGACGGGTATTGCGGCTTCCAGGTGCGGGCAATGTTTCCAGCTCTAAATCTCGGTACGCGAAAGCGGAATCATTTAATTATAAGACGCTGGGGATCTTAAAATATAAAGTGCGCCGCAACGATAATCTAACCTGGATCGCAAAAAAATATAACACCACGCCGCGCGAACTCATTCGGTTAAACAAAATTAGAAAACCTAACAACTTACGATTGGGACAAATCTTAAAGGTGCCAGAACGAGTACTGGTGGCTGATGCTTCTAAAAGACCTAACAAGGTAGGGAGTAAACCAGAGGTTAGGAAAGTAGCGCAAAAAGTTAAGGCCAAGTCGATAAAAACAAAATCTCCACAACTAAGCCATGCCGCAAAAAGTGTATCCTCTCCGGAGTTTAAAGTTATTCTGGCAAGTGCCAACTCCAAAGGCTACCAACTCAATACAGATCGTCCGGCTTTCCATCCAGTAGCTTTTTCATCCAAATCAAACAATAAAACGAAAATGGGCGTGATTCGAGTCGACTTTGATGAAACCCTGAGTCATTACGCAGATTGGGCATCCCTCTCAGTGCGGAAAATCCTTCAGGTCAATAAACTGAAAAGTGGAAAGTTCATCTCTTACAATAAGAAAATTAAAGTTCCTTTAGACCGTGTGAATCCTGAAAAATTTGAGGAACGACGCCAGGAATATCATAAAGGCATTCAGGAAGATTTTTTCAATAACTACCAGGTCAGTAAATTAGTAGTGAGAAATGTTGAAAAAGGCGAAACCCTATGGGAAATTTGCAACGATCAATATTTCATTCCATTCTGGTTGTTGAGTGGTTATAACCCTGGGAAAAATATTCAATCCTTGAATGTTGGCGTGCCTTTGGTAATTCCTATCATTGAACCCGTGCCATCCAAAGATAGCTGATTCATCCTTCCTTAATAAAATTCTTTAACGCACTATTTATCGCCGTCATATGTGCCTGTACCCTGGTTTGCATAGGCATAACAGTTGGCGTTTCCAATGTGAAACAAAGCGAAGTTTGTTGCGCCGCTGAATAAAGCGCCATTGGCCACCATGTCATAGTTTCGTCATTCGCAGACCGGTTGACTACTCCATTACTGGATGACATCCCTTCAATCTCGCTGGCCCTGTTTATAGGCAAGACATCTCCTACCTCGGCAATTATTTTAGAGCCCACCTGTCGATGAAAGTCATCCTGAGCGATTTGAAAAAGATAATAACCGGGACTATCAATATCCTCGTGCAGTTCGATACTGAGATCAAATCTTGAATCAAAAATGGATTGGATCAATTGAATATCATCAGGAGGATTCGATTCTTTAAAAAGACGGTTGAGGTCCTGACTGTGAAAGTTTTCACGGCTATTAATTTCATAACCATAGGGATTGAGGCAGGGGAGAAGAGTGATTTCCCAATCATCAGATTGAAAATTATTATTACTTAATAGTTGAATAATCGTCTCGACTCCAGCCGGTTCATCCCCGTGGATGCTGGCAGAAATCAAGATCCTCTTACGATTTCCCCGACCAAGAATAATTTTATAAAAAGGGTAGTCCCGCAGATTGGTTTTAAATTCACCAACCTTTTCCAGACTGAATGAGGGAGGCAATGATGATTGCAATCGCTCAATCATGGATCGATAATTTCGGACAGAGGTCATTGGAGTCTCAGCTATAAAGCTTTATCTTCATAAGTGCATTCCAAACGAATTGGGCAAGGGCCACATGTGAAATTTTTTGCCGTGCATACATAGCGGCCATGCAGGATGAGATAATGATGGGCTTGTTTTTTCCATTTCATGGGGGTGACGCTCAGAAGCCTCCGTTCCACCTCCAGAACTGATTTGGCAGGAGCCAGGCCGGTTCTATTGGCCACGCGGAACACATGCGTGTCAACCGCGATAGTGGGCTCACCGAATCCTTCGTTAAGAACCACGTTAGCTGTTTTTCGGCCAACACCCGGTAGCTTTTCGAGGGCTTCCCGGTTATTGGGTACCTTACCCTGATGGTTTTCTAATAAAATCTGGCAGGTTTTGAGAATGTTTTTAGCTTTGGTCGGCGCCAGGCCAATGGGTTTGATGATAACCCGCAATTTGATTTCGCCACAATCCAACATTTCCTGTGGCCCAGGAAACTTTCTGAACATATCGACGGTGACAGAGTTGACCGTCTTGTCGGTCGATTGGGCACTCAGCAGGACTGCTATTAACAGCTCAAAGTTATTATTAAAGATAAGCTCTGACTGTGGGTTAGGCAGACTCTTGCTAAGCTTTAGGTAAATCCGATTGATGGTTTTTTTATCAAGAGGTGAGTTCAATTTGATTTCAGGATATGCTCCAATGAAGACAACAGTGTGTCCTGATTTTATTTCTTAGAAAGGACACAGCGGAATCCAACCCAAAAATCTTCATTGGGATCGCTTTCGCCCCGATAACGAATGGTGACACGGATATACTCTTCTTCATCTATCCAGGAGGCGCCACGAATGACCCGCCAGCTTTGCTGTTTATCAGGGCCAGTGGGATTTTTTTCAGGACTTGTCCCATAATAATCCTCCGAGTACCAGTCCTCAGTCCATTCCCAGAGGCTACCCATCATGTCATGTAGGCCAAACGCATTGGCTTTCCGGGTGGCAACCTTTGGCGTTTTGCGAACCGAATTGCCTGCAAACCAAAGGTAGTCCGTATCAATATCGTCGCCCCAGGGATTTATCGTTTGGCTACCGGCACGTGCGGCGTATTCCCACTCAGCTTCCGTAGGTAGCCGTTGTCCTTTAGATTTGCAATAGCTTCTCGCTTCACGCCAATCCATGTGGCTGGCGGGCATGTCCGGGTCCTTGAATGGCGATAGATTATCTTCACGAAACTCCTGCCATTTTTTCTGTGTGACCTCGGTGATGTTCATATAAAAGCTGTCCAGGCAGACTTTATGGACGGGACGTTCGCGAGTATTTTCTCGCCCCTCTTCGTAATAGAGAACCTTATCGGTTCCCATCATAAAACAACCGCTTTTGATCAAAACCATTCCTTCTGGAGGGGATTCGGCATGAGCGGAGTTTGCAAAAGGCAGGAATAATACTAAAAACATCCAAATAATAAATTTCAAAGGGACCTCTAATTATTGATATTTTTCTCGAATACCCTCGCCAACAACTAACGTGGGAAGATAATTGTAATAGCTTATTCAAATAACGCGGAAGCTGATCCACAAAATCAATTTTACGTTTGATTTTGCTCCGGGTCAAGATTCCAGTCCATGCTTATTCAAAAAAATGAGGTCAAATCTAAAAAATTATGAAGAAATTGCTGTTACTGGACGATAAATAATTGTAATCATTATTAATTAAGGCAATTGCAATCTATTGATCGTTGGATATATTCAGGTATTCCTGGAGGGTTTTGATGGTAATATCATGATCCTTAAGAGATTTAATGGCTTCAACTAAGGCCATTGCGCCGGTAATTGTGGTGCAATAAGGATGGTTATTATTGAGGGAAGCCCGGCGCAATGAAAAGGAGTCTTTGGTGGCTTGCTCGCCAATTACCGTGTTGACGATAAATTGAACGCGGTTTTGTTCGATGCTTTCGACGACATGCGGCGAACCCTCTGTTACTTTATTGATCGCAGTGACTTCCAATCCATGCTTCCGCAAAAACTCACAAGTCCCGTTAGTGGCCAATAATTTATAGCCCATTTCATAGAAGGCTTTAGCAACGGGAAGAGTGGCAGGTTTATCGCTATCCTTCACACTGATAAAAGCCGTTCCTTGCATTGGTAGTAGAATGCCGGTGGCGAGTTGCGCTTTCGCGAAGGCTTTGCCAAAGGTATCGTCTATTCCCATGACTTCACCGGTGGACTTCATTTCCGGCCCAAGCAGGATATCCACTTCATTGAATTTATTGAAGGGGAAAACAGACTCCTTGACGGATATATATTCAAGCTGGACTTCTTCTACAAACCCCAATTGCTGAAGCGTTTGTCCGCTCATGACACTCGCCGCTTTTTTCGCCAGAGGCACTCCAATGGCTTTACTGACAAAAGGAACAGAACGCGAAGCCCGCGGATTAACTTCCAATAGATAGATGTCATCTCCCTTGACGGCAAACTGGATGTTGAGTAAACCGATGACGTTGAGTTCCTTTGCCAATTCTACGGTCTGGCGTTTGATTTCCGCTAAAATATGTTCTGGCAAAGAATGTGCGGGCAGGGAACAAGCGCTATCGCCGGAATGAATCCCGGCCTCTTCGATATGCTCCATCAAGCCGCCAATGACCACTAATTGCCCATCAGAAATGGCGTCGACATCGACTTCAGTCGCATTCTCGAGGAAATCATCGATCAACACCGGGTGCTCTGGAGAAGCTTGTACGGCATGTTTCATATAGTAATTTAACCGCTGTTCATCGTAAACAATTTCCATGGCTCGACCGCCAAGTACATAGGACGGGCGCACGACCACCGGATAGCCAATTTCTTCGGCAATGGTTATAGCTTCTTCAGTACATGTTGCCGTGCCATTATGAGGCTGTAGCAATTCCAGTTTATCCACCACGTCCTTGAAGAGTTTACGATCTTCGGCGCGGTCAATGTTAGCTGGACTGGTACCGATAATTGGGACACCGGCCTGCATAAGAGCGAGCGACAAACGCAAAGGAGTTTGCCCGCCAAATTGCACAATCACCCCGTCCGGTTTTTCCACGCGGACGATATTCATCACGTCTTCAAAAGTCAGAGGCTCAAAATAAAGTCGATCAGAAGTGTCGTAGTCGGTGCTGACAGTTTCCGGGTTGCAGTTGACCATGATTGTTTCGAAACCATCAGCTTTAAGTGCAAATGAAGCGTGAACGCAACAGTAATCAAACTCAATGCCTTGCCCAATGCGATTCGGTCCACCGCCCAGGATCATGATTTTCTTCCTGTCCGTAGGCTCGGCTTCGCATTCATCCTCATAAGTAGAATAGAGATAAGGCGTGTGTGCCTCAAATTCTCCACCGCAAGTATCAACCCGTTTATAAACTGGAACAATGCCGAGAGCTTGGCGCTTCTGAGCGACGTCTTGCTCTGAGCATTTGAAAAGTTTCGCCAGATAGATATCAGCAAATCCAAACTGTTTGGCTTTTTTGAGATGTTCTTTTGACAAACTTTCAAGATTGCCAACGCTAATTAGCTCTGATTCCAGATCGATAATTTCTTTGATGTTATATAGAAACCAGGGATCAATCCCGGTGATCGAATTAACTCGTTCGATACTAACCCCACGCCTTAAAACCGCCGCAACCTGCCAAATACGATCCCAATAGGATTTCTTTAGCATTTCTTCGAGCTTTTGAATTTCTTCTTCACGCGAGGTAGTGGTGCAATCCCAATCGAAATGAAACTTTTCCTCCAAACCATAAACACCAATTTCCAACGAACGTAATGCCTTTTGCAAGGCTTCTTTAAAGGTCCGGCCAATGGACATGGCCTCACCAACAGATTTCATCTGTGTGGAAAGAATCGGTTCGGCTTGATTGAATTTTTCAAAAGTGAAGCGGGGAATTTTTACCACACAATAATCCAAAGTCGGTTCAAACGAAACCGGAGTCACGCGTGTGATATCGTTTTGGATTTCATCCAAAGTGTAACCGACGGCCAGTTTAGCGGCGATTTTAGCAATGGGGAATCCCGTGGCTTTCGATGCCAATGCGGAACTGCGCGATACCCGAGGATTCATTTCGATGACGACCATTTCACCTGTTTTCGGGTCGGTGGCAAATTGAATATTCGACCCACCGGTTTCTACGCCAATCTCGCGGATGATGGCAAGTGCCGCGTCCCGCATGAGCTGGTATTCTTTGTCCGTCAACGTTTGGGCGGGAGCGACTGTGATGCTGTCGCCGGTATGAACTCCCATGGGATCGAAGTTTTCTATGGAGCAGACAATGACCACATTGTCCTTAACGTCGCGCATGACTTCCAATTCGTATTCTTTCCAGCCTAAGAGAGACTTCTCAATCAAAACCTGATTGTTAGGACTCATTTTGAGGCCCCACAGAACCAGAGATTCAAAATCTTCTTCAGTTTGTGCGATGCTTCCGCCACTGCCACCCAAGGTGAACGAGGGCCGAATTATGGAAGGAAAACCTGTATCCTTAACGATTTTCCAAGCTTCTTCAAGGGAGTTTGCATGACCACTGGGAGCGACCTTTAAATTGATCTTCTCCATAGCCTGCTTGAATAGTTTACGGTCTTCGGCTTTATGAATGGTCTCTGCATTTGCCCCGATCATTTCCACATTGTACTTTTTAAGGATGCCGGCTTCATCAACTTGCAATGCTGTGTTCAGTCCTGTCTGGCCGCCCATGGTTGGCAGGATGGCATCTGGACGTTCTTTCTTGATGATCATCTCCACCACTTCAGGAGTGACAGGTTCGATGTAAGTCTTATGAGCAAAATCAGGATCGGTCATGATGGTGGCAGGGTTGCTATTCACCAGAATGACTTCGTAGCCTTCTTCCTTCAGAGCTTTGCAGGCCTGAGTTCCGGAGTAATCGAATTCGCAAGCCTGGCCAATGATGATAGGGCCAGCACCGATGATCAGTATTTTTTTTATGTCTTTACGTTTGGGCATTAATCGCAGTAGATGTCTTGAGGATCAATTTGGCGGGAGCGTTCCCATTTCAAATTCATATAATTAAGTTTTTGCATCAATGTAGAAGCAAGGTTGTCGCATTCAATTTTATTACTTTGTTCGGCATTATATTGTTTTTTGTATTGCAGGGTATGCAGTACTTCCTTCGTATCCTGCTTCTCACTATGCAGTTCTAATTTTTTTTCCTGAAGTGAAAAGCGTTTTTTCTCGGACCCCGCATTTTCAACCTGATCCCTAAGTTTATCTATTTTTTGATCCTGTTTATTGATCAAGGATTGTAGGTTTTCGAGAAGGGCATCATTTTTTTCTTCTTCTTTAGCCAGCTTTTCATATTCCGCAGAGATATGCTTGGAAACTTTAAAAAGGTATTTAGAAACTTCCTGCGGATGGAAACAAAAATTTCCAGAAAAATAATACTCGCCCTCATAAGGGAGAAGTCGGCCTTCAAAAATATCTTTTGATTGAAACATTATTTTGCTTTCGGGTTCGTTGACCTCATACTTTTCGTCACTGAACAAATCTTGAAGTGTCACACCCTCATCACGAATTTTTTTAACTAAAAACAGACTTTGAATCGAGCGGGAAAAATCCCTGAAAATACTCAGGTCACTGAGATTCCAATGAGTGTTGCCGGTTGTAATCGATTCAATCAGGGAGATATTTTTTTTCTGGAGTCAAACGATCGAAAATAAACCATTCAAGAAATAATCCCATGCGGGTTTCATAGGATTTGTCATCCACGTAAATTTCCCCCGTGACTTTTTGATACCCTTGTTTTGCTTGAAATATATAGTCCGCATCGTTGTTCTGGGTCACATATTCAATCAATTGATCCATTTTTTCAGCAATAATCACTGGCTCTCCATTAAATTCATAAATGTATCGAACAGGTAGTCAGAATCATGAGGGCCAGGAGAAGCTTCCGGATGGTATTGAACAGAAAATACGGGATAATGCTTGTGCCGAATCCCCTCTATTGTTTTATCGTTTAAATTGATAGAGGTCAGTTCGACATTGTCGCCCAGGGAATCCTGGCGAACTGCAAAGCCGTGGTTCTGGGCTGTGATTTCAACTTTTTTTAATTTCATATCCATCACAGGTTGATTTCCCCCGTGATGACCAAACCTTAATTTATAGGTTTCTGCTCCCAAGGCAAGTGTCAATATTTGGTGTCCAAGACAAATGCCGAAGATTGGAGTTTTACCAATCAGGTTTTTAATATTTTCAATGGCATAAGGGACTGCAGAAGGGTCTCCCGGTCCATTGGACAGAAACACGCCATCGGGTTCCATCGCTAAAACTTCTTTCCATGGAGTATTTGCGGGTACGACTTTGACTTTGCATCCGCATTCCACCAGTTTCCTGAGAATATTCCGTTTAATGCCAAAATCGTAGGCGACAACAAAGTACTTCCCGGTAGCGGTTGCGGCTGATGGCGATAGACGGGTCAATTCCTGCTCACCCTCCGTCCAGGCATAGGCGCTTTTGCAGGTGACTTCCTGAACCAGATCTCGTCCCTCGAGTCCGATGGACTGTCTGGCCTGGTCTACCAATGTTGATGGCGCTACGTCTTCGGTTGATAGTACCGCCTGCTGAGAGCCTTTTTCGCGTATGTGCCGGGTCAATGCCCGGGTATCGATTCCTTGTATGCCCACCACGCCGTAACGTTTGAGAAAGGCATTGAGGGTTTCGCTACTCCGCCAATTGCTGGGAATGCCACTCACTTCTTTCACGATGAATCCACCCAGGTAGGGTTTGTCCGACTCAAAGTCTTCCGGATTAATGCCGTAATTTCCAATTAACGGGTAGGTCATAACTACCATTTGACCGCAATACGAAGGATCGGTGATGACCTCCTGATAGCCGGACATGCTGGTATTGAACACAATTTCGGCTTCGACTTTACCCGTCGCTCCGAAGGATTCTCCCTCGAATACTCTTCCGCCTGCCAATGCCAGCACTGCTTTCATCAAATACCCTGATTAATTATTTATCTTAGTGGAACACAAACTTTTCAAACTTTGCTATGCGACCCGCCCATCCAGCGGCGGGGCAGTATATACGATTTTTCCGGAAACGATCGTATGAATCACTTTGCCACGGACCTTCCAATCATGGAATGGCGAGTTCTTGCTTCTTGACTTAAAATTATTGACATCAATTTTATATTTAATATCAGGATGATAGATAGTAATATCTGCTATTTTACCTTCAGCTAAATTTCCTCGGTCGATTTTAAATATACGCGCCGGTTCCGAGGACAGTTAGCTGAAAGTAAAATAGCAGATATTACTATCTATCCTCCTGATATTAAATATAAAATTGATGTCAATAATTTTAAGTCAAGAAGCAAGAACTCGC
>PVMS01091058.1_pt1 | contig 10124 bp, 14 predicted proteins | sample 1853461 | NCBI WGS metagenome assembly PVMS01 (sample SAMN08582032, study PRJNA380276) | Marine sediment metagenome, whole genome shotgun sequencing project. | isolation source: ocean sediment barecode stripped | collected 2017
AGTTACAGAATGAAATTACTAATATTTGATTGCGAAACAACGGGATTACCGCGATACAGAAAGGCACGGCTCCAAGACACTTACAATTGGCCATTCATTGTCCAGCTGTCTTGGAGCCGTGCCTTTCTGTATCGCGGTAATCCCGTTGTTTCGCAATCAAATATTAGTAATTTCATTCTGTAACTCCTATTATATAATAGGAATTATAGAATTTCAATTTATTGTTGACGCATCGCTCCATAAAGCCTTTTCTCAAGTGATTCGCGTAAATAGCCTCGTGAAGATACTCCCTTTTCCTTCAACTTATTTTTCAATTCCTTGAAAGTTAGCTCACTTATATATGTGGTAATTCTATCTTCTTCTGTACTCGTCTCCTCTGGGATACTTGTCTGTTGCCTTCTCCTCCTATTAATTACCCTTTGTAAATTCTGTTGTCTATGTTGTATAATCCTATTGATCTGCGTGAAAGTATTTACCGTTGGCACCGGTGCATGACGAATAGGTATTTGATGAAGAGGCTGAAAAAGAGATGGTTGCCGCGCTACTAATGGATTTATTGTGGTGCTTGATGTAGATATTATAAAAGATTTTCTACACAACGGGCAGCGATCGCCAGTATTATAATTAAATTTAAGATTTTTAAAAAGACAGGTAAAATGAAAAATATGATCACACTTTGTTATAACCTTATCAATATTTGTCACCTTCTTCATACATATAGGACAGTCGTGGGTTTTCATTTAATTACTTATCTCGTTTACCCTTAAACTCTTTTATAGTTAACTGTATAATCTCCAGTATTGAACTCCTTCACAAAATGCTCTGGGATCCTATTGAAATCTACCAGTGTTTTGTTTAATTCGTATTTTGCAGCACAATCTCCCTCGCCAAGCTTTTTATTAAATAACTCTCTGTCATGATAATATTTTGAAGCAGTTTTAATACCACATTTCTTAAATACACCTGGTATAGCATCACTCTTATCTCCCATTACAATCTTACAGAATAGATCTTTTTCTTTATCATTAAAGCTATTCTTACTATCAGTTAGTACTTTGAGCTTTAGATTAATTGGTATAGTATTTTCATCTGCCAATTGAAGGTAATCCATATCACTTGTAATAATATAGATCTTGTTGGTAGGACATATACCGCGTATATTTCTAACAGATAGGGCCAAGCAATCGTCGGCTTCTAGTCTCGGATGTTGAAGAAGCATGTGCGCTCCACCCTTTTGAAATAGATTATTATCATAAGCAAATTGGAAAACTGGGCCACCCTCCCAGTTATCTTCATATACCCGGTTTTCTTTATACGAATCAAATAGGTCCATGCGCCATATATCCTTTCTGGGACAATCCTTTCCTACAATTATAATAGGATCATTGAGCTTGAGTTTTTTTACAATCTCCTTTATCTTACTCACGAAAACTTTCTCAAATCTCTCCATAAAATCTTTATTCTTAATTGGTTCGCCTAGTTCGTCGTTGGGTTTTGCATGTTTCCACCATTGTACTAGTGCATAGTAACGATAGAATAGATAGTAACTTCCGTCAATTAGTAGAAATTCAGCCATTGTATATAATATAAAAATTTATTAAAGTAAATTATGTTCAATTTTTACTATACTAGGCGTGAACGTATAAACGAGGGCAGTGTTACATAAAGCCCACCATTGTACTTTCTCATTCTTAAAGATAGAGTACTATTATTAATAATGCCTTTTGTATTAGCCACTTTCGTTTCATCTAGTGTACAGTCAGCTACCAATGCTTTTGTCTCAGCCGCCGATATTTCAAAGTAATCTTTGAAAACTACATTTCCTCCTCGTCCTATTGCTGGTCTTTCACGGCATGGGGACCTATTTTTTCCGTTTGAATCATCCTCGTCGGCCTGCTGGTTCAATGTGGAGTAACTATATTGTCCTCTTATTCCCAAAATCATGTATCGCTGTACAGTATTAGGATTGTATATATGCGAAAACCAAAGTGAAGTTATAAACTGACCCACAACCGTTTGGTTGGGTTCATTAACAATTTGAAAACGATGCGGGACAAATCGCCATCCGCGATTCTTATCCAAATAACCGAAAACATATTGAAGGCCTTCGTGGTCGTATGTGTATTGTTCCATGATGAAGTGTCTATATTTAAGGTTTATTAAATATCTTCAATTTTATCGTACTGTTTACATATACCAAAAGTTTTCCTATGCCACTTTGTAATACCTCGTCCTCTAATACCTTCAAGATGTTTTTGTGTCCCATATCCCTTATTATTCTTCAAATCATAAAATGTATGTAGATTCGGAAACTGCTCGCACAAATCTAAAATATACTTATCTCTCTCCACCTTTGCAAGAATGGAAGCTGCTGCTATAGCCGAATACTTATCATCTCCCCCAGTAATGCATACATGAGGAATAATCTCCCCTTTATCCTTATATACATAGAATTTGTTACCATCTACAAGTATATTTTCTGGTCGGACTTTCAACTTATCAAGAGCCTTATGCATAGCAGCGTGTGTTGCCTGATATATATTCATGGAATCTACATCATCTTCAGACATCCAATGTACTGACCATGCCAAGGCATTTTTCTTAATATATTCATAGGCAGCTAACCGCTTTTTTTCAGATAGCTTTTTACTGTCTCGCATCATTGAATGATCAAACTCGTCTCCTACTGGAAGAATCGCAGCACCAACGTACACTCTTCCAAATAACGGTCCACGACCCGCTTCGTCAATACCGGCTTCGATTGTATTCTCATAATAGAATGGCTTAAGCATCTTTCTGATATGTCTTCTCATAATATGATAAAAATTATTGCTAATACAATTTTTATCAATTTATTTTTTCTTGAATTTATCAAAGTCTGATGTTGGATTAGTACATGGGATCAATAACTTATTCTTAGCTAAACCGCCGGAACAAGGATTTCTATATGCATTAACAGGCTGCGAATAAGTAACTGTTGGCATTAGACAGCAGCATTTTGTACCTCCAGCTAATCGCTGTTTAAACTTAATGGGGGGGAAGCTCAAGAGCTCGCCCGCGAGCGCCGTGGCGCCCGAGCCGTAGCCGGACGGCGAGATGCTTGGGCTGGTCGTCAAAGTCATTCCTGTTATTTTATAATTTACTTGGCTTAAGAGCCACCAGACTTCTGTTCCATTTGGGGGGTTTCCGGAAGTCGTTAAACTTTCTAGCGTAGAAGACTTGATAAAGTCGCTGGGGAGGGGTGAAGAAGAATAAAGTTTCTTAAAATTCGCCTTTATTGAATAGATCGCAGCTCGGCTGCCCCGAAGCGAGGTTTCTTCTCTATTCGTAATTGTATAACTATCAGTGGGAGCGACAAGGGTTTTCCCGCCCTTGCCGCCCTCCGCGATGAGCAGCGGGTTCGCTCCCAATAGCTTATATACAGCGTTCGTCGGCCAGTCGCAACCGGGATCTGGGCTCTGGTCATTCGTAACCACGCAAAACACTATCTTAAAAGTTGCCGTCCAACCTCCTGTTCCATGTTCAGCATGGCAACTAGCAGTTCTTCTTGCAATAGCCCTTTTTGCAGCGAATGACCGACCTACAGAAACGGTACTTGCGAATTTTCTATTTGCTGGACCAGTAGGGATACGGGAATTTCGGTATAAACTCATACCACCCATATTGGTGTATTGTAGTGGTCGTCCACAACATAATGCACGTTGGCTATCTTTGCAGTACTTGGCCTCATTTTGCCATTTAGTTGGTTCATCATCAGTTTGGGCCGCTGAATTAGGATCGTTCCTACATTTCCCTTGTGCATATCTGATTGTTCTTGGTAATAAGTTAAATCCATTTTTTACTCTACCATGTGTAAGTGCTGGCATATAATATAACAGGAGAGAATTATTCTTTAATAATATCTGAAGATTCTTCAGAATCAGTAGTAGAATTATCACTTTTAACCGGATCTTGTCTTATCTTCACGTTTGTATTTTGTATGAATTTTTTCTGTTCGCTTAATGTTCCATGCATCATCAAATGATGCGCATTTCTTCGCGTAAGTTCAACATCTCTATCTACCTCTATCATATCAGTATCATAGTCCGATGATCTAGAGTTCGTTACCTCAATTAAAACTTCGCCTGGCCTATTACGTTGCCGTCGGCCAATATTCGCTTTTTTGTTCCAGGTATTAAAATAGCTTGATAGTAATATTGTTTCTTTTAATGTTAGGAAACGCCGTCGCCCCAGCCGACACTTATTACCAAACGGTATAATTGTTTGTAATCCAATAACGGGGTCCGGTTTATGAATGGAGAGATTTTTAAACTTCTTATTAAATTCGGTAATTATATTCTCCGGAATATCTGGTGATTGTTCCAAAATTTTATCAAACTCAAATCGTTTTAAGGTAATGTAATCCATGGGTGCGGAGCGATATTTAGGATCTAAACTAAGTTCACAACTAATTTCACGAAAGAATGATAAAAATCGTAAAACAGCTATGCGGTGTTTCTCTCCCTCTTCCTTAAAAGTAAACATCTCTTGAAAATTTGATAATATACCTGAGGTAATGGCAGTTACACCTATCAAACCGCGAATTACCGCTCCATTCGCAACATTAGAACAATCACTAAAAACATCATTTGATAAAAGAACAGTTATACCAGCTACATATCCGAATATTGATGCTGGTATTGACAACCAAAGATTTCGTTTTTTAAATGCTATAGCACTTTTTTGATGCAACCACGCATATCCAGAAGCTTTCTCCGCCCATGTAACTAGCAGCTGTTCTAATGGAGCAGTCCAATTTTTTTTAGGCATTATATATACCCTTTATAACAAATCTTTTTCTCGCCAGAGTATATATAATGAAATTCAAACTTACACACTTATTGATGCTATTACTAATTATTGTTATTTTGGCAAGTGCTTCTCTATCACCGTTTAGGGAGGCGATGGGAGTCATGGCAGATGATATTCCCGAGGGCGATGAGGATTTATATATTCTAAAGTCTGAGGTAGTACCTCCCGTTTGTCCTAAATGTCCTGATGTAGCAGCATGCCCAAGGCCAAAACCGTGCCCGCCTTGTCCTCCTTGTGCTAGATGCCCTGAACCCGCTTTTAGATGCAAGAAGGTGCCTAATTATACTTCAAGGAACCCATCGGAACTTCCATTACCAATGTTAAATACATTTGCGGCATTTAGGTAATAATACAATTACAACATGGCTCTTTTTGTAATACTCCGATTTTAAAGTTTTTCCACTTTTTCTTAGCATGTTCGGGATGCATATTATAATGTTTATCTACTACTTTACCATTATTAGATTTGATTACAAATGGTCCCCCCGGATGTTTCTTTAGGTATCCTGTAATATTATAGACATTATTATTTGCTATAACAATGTAGTTGCCCGACTCAACTAAACAATTTATTTCTTCTAGAGTAAATGATTTCATTTATATATATATAAAATCATTTTTCATTAAACGCTTTTAGTTTGTCAATCTTTGTTTCATACATTTTTTATCCATTTGGAATGACGGGATTTTTTTATTTTGCGGGATAATTTTTACAACACATTGAGATTTTTTCCCATATAACGGTTCTGTACAACCTTTTTCTTTTTTGCGTTTTGTTTTTCTCAAATGCGTTTTCAACTCTTTGGAACTAACAGCATTTTTGACGTCTTGGGTACAACGCGAACGAAAATGTTCGTACCTTTCTCTAACATCGCAATATTTTAGACCGGATTTCTTTCCAAGCATAGTATTTACTAATTCATGCAATTTATAAACCCATCGTGAAAATTTATCACGATTTTTTAAGTCACCGTTTGTTAATGGTAACATTTTCAGATTTTTACGCAGATTTTGTCTACAATATCGGCACGGTAATACATTTCTTAAGTTACAAATAAACTCCCTATAATGTTTCTTGTCATTAGCAGTAGGTTTTACAGGATAATTAAAGGACATCACGTGGAGATAATGCCATAGGGGTGGACCCCAAACCCTCGTTAACATTCCATCTCCGCTTTTGAAATCCTTTTTTCTATATGTTTTCCTTTTTGATTTTTTTCCATATTTTCTTGTCTTTCTTGACATCTTATAATATATCAAGAAAATAAATCTTACCTGGAAATATAAGTTAATAGCTGTTTATTTGTATCGCAGTTTTCCTCTCGTACCTCCGTATTAAACATTTTTTTCCATAAGATATTATACATCTGTTTCTCACTTTTATACTTCTTCCAATCAAATTTAACTAATTTTCCAGTATGGTCTCGTAGATACATTATAAGTATTTTTCTGTTATCTTTAGGTAATATTCGTTAGATATATGACGATCTTCTATAATATTATATTATAAATGTTGGGTAATCTTGCTGAAACAATGAAGAGTATCGTCGCAGATAAGAAATTTCTAATTATTATTGTTGTTTGTTCTATATTTATTGGTTTGGCTATTTATGTATATAGTTACTACGTGGCCCCTAAGCTAGATCCTGATTTTGTTCCAAACAGAGAATTTGTGCCAGAGAAAGGACAAACAAAACAGGCAACAATATATCTATTCTACACGAACTGGTGTCCACATTCTAAAAAAGCTCTTCCTATTTTTAACTCTTTAAAGGAAAAACTAGAAGGGAAACCTATTAATGATGTTATTATTCATTTTGTTGCTGTAAATGGCGAGAAGGAAGAGGGTGATATGACCTCTTTTGAGAAAGAACATAAGGTTAAGGTAGATGGATATCCAACCATTTTCTTAGTAAAAGGTGACCAAGTTGTTGAGTATGATGCCATTACAACAGAGGAAACGTTAAGCGAATTCTTGCACACTACCTTGTAAAAAATCATCGCAGCTTTGCTCCCCATTTTTCCACAATCGTTCTCGTGTGGCGGCGTCAGCAACAATATCGGGAAAGTCCTTTAATGATGCATCTAGTTCAATCGTTATCAGATTAGGGATGTCTACGGCAACTAGTTGGGACAATCTACTAGTAACAGCAAATAATAATTGAAATGCGTAACTACCGAGTGGTGTGGTTTCATCTGAGTTATAAGATGTTTTTTTTATAATATTTATTCCAAGGATATTCTCTTTTTTTGCCCCATTTTCTATACACGGTTTAACAGGGAAATGTAGCGATAGTCCTCCATCAATAACTAGACTATCGTTAAAATATTTTGGTTTAAATATGAATGGCATAGATGCAGACATATATACTGCATCAAGTAGGGGTACATCAGGATGGCTACTGTGGGAAAAGTCTATTGGCTGCATTGAATTTACATCAGTAGCGATAATATGAAAATCAATTTTGGTAATTTCATAAAAACGCTTTAAAGTGATATCAGTATCTAAAAATTTTGATTTTAGCAGTGGGGTTAGTATTTCATTTATAATTTTTTCGTCACATATTCCCTTTTTATTGAAAAGATTAGATATAATGTTTGTCCCCCAGGTATATGTCTTTTCCCAAGGGCGGTTGATTATAAAATCAAAAACGATGGATTTTTCTAAACGCAATAACCATATAGCCAAAACAATAGAACCTGCCGATGTTCCATAAACCGTTTCTATATTAGAAACCTTGAATAACTTTTCTTCTGCTTGAAAGATGGCCCCAAGTAATTGTATTCCATGATAATTCCCACCAGAAAGCACTATATGTTTGATTAACATTAATTAAATTAACGTTAATTTCTTAACCTTTTTTTCTGTTTGTAAAATAATGGAGAGATACCCTGATAAAATAAATATGGACGAATTGTTTCAACGAGAACAAAAGTCGCATGCCCAACGAGAAAAAATATACAGTAGAATACTTAATAGAGCGCATACACAAATTAAAACAACATCGCGACAAAGAGATGCTAGTAAATTTACCTTTTTTCTAATACCGGAATTCCTAGTTGGTACACCTACCTATGATGTAGCAGCTTGTACAGCATATATAATTGATAAACTGAAAAATAATGGATTTTTTGTGAAATATACTCATCCAAATCTATTATTTATATCCTGGCAGCATTATTTTGGAAAGATGCAACGGGCCGAGATAAAACGAATGTATGGAGTTAGTGTTGACGGTTTTGGAAACAAGGTTAAAGACAAAATAACCAACCGTGCCCCGACTGATGTAAATAGTATTCTTCTTACAAATTCTTCAAATGTAAATGTTCAGGCGAAAGTCAAAAAAGAATACAATGATCCATCATCTTATAAGCCAACCGGAAATCTTATATATAATACAAAACTTTTACAGCGAATTGAGGATAAAACAACTTGAAATTCTTTAATATAAAAACTTATTATTTAAATTATTGAGTATAAAGCGACGTGTGTAAAAAAATGAAAAAAGAATCCGCGAAATTTCCGATTTTGGACATTTTAAAAATGTCCAGAATTGTAATATTCTACTCTTTTGCTATTCGAAAAATGACACTTACTACAAATTTGTAGGAGTTTGATAATGACCAGAAAAAATAATGCCCTACAATGGTTTTTTTTCAAAAATATTTAGAGACTATTTTTGTATACCATATATATATGGAAAAAATAGTCAAAAATAGTCTCTCCAAATATCACTGTAAACTTTGTGACTATAAATGCTGCAAAAAATCTCATTGGATTCAACACATTTCCACACGTAAACATAAAATGGTATACAATGGTACATCGAATGATACAAAAAATAGTCCCACGGGACAGTTCGTCTGCGAGTGTGGGAGACATTATAAGTTTAGGTCAGGACTGTATAGACATAAGAAAAAGTGTACTTCAATCATGGAACCGTTGAAAAATGTAAAAAATCCCAAAGATATTGTTACACATGTAGATGATTTAGGAAAAAAACAGGTAACTATGAGTCTGGAACAATATGAAACACTTGTCGGGGGAATTAAAAAACTAATTCCATTGGTTGAAAAGGGGCTTGAGAACGACGTATCCAAAATCACCAATATTAATAATATCAATAACAAACTATCAATTAACGTATTTTTAAATGAACATTGCAAGGATGCGATGAATTTAACGGATTTTGTTGAAAATCTAAAAGTAAATATCGAAGATTTAATGTATACAAAAGAAAATGGCTATGCGAAAGGGATTAGTAATATATTCGTAAAACAGCTACAGGACATGGAACCAACACAAAGGCCGATCCATTGCTCAGATAATAAAAGAATGAAATTCTATGTGAAAGATGACGATAAATGGAATAAAGATGCTGCAAATACTAAAATAGATGAGGCTGTTCTTGATGTGGATAGAAAGCAATGGCGGGCTATAAAAGAGTGGGAGATAGAGAATCCAGACTATGAAAAATCAGATAAACTTTATAAAGAATATATGGAATTAGTAAGAGCAACAATGGGGGGTGGGAATAAAAAGGCAATTGCTGTAAATAGCAAACAAATAAAGAAAGAGTTGGGTTGTACGGTTAAAATATCCAGTGATTTATTAAATTCAACTAAATAAATAGATTTATTGAAAATATTTATTTAGCGGCGACGGCGAGTGCTACGCGACTTTCTGCAGTAAGAGCGTTTACGGCCGGATGCGTATTTACATCCTGAGGTACCCCGGCATGAAGCTGGGCCCTTTTTGCGGCAATGACTGAGTTTGCGGCGGCGCGCATAACTTTTCAATGCACGTTTGAGTGATAAACGAGTGCGAGTACGCCCACCTCTGCGTCTGTGTTTGCGTCTGCGCCCTCCTTTGCGAGTTCTTCTTCGTGAAAATACCATTATATAATTTGATGAGAAAATAATTATTTTCGCTCTTTTGCTAATAATGCTAAAATTAGAGTATTTTTTTCGGCCTCTGTCATGTGTGATAAAGCCGCTAAAGGATCTGGTTTCTCCTGAACAGGAGCAGTTGGTTTAGGTATTGAGGGTTTTTTTAATGATTCCAATACCTCATTTTTCACCTCGTTTTCAACAGATGGATTGGCTAATTTGATATTCACTTGGTCAGAGAGGGCTTCTTCACGATTATTCGTTGTCTGTAACGCACGCATTTTTGCAATACCGTTAAACATAATAAGGGCGGTTTTGAAATCCTTCTCACAGTCAATATATAATTTTACTATTAATTTTCTAGCATTAGCTGTAATACCTGC
>PVMS01071488.1_pt1 | contig 10123 bp, 4 predicted proteins | sample 1853461 | NCBI WGS metagenome assembly PVMS01 (sample SAMN08582032, study PRJNA380276) | Marine sediment metagenome, whole genome shotgun sequencing project. | isolation source: ocean sediment barecode stripped | collected 2017
CAACACCACCAGGGCGGCCAATATCGCGTGGTTGCCCGCATCTCCGGCCATGGCGCCGACCCCCCCGGCAAGCAGCAGCGCCGCCCCCGTCCGCTCCATCGCCACCCCCACCGGCAACACTGCGGCAACGAGAAAGATCACCCGCCACTCGACCGCCCGATAGGCCTGCTCCATAGTCAGGGCCCTGGCCAGAAGTACCAGCGACGCCGCGGTGAACGCGGCCACGTGAATCGGCTGATACCCGGTCGCGACCATCCCGATCAGAACCACCAGGCCGGCGAAGGCCAATGGGGCCTTGCGGGTATTTCGCGGTACCTGCCCGGTGTCTGAAAGCACCACGAAGTCCCGATCGGCAGACAGCAGTTGTATCTTGTCCCGGCGCCCGTGAAAGAGCAGAGCGTCGCCGAGCTTCAACGGCACCTCGCTGAAGTCGACATGGAGCGGCTCGCCACCGCGCCAGATGGCCAGCGCCAGCAATCCATAGCGGCCCCGAAAGTCCAGTTCCTTGAGGGTCCGACCTACAGCGGCCGAACGGGGCGCCACGGCGACTTCGACCATGCCCACCTTCTGCGACTCGAGCGAAGCCGACACCTCTCGCTGCACCTGCACCTCGCCGACCTCGACCAGCTCGAGAATCCCGGAGGGCTCCGCGGTGATCAGCAACTGATCCCCTGCCTTCAGGACCTCATCCGGATCCAATGCCAGGCGCATCTCCCCATCCCTGATCCTTCCTGCCACCGTCAGCCCGACCAGATCGCCCAAGCGGCTGGCACCCATGCTCGAGCCCACCAGACTCGACCCCTCCGGCACCCGAATCAGGAACAGTTCGTCGCCCAACTCTCTCAGCATCTGGAGACCGACCCTTACGTCCTCGAAATCGGAGTTTCCGCTCAACTTGTCGGTCGCGGACTGTGTCGCCACTGCCAGGATCTCGTCACCCTCGTACAGTTCCTGGACTGCCAGCTTGGTCCGATGCAGCAGGCCCTCGTGGCGAATCCCGATCACGACCAGGCCGAGCCGCTCGCGAAACCGGAGATCACGCAGTGACTTTCCGGCCACACCCGAGCCCGGACTCACACGGGCGACCACACCGGTAAAGCCGGCGATCGGAACCGGCAACTGCTCGAGTTTCGCCCGATGGACCTCGAGGCTCTGCAATCTCAGCAGCTCCTCCAGATCCGCGGAATCACCATCGACGAACAGCACATCTCCCGCCCGCAGGACCGCACCGCCCTGGGGCGCCAGGCGCTCACGCCCGCCGCGAAGAATCGACAGCACCTTGATCCCCAATGTGTTTCCGAGACGGGTCTCTGAAAGCGTTAGTCCATCGAGCGGCGAATCCTCTGGAATTCGGATCGAGAACAGTCTCTCGGTCAACTGATAAACGTGCGTCAGATCCTTGGTGTCGGAGGCAGCCGGCCCCCTGTCTTCCCGGGACGGCAGGAGTTTGCGTCCGATCGTGACCATGTACACGCATCCCACAGCCAGAAGAGTCAAGCCGATCGGGGTGAAGTCGAAGAGCGAGAAGGGTTCCATGCCCCGCTCGGCCATCACCTGGGCCGCGACGATATTGGGCGGCGTGCCCACCATCGTCGTGGTGCCGCCCAGGATGGCTCCGAAAGCGAGCGGCATGAACAGCCGCGACGGAGGAATCCCGGATCGCCTGGCGATGGCCGCCACCGCGGGCATCAGCACAGCGGTGGCCGCGATGTTGTTCATGAATGCCGACAGCAGTCCACAGAGTGCCATCAGTACGATCACCAACCGAGTCTCGCTGTTGCCGACGATTCGGTGGATGCGCCCACCGATGAGGTCCGCGACTCCGGTCTCGAGCAGCGCCGCACCGACGATGAACACCGACATCATGGTGATCACGGCCGGCGACGAGAAGCCGGTGAAGGCCTCCCCGGGGGACAGGTAGCCACCGAAGATGAGCACGATGAGGCCCAGGAAAGCGGTCAGGTCGACCGGCAGCTTCTCGGTCAGGAACAGATAGACCATCGCCCCGAGGAGGGCGAACAGAAAACCGATCTCGAAGGTCATTAACTCGATTCTCTCAGACCGGGCGATCGACGTCGGCAATGGCGATCGCGGCCTCCAGCGTCGGCGCCGCGCGGCGTTTGGCACCAGCAAAGTAGGTGTAGGTCGCCGGCACCACAAAGAGCGACAACAGCGTCCCGGCTACCAGTCCGCCGATCACGGCGATGCCCATCGGGATGCGGCTCTCTGAGCCGGCCCCGAGCGCCAGCGCTATCGGCAGCGTCCCGAGGATGGTCGAGATGCTGGTCATCAGCACCGGCCGCAGGCGCGCCCGCGCCCCCTCGCGAATCGCCTCCCGCAGTTCGAGTCCGGCGTCCCGGCGCTGGTTGGCGAACTCGACGATCAGAATACCGTTCTTGGTCACCAGGCCGATCAACATGATCATGCCGATTTGGCTGAAGATGTTGAGCGTCAGATCCAGGTACAAGAGCGCGACCAGCGCCCCCGTCAACGCCAGCGGAACCGTCAACATGATGATGAAGGGATCGCGAAAACTCTCGAACTGCGCCGCCAGCACCAGATACACCATCACCAACGCGAGTACAAAGACGAAGGACAGGCTTTTGGAACTCTCGGCGTAGTCCCGCGATTGACCCGCCAGATCGGTGGAGAAATTCTCGTCCAGCAACTCACTGGCGACCCTCTCCATCGCCTCGATGCCCTGGGAAATCGTGAACCCGTGCGCCAGCCCGGCAGAGACGGTCGCCGAGACGTACCGGTTGAATCGGTGCAGCTGGGGCGGGCTGCTTTCCTCGACCACCCGTACTACCTTGTCGAGCATCACCGGACCGTTACGACCCGGAACGAACAGGTTGCGAACATCCAGGCTCTCGTTGCGGCTGTCAGGTGCCACCTGGACAATCACTTCGTACTGCTTGCCGTCGGAAACGAAGTAGCCCACCCGCTGCTCGCTGAATGAGAGCTGCAGGGTCTGCGCGATATCGAGCGCCGAGACGCCGATGTCCTGTGCCCGATCGCGGTCGCTCTCCACCCTTAGCTCAGGCTTGTTGAATTCGAGGTTGGTGTCGACGATCGAGAACGCCTCCTCCTCCGCTGCCCGGGCCATGAACCGGGGCAGCATCTCGCGAAGATAGTCGAGGTTCGGCGCTTGCAGAACGAACTGCACCGGCAGGCCCCGGCGCCGGCCAACCGAGATCGTCGGTTCCTGGGTCACGAAGGTCAAAGCGCCCTGCACCTGCTCCAGGGCGCCTTCCAGGGTGTCGGCAATCTCCATCTGGCTGCGCTGGCGCTCATCCGCGGGGGTGAGCAGCAGCCGCATGAACCCGCTGTTCACCGAACTCGAAGCCCCGAAGCCGGGAGAGGTCACGCTGATGATCACCTGCGCGTCTTCGCCGACGATCTGGCGAGCCAACGCGATCTGGTCGTCCATGTAGGCGTCCATGTAGTCGAAGGTCGCCCCTTCGGGGCCGCGGCTGTTCACCCGGACGCTGCGACGATCTTCGAGTGGAGAGAGCTCCGAGGGCAACATGCCGGAGAGGATGAAGACCAGCGCCACACACACTCCAAGGATCGGCCAAGCCAGCCAGCGTCGACGCAGCATCTGATCCAGCAAACGCCCGTAGCCCTCCGACAGGCTCTCGAAGAATGGCTCCGTCCGCTCGTAGAGCCATGGATGATGCTCGCGCTTTCGCAACAGTTTGGTGGCCAGCATCGGCGTCAGCGTCAGGGCAACGAACGAGGAGATCACGACCGCTGTTGCCAACGTCAGCCCGAATTCACGGAACAACATGCCGGTCAGGCCGCCGAGAAAAAAGATCGGCAGCAGGACTGCAACCAACGCCAGCGTGGTGGCGATGACGGCGAAGAATATCTCCTCCGTTCCCAGCAACCCTGCCTGAATCGGGTTGCGACCACGCTCGATTTTGGCGTAGATGTTCTCGAGCACCACAATGGCGTCGTCGACCACCAGCCCGATCGCCAGCACCATGCCGAGCAACGTCAGGACGTTGATCGAAAAGCCAGCCAGATCGAGAACGAAGAAAGTTCCGATCAGTGAGACCGGGACGACCAGCACCGGCACCAGGGTGGTTCGCCAATCGCGCAGAAAGCAGAAGATCACCAGCACCACCAGACCCAGCGCCAGCAGCAGGGTCTGGCGCACCTCCTGAACCGACGCCCTGATGAACTCGGTGGCGTCGAAGGCGAAGTCGAGTTCGATGTCGGCGGGAAGGGTCGGACGCATCAACTCGACCCGATGTCTGAACTCGTCGACGATCTCGACAAAGTTCGCACCCGGCTGCGGCGACGCGACCACCGCGACCATCGGGATGCCGTCCTTCTTGAGTACCGTGCGGCGATTGCGCGGCCCGATCTCTGCCCTGCCGATGTCCCGGAAGCGCAGAATCCGCCCGCCCTCAGCCCTCAGGATCAGATTATTGAAGTCCTCCGGAGTCGACATCCGACTCATCGTCCGCACCGGTAGTTCGACGTCCCGCCCTTCGATGCTTCCGGCCGGTAGTTCGACGTTCTCACGCGCCAGGGCATTGCGGACATCGACCGGCGACAGGCGGTGTGCCACCAGCTTCATCGGATCGATCCAGAGTCGCATGGCGTAGCTCTTGTCTCCCCAGACCTGGATGCGACTCACCCCTGGGATGGTCTGCAGGCGTTCCACGAAGACTTCATCCGCAAGCCGCGACAGATCGAGCAGAGATCGCTGACTGGAGCCCACAGCAAGGCCGATGATGGGAAACGAGTCGGCGCTCGACTTCCCCACCGAGGGCGCGTCGATCTCGGACGGTAGCTGACCGAGACTGCGAAAGACCCGGTCGCGGACATCGTTGGCGGAGGTCTCGAGATCATGTCCGAGATTGAACTCGACCCGGATCGTGCTGCGTCCGTCGCGCGACACCGAGGTCAGGGTGCGAATGCCATCGATGCTGTTGACCGCCTCCTCGAGGAGCTCTGTGATCTGCGACTCCACCACTTCGGCGCTGGCGCCACGGTAGTTGGTGGTAATGGTGATGATCGGCGGATCGACCGCGGGGAACTCGCGCACCCCGAGCCGGGAGAATCCGATGCCGCCGAAAAGAAGAATCGCCAGCGACAGCACCACCGCCAGAACCGGTCGCCGGATGCTGATCGAAGAAAGGCTCAGGGCAGACTCTCTCCCGCCGGCTCCGACACCACGACTTCGACGCCCGGAGCGAGTCGAGACACATTCGAAACGATCACCAGTTCACCTTCGGCCAGCCCGGCGACGATCTCGACCCGGGGTGTCGGTCCGAATCCCGGTCTCGACGCGGCGTACCATCGCCCGCCCTTCTTCGAGTACGAAAACCTTCTTGCCGCCGAGTTCCGGGATCACGGCGATGCTGGGTACAGAGATTGCCGAGGAGGCTTCGCGAACGGAGATCTCGACTTCGGCAAAGGCGCCAGGGATCAGTTCGCCGTGAGGATTGGCGGCGCGCGCCCGCAGGGTCAGGCTCCGCGTCAGCGGGTCGATTCCGGGCTCACGGGCATAGATCACACCCTGATGCGCATTCTCGACTCCCTGCACGCGGAAGATAACTCCAGCGCCATTCCTCACGGCACGCGCATAGGCTTCCGGCACCGAGAATTCGAGTTTCACCGGATCGAGATCCTGCAGACTCGTCAGCGGTGTCTGGTTGGAAACAAAGCTGCCGACACTCACCATCCTCAGGCCCACCTGGCCCGCGAAGGGTGCCCTGATCTCCGCTCGGGCGAGAATCGCTCTCCTCAACTCGAGTTCGGAGCGCTGGACATTCATTTCGCCGACAGTGAAATCGTAGTCCTCCTGGCTCAGCAGGCCGTCATCGACCAACTGCCTCTGTCTCGATTCCTGTCGCTGGAACAGCTCGTATCGATGGAGCGCGCGATCCCTCTCGGCCTCGAGAGTCCTGGTATCGAGCCGGATCAGGACCTGCCCTGTAGCGACCCGGGTGCCTTCCTCGAACAGAACCTCGGCCACCTTGCCGGCGATCTCGCTCACGATCTCGACCCGTTCATTGGCGAGAACGGTACCGGTGGTTTTCAGGTGTTCTTCGATCGAGTCCTTCTGCGCTTCCTCGACGCGAACCGGAATGCGGGTGTCGTACTCGATAGCCGGCGCCTTGACCGCGAGTCTTTCAGACCTCGCCGACCACCAGCGGGGCAGGAACATGGCGGCGGCGAGAGCGCCCAGAAGGATCGTCCAACGCAGAGTCGAGGAGATTCTTGCCATCGTTCGCCAGTCCAGCCTGATGGTGTCTCTCAGGAAGTCAGCCGATGCAGCCTAGCACTGCCGTTGCCGCGCGCGCGAGAGGCTGGTGCGGTATTCTCTTGCGCCTGTCACGGGTGCGCTATCTGGCGGTAGCGGGCCGCTTTACAAGGGGAAGTTCCATGCGCAAGAAAGTCATACTCGCCTATTCCGGCGGCCTCGATACCGCCTGCATTCTCAAGGTCCTGCAAGAACGGGACTACGAGATCGTCGCCTTCGTTGCCGATGTCGGCCAACAGGAGGATTTTGAGGCGGTGGCAGAGCGGGCTCGTGCCAACGGCGCAGCCAAAGTCGTGGTCACGGACCTGCGACGGGAGTTCGTCACCGACTTCATCTTTCCCGCCATCGCCGGTAATGCGATCTACGAAAACCGCTACCTACTCGGCACCGCGCTGGCCAGGCCGCTGATTGCCCGGCGCCAGGTCGAGGTGGCCCGCGAAGAGGGCGCGCAGGCCGTCTCCCACGGAGCCACTGGCAAGGGGAACGACCAGGTCCGGTTCGAACTCGGCTTCGCCGCCCTCGCACCCGATCTCGAAATCATCTCACTCTGGAAAGAGCGCGAATTCCTGGATCGTTTCCAGGGCCGCCAGGACCTGCTGCGCTATGCCGAAGAACAGGGCATCGAAGTCGAGGCTTCGTTCGAGAAATCCTTCAGTACCGACGAGAACCTCATGCACCGGAGCTATGAGTCGGGCGTACTCGAGGATCCCACCCAGCCACCTGCAGAAGACATGTTCAAGCTCACCCGCTCCCCCAGAGATGCTCCGGACGAGCCTGGCCGCATCGAGATCCACTTCAAGGACGCTGTGCCGAAGCGGTTGATCGAACTCGAATCGGGCACCGAACACACCGATCCACTCGAGATTTTCCTGCGTCTCAACGAGATCGGCGGCCTGCACGGCATCGGCCGGGTCGACATGGTCGAGAATCGGTTCGTAGGCATCAAGTCGCGTGGGGTCTACGAGACGCCTGGCGGCACCGTCCTCCACCTCGCCCTCAGGGATCTCGAAGGGGTGGCGATGGACCGCGAAGTGCTTCGACTGCGCGATTCACTCTCACCCAAGTTCACCGAGCTGATCTACAACGGGTTCTGGTTCAGTCCAGAGATGGACTTCGTGCGAGCGGCCTTTGCGAAGTCCGAAGAGCTGATCGATGGCTATGTGCGCCTCGAACTCTACAAGGGCGGCATGTCGGTGCTGGGACGTGAGTCCCACAGCTCGCTCTATGACCGTGAGCTGGCGTCGATGGACGTCGAGGGCGGCTACGATCAGGTGGACGCCAGGGGATTCATTCGCATCAACGCACTACGGCTCGAGGCGCACAAGCTCATCCTGCGCCGGACTGCTGCGGACGAGCCGGCGGAGGAAGAGGAGTGACGCGTCTCTGGGACAAGGGGAGCGCACTCGACGCTGCGGTCCTGCGGCTGACCACCGACCGCGATCCCGAGCTCGACATCCATCTCGTGCCATCGGACTGCCTCGGATCGGCGGCGCATGCGTGGATGCTCGAGTCGATCGGTATCCTCACCGAAACGGAACGCATCGGGATCGAGCAGGAGTTGAGCGTCATTGCCGCCGAGGCAGTGGCAGGCGAATTCGTCATCTCCCGCGAGCAGGAAGACGGTCATACCGCCATCGAGAATCGCCTGACCGAGCGCCTCGGCGATGCCGGCGGCAAGATCCACACCGGACGGAGTCGCAACGACCAGGTGATCGTCGCCCTGCGGCTCTGGGGACGCGAGAAGACCCTGGAGCAGCTCGAAGCGTTGCTCGAAACCGTGCAGCGTTTGTTGGCGCTCGCGGACCAGCATTCTGGCACCAGCTTCCCGGGACACACCCACACCCGTCAGGCAATGCCCACGACTCTGGGCCACCACTTCGGCGCCTGGGGCGGGAATCTGCTCGACAACGTGCCCTGGCTGCAGGCCGCGTTCCGGCACACCAATCGATCGCCTTCGGGCTCTGCATCCGGCTTCGGCGTTGGCCTGCCTCTGGAGCGACAACTGGTATCCGATCTGCTTGGGTTCGAATCGGTCCAGGTCAACACTCTCGCGGTCCAGAACGACCGCGGCAAGACTGAGTACCTGGCGCTCGCGGCCGCTGCCGCAGTCGCCACCGACCTGGGCCGACTCAGCGCTGATCTGCTCTGGTTCTCGAGTGACGAGCTGGCCTTCCTGTCGCTCTCGGAAGCGGTGACGACCGGCTCGAGCCTGATGCCGCAGAAACGCAATCCCGACGCGCTCGAGCTCATCCGGGCCCGGGCCGCCCAGCTCCGAAGCCTTCAGTCGGAGGTGGGAAGCATCTATGGCTCACTCCCTGCGGGATACCACCGCGATCTGCAACTCACCAAAGAGCCCTATCTGCGCGGCATGCAGAGCCTGGTCGACATGCTCACCACTCTCGGACCGGTACTCGATGGGCTCGAGGTCGATGTCGAGCGCTGCCGGACAGCCATCCTCCCTTCGAGTGGCGCCACAGATGCGGCGCTCGCTGCCGCCGCCGAGGGTGTCCGTTCCGAGAGGCCTACCGGTCCACCGAGGCGCCGACGGAGGACGTCTCTGAGCTCTGGCGCAACCGAACCCACCTGGGCGCTCCTGGCAACTCGAGCCTCGTGGACCAGCACGCGATGGTGGCCGAAGCCCGGACCTGGCTCGATAGCCACCGCCCCACGATCGACCCGCGGCTCGCGAGCATCATCCCCGCGGAGCCGAAGTAAACGTCCTGCGCATCCAAGGAGGCCACCCATGATGAACCGAGTCCTCGCGATCACTCTGGCAGTTTCCCTCGCCCCTATAGGCCTGTTCGCCGACGAAACCAGTACCGGGAAGATCGACGCTCAAGTCTGGTCAGTGGTTTCAAGAACCGTGGCTGAGCACGACATCGCAGGCATGGCCGCCGTCTATCATCCGGCGGCGGTGCTGGTTCATGCCGGGGCCACCGTGCCAATCACTCCACAGCTCGCCAGTTGGGGTGAAGGGATGGAGCGGATGAAGGACGCGGGCATCACCGCCCAGGTCTCATTCCGCTTCGATACGCGGCAGGACGACGAGAACACTGCCTTCGAGACCGGGATCTTCAGATACTCGACTGTCGATCCGTCGGGAGTGGAAAACGCCAGTCTCGTTCGCCTCGAGGCCCTGCTGATCAAACAGGATGGAACCTGGCTGATTGTGATGGAGCGTCAACTCGGAGCCGCTGAGGAAAGCGAGTGGAAAGCCCTCGCCGCATCCGACTGAGGTGCGCTCGGGTCGCTGCGATTAACTGAATCAGAACTTCAGCCGGTGCACCGCCTTCCTAGAGCGCGAGCGTCGCCAGTTCGCGCGCATGATCGGTTCGCGTCCTCCCGGCCGGTCCTGCAGGCCGAGATAATTCCATCGAGGGCGAGGTTGCTGCGAGCCAGAAGACCCTCGAACCTCTGTCCAGGGGCTAGAATGGCACTGGGTAGCCCAACGCCATGAACCTCAGAGATCTCCTTTCCACCGGCAGGCGAAACTCACCCCAAAAGCAAGCGCTGCTGCTGATCGACGGGACCGGGGAGCCACAGGCCTGGACTTTCGAGGAGCTGTTCGACCAGGCGAGCCGCCTTGCGGCCGGCTTCGCCGAACGGGGTCTCGAGCGGGGTGACCGGGTAGCCTTCTATCTCGGCAGCTGTCCGGAGTTCGTGATCGCCTATCTCGCAGCGATCGAACTCGGTGCCATCGTGGTGCCGATCAATCTGGCCTACCGAAGGCTGGAGATCGCCAATATCGTCGCCGACGCGCAGCCCCGCTTCGTTCTCACCGAGAAGGATCGGCTCAGCGACCTTAACCAGGTTGCGGCCGAGGACCGGGCCTCGGTCGAAAAA
>PVMS01025136.1_pt1 | contig 10122 bp, 9 predicted proteins | sample 1853461 | NCBI WGS metagenome assembly PVMS01 (sample SAMN08582032, study PRJNA380276) | Marine sediment metagenome, whole genome shotgun sequencing project. | isolation source: ocean sediment barecode stripped | collected 2017
GCCAATAATCAACCTGTTTGTGATGGTAGTGCAGTCCACGCAATACACCGGCGGCTGATTCGGATCGATTACTTTGAACCACCGACCATTGCCGTTGAGGGAACCATTCCTTTCGAAATAACTCGGTGAATCGGCCGCGATCGTCCTGATAAGCATCTAGCTGGACGAGAAATACGCCCTGGATATGCTCAGATTCCGTGATAATGGGCATTCTTAATACTCCGAATAAATGGCGGCTTCGGTGATAGACGTTATTGCTTGAAGAGATTGCGGATGAAAAACCACATGTTGGCCGGTCGTTCGGCAAGGCGGCGAACAAAGTAAGGATACCAGGCCGTGCCATATGGAACATAGATCCGTACCGAATAACCGTCCTTGATCAGTTCTTGCTGTAAATCGCGACGAATACCATACAGCATCTGGAATTCATATTGGTCAGGGTTAATTTGGTGGATAGCCGCATAGGCCTTTGTGGCCATGATCATCTTCTCATCATGAGTGGCTATACCGAGGTGGACGCCCTTTTCGCGGGCAGGTTCACTCAGCATCATATTAACCAATTTGATATAATTAATATCAGTGTCATTCTTATCGGGATAGGCGATATCTGGTGGTTCCGCATAGGCGCCCTTGCACAAGCGAACCCAGGCGCCCTCATCGATCAGTTGCGTGACATCCGCTTCGCTCCGGTATAAGTAAGATTGAATGACTATCCCGACATTTTGGAACTCATATTGATCTTGCAACCTGTGATAGATATCGAGCGTCGTTTCGACCAGCTCGCTTTCCTCCATATCGATACGCACTTTGTTTCCGAATTGGCTTGCCCGCATGAGGATCAGGCGCAAGTTTTCCAGGGCTAACCCTCTCTCAATTCTAAGACCGAGTTGGCTTAACTTCACCGAAACATTCGCATCTAGACCGTCTTCTTCTATCCGATCTAACAATCTCAGGATCTCATCGCGAGCGGATATAGCAACCCCTCGATCATTCACACTCTCGCCTAAATAGTCGAGCGTAACCGTCATGCCCCGGGAATTGAGCGCTCTTGTTGCCGCCATGACTTCGTCAATTGATTCACCGGCAACAAACCGCCGGGCAACCGTACGGGAAATTTGTAGGTTTTCAACGATATTTCTGGCCCATGTAGCATGAGACAAATAAATCAGCGCATTGCGCAGCCATCTCTCGCCAAATTTATAAGCAAGAATCGCCGCGATACTAAGGAAAAGCAATGGGAGGATAAAGAACAATTTCTTACCAGATGACTTCCTCTTGTTCATGGTTTTGTGCTCAACTGATAACCTATCTTTGGTAACTAGCGCCAGGCTCTTAGTGAATAGCCCCCGTCTAAAACAATTGTTTGCCCGCACATCATTTTTGCCTGGGAAGAAGCGAGGAAGCAGACGACGTCGGCCACATCTTCTGTGGTGACAAGCCTTCCTGCAGGAGTGTTTGAGCCAACTTCCTTGATTACCGCCTGCCCGTACTCCTCGAATGAGGCAAAATGCCTCAGAGCATCCGTATCGACAAGGCCCGGTGAAACAGCATTTACGATGATATTATTGTCGGCTAACTCGACCCCCAGGTAACGCACAAGTGTTTCCAACGCCGCCTTAGACGCGCCAACTGTCACATAATCGGGGATAACGCGTTCTGATCCCAGGCTTGAAATTGCTATAATCGCACCCCCGCCATGTTTTTCCATCAGGGGCACGGCATGTTGCGCGGCAAATAAGAAGGAGCGGGCGTTGATATTCATCGTCCAGTCCCAGCCTTTTGGCTTCTGTTCCATGACGCTCCGATTAAAGCCAGAGGCAGCATTATGAATGAATATATCCAGGCCATCGAACGTCGCCTCAATCTGGGCAAACATCGCCGCCAGGCTGTCAATATTGCCGACATTTGCTTTTACAACCAGCGCCTGGCTGCCCTTGGCCCTGATCGCTTCGGCGGTTTTTTCGGCCGGAGCGCGGTTGCGGAAGAAGTTGACCACCACGTGCGCGCCCAATTGCCCGAAACGTAAGGCGATCGTCCGGCCGATTCCCCGGCCCGAACCAGTAATTAGCACGACTTTATCTTGAAATTGACTCATAGTTGCCTCTGGGTAACCAGGATCGGATATCGCAATCTACGGAAAGAACACCGTCCAATCTTGAATGTAGATTGTAACCCGCCCTGGGCAGCAAGCAACAGAATTTCCCTGCGCGCTTGGCCTCAATTCGTTTCTGCCGTAAAATGAACAAGCATGATTCCGACTCATGTTAATTTAAAATATCGGCTATTGATTACCTCGAAAGTGTCTTTATTACCTTTGAATAACATAGGGACACAGGTGGATGTTCTCAGCCGACTATATTCTAAAAACCCTTGCATTAATCAAGTAAGCTGACTTCCCATTCTGATCAAAGTGGACTTAGAACAGAAATGTCAAAAATAGTTGATTTAACATTGCTCGATTCACTCCTGGAGAAATACCAGGGACGAAAAAGGGATGCCTTGCTGCCTCTTTTACATGAAGCCCAAAGCCTATATGGCTGGCTTCCAAGAGAAGTCCAGATGGCAGTAGCTGAGACGCTTCGTGTACCTCTAGCCGAAATTCATGGCGTTGTTGAGTTCTATACGATGTTCTACAACGAACCGACAGGCCGTCGGGTTATCCGCGTTTGCGAAGATGTAGCCTGCCAATTGGCCGGTGCGGAAACCGTGATGGCTGCGCTGGAGGATCGACTGGGGCTGGCTCCGGGTGGAACTGATCTTGAGTCCGATATCTCGCTAGAATATGTTCAATGTCTCGGCCTCTGCGAGCATGCGCCGGCCGCGTTGGATGGAAGACGGGCGGCCGGGAATTTGACGTTTGAGAGCGTGCCAGCGTTAGTGGAGGGAGTATGGCCAGAGCCAGAGCACAAGCTCTACGGAACGCCGGTTATGCGAATGGGCTTTATCGAGAACCGGGATTGCTGCAATCTGCCTGCCTATAAGGCAAGCGGTGGCTACCAGGTCCTTCAGCGGATCATCCGACTCGAGACGCAGGAACTTCTTGATTTAGTCGACCAGACTGGCATATTGGGCCGCGGCGGGGCCATGTTTCCATTAGGGCGTAAATGGAGCTTCACCCAGGGAAGCATTCATCAAGCCAAGCACATTGTTGTCAACGCCGATGAAAGCGAGCCAGGCACGTTCAAAGATCGCTACATCATGGAGAGAGATCCTTTTGCAGTTATAGAGGCAGCCACAATAGCTGCTTACGCCATCGGCGCGGAAAATGGATGGATATTTATTCGAGGTGAGTATCCACGTTGCCATGATCGCTTGAGTGAGGCCATTATAGAGGCACGCGAAAACGGATACCTGGGCAAGAATATAATGGATAAAGCAGGATTTGATTTTGATATCGAGATCAGGGTTGGCGCCGGCGCATATATTTGCGGCGAGGAAACAGCCTTATTTGAGGCAATTGAGGGCAAGAGGGGATTTCCTCGAATAAAGCCCCCCTTTCCAACTACCCATGGCCTTTTCGGCGAACCCACGGCTATTAACAATGTCGAAACCCTGGTCACGAGCCTTACGGCTATGACTATCGGGATAGATGAGTGGCGCAAACATGGTACCGAGCAATCACCCGGAACGAAGTTATTTTGCTTAAGTGGGCACATCGAATTACCGGGACTATATGAGGTCCCCTTTGGTACCTCTATCGGCGAGTTGATTGAAATGGCCGGAGGCGTGCCGGAGAACAGGGAAATCCAGGCTCTGCTCCTGGGGGGTGCGGCAGGTGTCTTTGTTTCTCCCGACCTGTTAGAGATGCCTTTGACCTATGAAGATGCCAGGGCGCATAATGTGCCGCTTGGCTCCGGGGTCGTGATGGTATTTGACGATACGGTTGATCTGCGCGCACCTTTGTATCATTTGAGCCAATTTTTTGCCCACGAAAGTTGCGGAAAATGTTTTCCTTGCCAGCTCGGAACCCAACGCCAGATGGAAATTCTTCGCCGTGTTGCCCTTACCGGGGCAGCAATGCCTGGCGATAGACAAGCGCTGAACGATGTGGGTTTGGCTATGACAGAAACGTCACTTTGCGGTCTTGGTCAGACGGCCGCTTCTGCCATATTAAGCGCCGTGCAATTATGGCCGGAGTTGATAGAGTGAATCAAAAAGTATCGATTCAGCAAGCCGATTCAGACGGCGAGACTTTCGAGAACCCGATCGCGTCCGGCAGCGTAAAGCCAGCTTTTTATATCAGCATCAGCGCTGGCTCTGTCACATCTGTCGCCGGTGAAATTGTTAACGAATCCCTGGTTTGTATATCGGTTAATGGCCAAGAATTAGCAACCTTTATGTGCTCGCCGACCTCTCTGGATCAGCTGGCATTAGGATTTCTTTTCAACGAACAATTTATAAGCGATATGAGTGATGTTCGTTCGATTCATGTCTCAAAAGGTGATACATGTGTAGATGTCTGGTTGAATAATGCTAAATTCGAGGTGCCTGAACGCAGGATCATTACGGCCGGATGTGGCGGCGGTATCACCTTTGATGATCTCTCTGAACAACATGATCCTTTGGTGTCGACCCGATCTGCTACACCTGAAATTTTGGCAGACCTGATGAAACAGACGCATTTGGGCGCTGACCTATATCATCGGGCCAGAGGAATTCACACGGCCTCATTGGCCGATGGAGAATCCCTATTGCTACAAGTTGAAGATATCGGCCGGCATAACTGCCTGGATAAATTGGCCGGCGCCGCGCTGCTAAATGACATTTCGTCCAAAGATCTTTTATTATTCAGTAGCGGCCGGATAAGTAGCGAAATGATTAACAAGGCCAGGCGATTGCAGACGCCGATAATATGTTCTCGCACATCCCCGACCGCCTTATCCGTCGCCCTGGCCGATGCCTGGAATATTTCCATCGTAGCCTATGTGCGGCAAAACCGAATGCGGGTATATACACATCCAGAACGCATTGAAGGCGCCCAGGTATGAGAGTGTGGTCATAAAATCACGAGTTACTTCAGGAAATGGAAATTAAATGAGTGAAACAGTAACCCTCACCATAGACGGGCAGCAAGTCACCGTAAAGAAGGGGACAACGATTCTTGATGCGGCCGCGCAGATTGGAATTGAGATTCCTATAATCTGTTATGAACCACCGCTTACGGGCAACGGTTTGTGCCGAATTTGTTCTGTTGATGCCGGCTGGCGAGTCCAATTAGCGGCTTGCGTTACCGAGTGTCAGGACAATATGAATATCCAAACGGCCAGTGAGAATGTCAACATTGGGCGAAGGACTATCTTAGAACTACTTGCTTCCACGGTCGATTTGGATGAGGCGCCCGATCTGTTGGCCCTAATGGATGAATATGGAGCAGTTCCGGAAAGGTTTATCGAGGCAGAACGCCGGACAGCACCTATCTATGATGACAACCCATTTTACATTCGCGATTACAACCAATGCATCAACTGCTGGCGATGTGTGCAGGTTTGCGCAGAAGATGCCCAGTATACCTTCGCCCTCAATTTTGATGGCCGGGGCTTCCATACCCAAATAGGTACATTTCAGGGAGACGGCATGATGGACACGACCTGTGTTTTCTGTGGTCACTGTGTATCTGTTTGTCCGACCGGGGCTTTAAAACCCAAACGGCAGTTGCTGTTAGAACAGGGCACCGATCCGGACGCAATCTTTGAGCTAACACGAGGTGGTCATCGTAAGCATCGTCGCAAATCATAATGCTCTGCACTGCCGATTAAACCATTGAACCAAATTGGCTGTCTGTTTATGTTTTCTAAACTGAGCGCGATTATTGATTATTAAGTTGGAGTAACAACATGGTAAAACCTGACCGGCTAGTCAGAACAACCTGCCCGTATTGTGGTGTAGGTTGCCAAATGGACCTTAGCGTGAGCGATAATCTTATTTACCGGGTGGACGCACCCGCTGATTCAGCGCCGAATTATGGCATGCTATGTGTAAAGGGTCGATTCGGAACTGATTTTGTCAGACATCCCGGCCGGGTAAAGAAGCCCTTAATTAGAACCAATAGAGAGGAGGGGCGTAGCGCTCCGCCACTCTGGCGAGAGGCAAGTTGGGATGAGACCCTGGACATGGTCGCCGAAAATTTAACCCGAATCAGTACGACCTATGGCGGAGACGCCATAGCCGCTTACGCAAGCGCAAAGGCAACTAACGAAGATAACTATGTCTTTCAGAAGATGATTCGTGTCTTGTTCCAGACGAACAATATTGACCATTGTGCAAGATTATGCCACGCCGGCTCCGTTACTGGATTGCAACTGTCATTGGGTTCCAGCTCGATGTCAAACTCGATTGCCGAGATGGAAAATCTCGAGGCATTCATCGTTACCGGGTCCAACACCACAGAGACCCATCCAGTCATTGCCAATTTTCTTAAGCGAGCCGTCAGAAAAAACGGGGCAAAACTTATTGTCATTGACCCGAGACGCATCGAAATGACTGATTTTGCTACGACCTGGTTGCGACAAAAACCGGGAACCGATGTGGCAGTTTTTCAAGCGATGGCTCATGTCGTTGTCAAGGAGAGGTTGTACGCGGAAAGTTTTATCAGCGAAAGAACCGAAGGATTTCAAGAATACATCGAGTCTTTGGAGACGTTCACCCCAGAATGGGCTGAAAAGGTGAGTGGTGTTCCTGCGGAATTGATCGTGCAGGCAGCCCGTATCTATTCCGGCGCGAATCGGGCCTCTATCTACTGGGGAATGGGTATCAGCCAAAGCACTCACGGGACGGATAATACGCTCACTCTCGTTAACCTGGCTCTGATGTGTGGGCATGTGGGACGGGCTGGGACGGGGTTGAATCCACTCCGCGGTCAAAACAACGTGCAAGGTTGCTCTGATAGTGGTGGCTTGCCAAATGTGTTTACAGCATACCAAAGTGTTGCTGACCCTTTGATTAGAGGGAAGTTTGAGCAGGTATGGGGCAGAGAATTGAATCCATCCCCGGGGCTGACGGCAACGGAGATGTTTGACGGGGCTTATGGAAACGCCATCCGGGCGATGTTCATCCTGGGTGAGAATCCGATGATGAGTGAACCGAACCAGGCGCACACCAGAAAGGCCCTGGAGAATCTAGAGTTTATGGTTTGCCAGGATATATTCATTAACGAAACTGGAGAATTGGCAGATGTGATTCTTCCGGCAACCAGTTTTGCGGAAAAGGATGGGACGTTTACCAATACGGATCGTCGCGTGCAGCGCTGCCGGGCGGCCGTTGATCCGGTTGGCGACTCACGGCCGGATTGGTTGATTCTAAGTGATTTGGGTCGCAGGATTGGCCAAAGACTTGGCATTGACCTGGCGGCCACTTTTGATTACCAGAGCCCACAGGAGATTTGGGAGGAAATGCGCCAGGTGACCCCCGAATTTTTTGGGATCGATTACGATCGCCTGGATCGGGAAGGGGGAGTACATTGGCCCTGTCCGACTTTTGATCATCCAGGCACACCATTCCTGTTCGCCGACGAGTTTCCCAGAGGTCGCGGCAAGTTCTGGCCAGTTGATTACGGCACCGAATCGGAGCAGCCAGATGAAGAATACCCGTATAATCTAAGCACCGGCCGGGTCCTCTACCATTGGAGCGGGAGTACGATGACCGGACGCTCGGCTCTTGAAGATGTCTACCCAGAGGCGACCTGTGAGATTCATCCAGATGATGCAGAAGCAATCGGTTTATCGGCCGGTGACTGGGTCGAAGTATCTTCACGGCGAGGTTCGATTAAACTCCGGATATTGATTACAGGTCGATCACCACAAGGGACGGTCTTCATACCTTTCCACTTTGCGGAAGCGGCCGCTAATATCTTAACGCTTGACAGGGTCGATAAAAAAGCGAAGATTCCCGATTACAAAAATACCGCGATAAGGATAAAAAAAAGCGACCCTCCGTTGGGGTTGGATGAAGGCTACGAGGCGCCATTAAAAGATCGGGGTGCGATCAAAGATCCTGTCCAGATCCACTAAAGATTTGATAGTTTACGACGCGTCGGGAATTACACTAGCCAGGCAAATCCCAAAATGACGAATGAGGAAGAAGCCACCAATCTATTATTGGCATGCTTATCAATATAATACGGATTACCTTATCTCCATCCAGCCTAATTTTGGGCCGTCGCGGACAAGGATATAATATCCTCCCAATCTAATAATGAGAAATATTCAAACGGTATGTAACTGTGGGCGTTGATTTCAGCGTCTGATAAATACACGATTTGCAACCCAGCTGGGGCTTGGCTTGCTTGGACGCATGCCCACGAGCGCCGGCTATCGCCTGGCTGACTTCGCTGCCGATCGATTGACCTCCCGGAAAGATCAACCAATTATAAGCGGGATGCGCGGTAATTTTCGGGTTGCATTTGGCGAGGATATGACCTCAGCGGAGTTCGACGAGGTTGTCAGGCGTACAATGCGTAACCGCGCCAGGGCCATTTTCGACTTTTACCACACTTTGGGAAAGGACTCAAAGATGATGGCGCTGGTAAATTATAGCCCCCAGTTTGAAGCGTTTCTGAAGAAGAATATCAACAATGAACAAGGCGCTGTTGTGGCAGTGGTTCATATGGGAAATCCAGAATTGGCGGCTATTGCCTGCCCGCTGAGAGGCATGCGCGGCCTTGGTTTAACTTTTCCTGGGGATAGTGGGGGATATGATCTCCTAAATGAGATCCGTGAAAGGGTCGGTGTCGAGGCCATGCCAACTACTATGACCTCGCTAAAGAAGGCGGTCAGGCACTTAAAGAATAACGGCACGATTTTTACAGGCTTAGATAGACCGTTGCCAGAATCGGGCTACAAACCAAATTTTTTTGGAAGACCGACCTCGTTGCCGGTACACCATGTCATGATGGCTCTCAAAGCTGACGTGCCAATAATCGTGTTTGGTAGCAAACGCGGTACGGACGGTAGGTACGATCTCATGATTTCAGATTTCATCCATATGGAAAGACATTCAGACCGGAAAACGGACCTCCTTTCAAATACTGAGCGATTGCTTACAATAGCAGAGGGGTATATTCGACAAGCACCTGAGCAGTGGGCCATGTTTTACCCGTTGTGGCCTGAAAGTCAGGCTGCATAACAGTAGGCGACAGGTTAATGACTGATAAAACAAAACACAAACGCGTCAATGATATATTGTTTGGGCCTCTTGAACGGCCGGCGTTGCAGTGGCTTGCAGCCCATTCACCAGGCTGGATGACTCCTGACATATTGACCCTGATCGGAATAATTGGGGCGCTGGTCATCTTTGCTGGTTATGTTCTTTCGGGGAGTAATCCAGCGTTTCTTTGGCTAGCCAGCCTGGGATTCGTAATCAATTGGTATGGCGACAGCCTTGACGGCACCCTGGCTCGTTATCGTAAGATCGAGCGGCCGAAATATGGATTCTTTGTCGATCATACCGTGGACGCCTTTGGCCAATTGTGGATCTTAGCCGGTATTGGCTTATCGCCATATGTATCTTTTTCTGTCGCCATGCTGGCTCTGGTAGGCTACTTGATGATGTCTGTATTGGTTTATGTGACCACTTTTGTGACCGGGGAGTTCAAAATCTCCTATGGTAAGTTAGGTCCCACCGAAATCCGGGTCATTGCCATCCTGGCCAATGTCGCATTCTTTTTTGGTGGCGTTCGAATGATTGAATTCAGTTTCGGAACGTACCCGGTCTATGATCTATTAATCTTGGCGATTGCGCTGCTCTTGATAGGAATTTTCACAGTAACTACGGCAAGCCGAGCTTATGAGCTTTCCAAGATTGATGAGAGACACAAAGCAGAAGACAGCTAGGGAGAATTATGAAACTACTTGAAGGTAAAACGGCCCTGATTTTTGGCCTGGCAAATAAATATTCAATCGCTTGGGGCATCGCCCAGGCTTTTCATGAGCAAGGCGCCGAATTGGGTTTCAGTTACGGGATACCTCAATTGGAGCGCAGAGTCATGCCCCTGGCAGACCAGTTGGGTGTGGATTTCGTCGAAATGTGCGACGTAACCAAAGAAGAAGACAATGAAACTACTTGAAGGTAAAACGGCCCTGATTTTTGGCCTGGCAAATAAATATTCAATCGCTTGGGGCATCGCCC
>PVMS01178238.1_pt1 | contig 10122 bp, 8 predicted proteins | sample 1853461 | NCBI WGS metagenome assembly PVMS01 (sample SAMN08582032, study PRJNA380276) | Marine sediment metagenome, whole genome shotgun sequencing project. | isolation source: ocean sediment barecode stripped | collected 2017
CGAGACGATCTCCCAGCGGAAGTCGCTGCAGGCGTCGCCCGCCCCCTTCATCAGCTCGAGGTGCCGGGTGGCCACGGCCTGGCTCTCGTCGAGGTCTTCCAGGGTCCGCAGCGTCGGCGGCACGGCGCCGGTGAAGCCGGTTTGGTTCTGGAGCACGAACTTCCACACGTCGGCCACGACGCCGGATCCCGGCGTCCCCGGGAAGGGGGCGGGCGCACTGTTGACCAGGTAGACGTCGGTGGCGGGTGCGTAGGGGGCAAAATCCACGATCACGTCGGCGCGCTCGGCCGGCCCGAGGGTGATCTCGGTGAGCGGAACGGGAGCGGGCAGGAGTCCGCCGTCTCCGCCGATCAGCTGGAAGGTCGCCGGCGACGGACAGGGCGACACGTTCGAGCCGGGGCAGAACTGCAGCGTGTAGTGCCGCGAGTTCGCGCCGTTCAGCAGGCGGAGGCGGTACTTGCCCTGCTTCACGTTCTGGAAGGGCCAGACCCGACCGTTCACGAGGTTGGTCTCGCCGAAGAAGGTCTCCGTGACCGTCGCCGGGTATTGGAGCGAGCCGTCCGTGTGGAGCTGCGGTCCTGGATGACGAGAGGCACCTCGAACTCACCGTCGGGCAGTCCCAGCGCCTCCTCGGTGGCGTCGCGGATCAGGTAGAAGCCGGCGAGACCGAGGTACACGCCGAGCCGCGTCTGCCCGAGCGCGTGGTCGTGGTACCAGAGCGTCGTGGCGAGCTGATCGTTCGGATACGTGTACGTGTCCTGCGCGCCCGGAAGGAAGGTGTCCTCGGGATGCCCGTCCGAGTCCGCCGTCGTATGGGCGCCGTGGAGGTGCACGACCGTCTTCGGCAGGTTCTCGGCGCCGTGCGGGCAGAGATCGACGGGCAGCAGGTGGTCCGTGCGCAGGGGCTTCGGGGTGCCTGGGGCGGACGTGTCTCGCAGGTCGTTGATCCAGTTGACGGTGACCGTCTGGTCGCTGGTGGCCTCGATGGTGGGCCCGGGATAGACGGCGCCGGTGGGGCCGTCCCCGTAGGCCCAGAGCGTCGTCGCCGGGAGCTCCGAGTGGAGCGTCTGCTGGATCTCGCGCATGGCGATGTCGTAGGTCGCCACGCCGCCGGCGCTCCCGGTCGTGGGGCTCGCCACGGCCGGGATCGGCAGGGCGTCGACGAAGGGGGTGGGGATCACCGGACACGTGAGGCTCGCGCAGACGGTGCCGTTGCCCTGATAGGTCCCGCCGGCGATCCCGCAAGCCGTCGCAGTGACCGCATCGTTGCAAGTAGCCGAAGCGTCGGGGATGCAGCAGGCACCGGTGGGCTCGGCGATCTCGTCGTAGACGAGGGTGAGCGTCGGCCGGTCGAGCGCCGCGCCCTCGCGGCTGGTGAAGCGTCGGGCCGTGCCCCCGGACTCGTCTCCGATCACGACCCAGCCGTGGTTTTGGCTCGGGCTGTCGAGGAAGAGCTGGGCATCCGCCACGAGTTCGGTCGTAGAGGGCCAGGTGTAGGGGCCGAGCGGCAGCACGACCTGGGTGGTGCTCGCCATGGCGACGTAGTCGCCGCCCGCGCTCGTCCAGTTCGAGCCGGGATTGAAGGTATGGATCCAGGTGGCGTCACCCGCCGTGGAGAGCGCGCCGCCGCCGACCGTGCTCAACGACGTTCCCTCTCCCCACTCGGCGAGGGCGCGGTGGAACGTCGTAGTGGCGAAGACGAAGATCGGCGGGATGCCCTCGAGGTTCATGGTGATCGAGGCGCTGGTGACCGTCGCACCGGCGGGGACGTTCCCGGCCACGTCGAACTCGAGCACCGCGCGGTGCGCGAGGTCTCCTCCGTTCGAGCCGGTTCGCCCGATGAACAGGGGGCCCAGCGCGTTGCTGACGGCTCCGCCCACGTCCTCGATGTGCGAGTTGTCCTTGATCGGCTCGATCGTGACGGTTCCTGCGTTCGCTGCGATCGGGGTCAGGAGGGCGAGGGCTAGAAACAGGGAACAGCTGCGGGTCAGCAGGGTGAGCGCGCGGTACATGAGCGAGGCCTTTGAGCCGAGGAGGAATCGGAGGAATGAGAATAGCGTCTTCGAACGAAGCGGCCCGCGCGGGAGAACCCCGCGCGGGCCGCGACACTCGAATTCGGTGCGTTATCCCTCGCTTGCCCCCGCTACTCGCAGGGCAGGTCGGCCAGGGTCAGGTTCGGGAAGTTCGCCGCCTCCACGTACTCCGTCTTGTACACGTTGGAATCGAAGCAGTTGTCGAAGGGGTCCGGGTCCGGGACCGGCGGGAACGGGAACGCCGCCGGGAACAAGACGTCGGCCGCGAAGACGATGTCCGCCCCCGGGGTGAGTGCCCGGTCCGGGTCGGGGAAGTTTCCGTTGTCGAGGACCACGTTGTTGCGCACCTCCAGCCCGTCGACAAAGGGCTCGATCCTCGGGTCGAGCAGGAAGAACGGGTTCCCGTCCGATGCGATGCCGAAGCTGTCGTTCCGGGCGATCTCGTTCCTCCGGATCACGACGTTGTCAGCCCCGACGTTGAGGATGCCTGAGCCGACCGGCAGGAGGGCGAGGTTGCCGACCGCGACGGGGTTGGGACGGTTGTTGTCGTGCACGATGTTCTCCTCGATGAGGATGTTCTCACCGAAGGGAATGTTCAGCCCCGGGAGCACCACGACAAAGATGCCAGCCGTGTTGTTGCGGGTCTGGTTCTTGCGCACGACGATGTCCTGGGAGTTCTCCACCTCGATGCCGATGGTGCTGTCCTCCACGATGTTGAACTCGACGACTCCTCCCGCGCTCTGGCCGATGTAGACGGCCGCATCGTTGTGGCCCGAGGCGTAGTTGTTCGACACGAGGCCGTTCGTCGAGCAGACGGGATAGGGCCCGTACTCGGCGTTGTCCAGGTAGCGCCCCCCGACCATCGCGTAATCGTTCACGTTGGCGATGAGCACTCCGGAGTTGTCCGCATTCTTGATCGTGAAGCCCTCGATGCGGAAGCCCTGGATCCGGCCGTCCTGGCAGCCGCCGCTGCGGCTCCCCACCCGGACGCCGTAGTCCACGCCGGTTGCGTTGATCACGGCATTCGGGTTCCCGATCAGGGTGATGCCATTCTTCTGGATGTCGACGACGGCATTGGCGCCGCTCGGCGCCTGGTAATTGCCGCGCCTGACATAGATGATGTCTCCCGGATTGGCGGCGTCGACCGCGTCCTGGATCGACTCCCCCCTGTTGACGACGATGATGTTCTCGCATTTCCCGACGCCGAGACTCGCGAGCGAGAGGGCAACGATGGCGAGAATTCCGAGGTATCGACGGATGCCGGTTCCCATGAGCGCAGTACTCCCTTTGATGGGTGAGATGAATTCGCCCCAGTTATATAGGACGAGGGACCGGAGTGGGGGGAATTTCCGGCTCGGGTCCGTCACGAGACGCCCCACGGGAAAGGGGGGCTGCCGACGCGTTCTGGCTGCGACGCGGGCTTCCGGGGCCTGCGGGGGTCGCCTGGGCGGCGCGCGCGATGGCGACTCAGGGCCCGGGCTTCGGGAAGTTGAAGATCGGGAAGACCGGCAGGAAGCCGTTCTCTGCGATGTTCAGGAAGCCGATCTGCACGCCCCGGATCTTCTGGGTGACGTTGAGGAAGCCGAGCTGGACGGTCGAGTGGTCGGAGACATTGACACCGCCCACGTCCACCATGGTGCCGCCGTCGGCGATGTTGACGAAGGCGACGTTGACGGCCTCCTCGGCGTTGTTCAGGCGGTTGATGAAGGCCGCGTTGAGCCCGGTGTCCTCGCCGCCGTGGATGTTGATGAGGCTGATCGCGGCGCCGCCGGACATCTTTCCGGTGACCTTACCGAGGCCGAGCACCAGGCCCAGGCCGGACAGGTCCGCGGTCTCGCTCAGCGAGAGGAATCCGAAGTCGACTCCGCGCACGCGCTCGTTCGTGCCGTGAAAGATCGCGAGGCGGACACCGTTGACGTTCGGATCGTCCGGGGCACGGAGACCCGGTGCCGCAAATTGAAACGCCGTTTCGGCCGAGGCCGTGCCGGCGACGACGAGCAACAGGACGCAGAGTAGGCTTCGCTTCATCTTGGTTCCCCCCTTGTGGAGCGTTTGGCCGTTGCGCGCAGTATCGACTATCTCGCTCGGATCGCCACCCAATGAGCAGATTCGCCGGGGCGTCTTTGGCTACGCCGCCAGCGGGCTAGAATGGCGTTCTTGCCCACACGAAAGGCCTGCGGGCGGAGGGGGGTTCAATGAGGAAGCGAGTGCGTTGCGCGCGCGGAACCGCGCTGCTCGTAGTGGCGTTGCTGCTGGGCTGGGTGTCGTCGGCCTGCGCCGAGGCCGAGGAGACGCCGGCCGGCTCGCCTCCGGTCGCGTCCGAGCCCGCCGGAGCCGCGCCGCCGGGTGCGTCCGATCCGGTCGCGCGGGCCGAGCCTCCCGCCTTCGAGACGCCGCCAGTGCTGAAGGCGGGAGACGTGCTGCCGGCAGCACTCCGGAAGGGCGCCGACTTCCGCGTGGCGCCGGACGTCCACAACGACGGCTTCCTGAACCGCTATCAGCTGAAGACCACCTGGGGCGAGCTCGAAGTCGTCTCGACTGCGCTGCTGCGCAAGCGGGTGCGCGAGACGGCGGCGATCCGTCAGCTCGAGGACATGAGCAAGAGCGAAGAGTTCGCGAAGTCCGTCGGAGATGCGGGGCAGGGCGCCGTGCGAGGCGCCGTCAGCCTGGTGACGCACCCGGTCGATACCGTCTCGAGCGCGGCCTCCGGCGTGGGCAAGGTCTTCAGCATGGCGAAGAAGAGCATCACTTCCGACGAGGGCAGCGATGCCGAGGACGACCACTGGAAGCAGGTCGTCGGCTACTCCCAGACGAAGCGCGATCTGGCCAAGGAGCTGGGCGTCGACGTCTACTCGCAGAACCCGCAGCTCCAGAAGGCCCTGGACGACATGACCTGGGCGGGCTGGAGTGGGGGCATGACCGGCGGGCTGGCCCTCGCCGTGATTCCGGGCGGGGTCGGCGTGGCCGTCTCGGTCAGCAAGAACACGGATCTGTTCCAGCGCATCGACGTGACGCGGCCTCCGGGCACGATCCGCGACGACAACCGCCGAAAGCTCGCAGCGCTCGGTATCCCCTCGGCTTCGATCGACCGCTTCATCGGTGACTCCACGCTCTCGCCGACCGAGCAGTCCGTGATCGTGGTGAACCTGGAGGACATGGAGGGTACCGAGGGCCGAGCCGCGTTCGTCGACTACGCGGCCCATGCGCCCAACCGTGACATGGCCAGCTTCGTGGTGCTCCAGTCCGCGATGTACGCCCGCTACCACCACGACGAGGAGCCCATCGCGCGCTTCGAGGGTCTGGGGCCGCGGCTGGTCGCCCGCACGGGTGACGGCTCGGCCGTGGTGATCCACCCGATGGACCGTCTCTACTGGACCGAGGCGGCGGGCGGGATCCTGGCCTCGGTGCGCTCGCGTCTGGACGACGCGCCGCACAAGCGCATCTGGGTGGGCGGAAGCGCCAGCGACCGGGCGCGCGAGGCGCTGAAGGGCGACGGCTGGGAGCTGCGCGAAGGGGTGCTGGCGGAGCTGGTCGGAGACTGAACGCGGCCGCCCGCGGGTCTAGTAGTAGTAGCGCTGGACCACGTCGAGCGAGGTGGAGAGGGCGAGCGCGGTGATGCCGGCAGCCAGCAGGAGCGTCAGGGCGAACGTCGTGCGCGGCGGAGTCCCGGTGACCGGCAGGCGTCCGCGCAGGAGGCCGGCGATCGCACCCAGTGTCACCAGCAGGTGCGGCAGGAGGTAGCGGGGCTGCAGGCCGTAGAGCGTCTCGCCTCCGACGTTCGTGGCCATCAGGTACATGTTGAAGGCCATGGCGCCGACGCTCGCGGCGAGAGCCGCCGCCAGCAGGAGGGAGAGCCCGATGACCGGGCTCGAGATCGGGCGCGCACGTCGCGTGCGTCCACTCCACTCGGCGGCCGCAGCGAGCGCCAGGATGGCGGCGAACGCGAGCCGCGTCGGGGCGCGCATGGGGGTGTCGAGGTAGCCGAGCGGGCCCACGAGCGAGCTCGGGTTCAGGAAGACCTTGGCCACGCCGGCCGAGATCACCCGCAGCGCCGTCCCGGGGTTCTCCCGCACGAACGCGAGCTGGGCCTCGCCATCGACCAAGCCGCTCTTGTACATCGTCCCCGGGCTGGCCGCTGCGGTGGCGAGGCCGGCGACGACCACGAGACAGACGGCGGCCGTGAAGATCGGCCTGCGGGAGATTCCGCGGCGTAAGCCTTCGACGAGGCCGGGATCCCCGCTCCCCGCGTCGCGCGCCTCCAGCCACAGACCGAGCAGCAGCGCCGCCGGCAGCACCGGCACCAGCACCGGCTTGGTGAGCGCGGCGACCAGACCGAGCAGGCAGAGCGCCGCCCGGTCGAGCGGGCCGGTCCGCGCGCCCAGGGCGAGCCAGAGGGCCAGCGCCAGCGCCGAGGCGTTGACGACAACGTCCGGTGTCACTCCGAACGACTGCTGCACGAAGAGCGGCGAGAGCGGCACGGCGAGCAGCAGGAGCAGAAGCGGTGGGGGCCCCTCGGGATCGCGCCGGGCCAGGATTGCGGCGCGCGCCAGCAGGGCGAGGAGCAGCAGCCCGCCCGCGATGCGGGCCGCGAAGAAGCGGTGGAGCGCCCCGCTCCCGGTGGCGGGCTCCGGCGTGAGCCAGCGGACCAGCAGCACGCCGGGATAGCTGAAGGTGTTGCTGAAGCGGTACTGGATGGCGTCCTCGCACACGGGCTCCAGGGCGTCGATGCCCGGCCAGGTGCCGGGCGGCACCTTGAGATCCGGGTCGAAGTGGATCTTCAGGCGGAAGTGGCGCTCGAGGGCGACGTCCTGGGAGCAGAGGCTGTCGCCGCCCAGGAGCCGCTCGGCGCGCAGGTGGGCCGTGAGCCAGTGGCGTCGCTCGTCGGGCAGGTGGAAGGGTGGCAGCAGCAGGGCCACACAGAGTCCGAGCAGGCCGAAGCCGCCCACGAGCATCCACGCCATTCGGGTGATGAAGAGCCCTCCGAGACGTGCCGCACGCCGATCCTGTCGGTCCGGCCCCCGGGGTACGGTGCCCCGGGGCAGGGCACTTCGGCCCGCGAAAATAGGGACGCTGTGCCGTTCCGGGCGGGAGTATGCTGGATCGCCGGGCGGGCGCCGCCCACCGACGCCGCCCAGGGAGGGTCCCTTGGAGCCCCCGCGCGAAGATGCTGCTGCAGCTTCCATCCTGATCGTCGACGACAACGAGGCGATCTGCCGTCTCCTGATCGGCGCGCTCCACGACATGGCAGGCCGGATCGAGAAGGCCGCGACCGTGGCCGAGGCCCGCGGCTGGCTCGCGGCCGTCGATTTCGACGTGGTGATCACCGACATCTCGCTGCCGGACGCGGACGGGATCGAGCTGATGCAGGGGGCGAAGCAGGAGCGGCCGGGGGCCTCGTGGATGGTGCTCACCGGGCACGCCTCGCTGGACGTGGCCGTCCGGGCGCTCCAGCTCGGCGCCTTCGACTTCATCACCAAGCCGCTCGAGAACATCGCGGCGCTGCGACACACGGTGGGCAACGCGCTGTCCCACCGGCGGCTGGTCGGCGAGCGCGACTGGCTCAATGAGGAGTTGCGGCGCGGCAACCGGCGTTTGAAGGAGCACATCGACAAGCTGGAGGCGGCGCTCCGACTGCTCTCCGAGCAGTCGGAGATGATCCGGGCCGACCTGCGGCGCGCCGCGCTGATCCAGCAGGCGCTGCTTCCGCGCAAGCCGCCGCGGCTCGAGGGGCTGAACGTCCACGCGCTCTACCGCCCCAGCGAGAATGTCGGGGGCGATCTCTACGACCTCGTTCGCATCGACGACGAACACCTGGTGCTGATCGTGGCAGACGCGGCGGGGCACGGGCTCTCGGCCGCGATGCTGGCGGTGCTCTTCCGCAACCGCCTGTCCCTGGTGGACCCGGAGACGGGCCTGCCCTCGCGGCCCGGTGAGGCGCTGCGCGCGGTCAACCGCTCGCTCTGCGAGAACCTGGCGGCGCCGGGGCTCTTCATCACCGCCGCCTACGTGCTGCTCGATCTCGAGACGGGCGTGGTGCAGGTGGCGTCCGGGGGGCATCCGCCGCTCCTGCTGCGGCGCTACGACGGCTCACTGGAGCGCATCCTGCACACCGGCCCTGCGCTGGGGCTCTACGAGGACGCGATCTTCGTGGAGCAGGAGCTCGAGCTCAGCAAGGGTGACCGTCTGCTGCTGCACACCGACGGTCTCTACGAGTGCGTCGACCCCGGAGGCACCATGCCTGAAGAGGCGGTGGTGCGCGCGTTGCGCGCCGCCGACGCCAACGGGGCCGACCTGCTGCGGGAGCTCTTCGAAGGCGCCGGCGCAGTGCCGGAACAGGAGGACGACGTGACCCTCGTCGTCCTCGACGCAACGCGGGGACCGAGCTCGGTCGACAACGGGACGCTGGTGATGGCGCCCGCTGCGAGCTCGAAGACGAGCGGCCGGGCCGAGCTGCTGGTGGGCGAAGAGGACCGCCGCACTACGCTCTGCATCCGCGGCCGCGGCGACTGGACCCAGAGCGGTGCGTTCTACGAGCGTTGCGTCGGCGCCATCGACTCCACCCGCCCGGTCATGGTCGACCTCACCCTATGTCATCCCCTCGACAGCACGTTTCTCGGCACGATCCACCAGCTCGCCTGGCGCGCGGAACGGGTCGACGTCGAGTTCCGGCTGCAGGGAGTGATGCCGCCGGTCGAGCGCCTCTTCCTCGAGCTCGGCATGGAGACGGTGATGGACCACGTGGTGCCCGCCGTCCTGCCGCTCCCCCGCCACATGGCGCCGCTGATCGGCGGCGATGAGGACCCCCACACCCGCGCCGTTCGCCTGCTCCGCGCCCACGAGAGCCTCGCCACCCTCAGCGAAGACAACCTCCGCGAGTTCGACCCCCTCCTCGAAATGCTCCGCCACGAAGTCACCACCCTCACCCCCTGAACCTTGCTTTAGGGGACGTTCCTGTTTCTTGCCTTTTCCCGAAGCTCGAGCTGGATGGCGTCGTCGAAGCTCTCGTAGGGATGGGCGCCGCGGAGGAGGCGACCGTTGATGAGGAAGCTGGGGGTGCCGCGGATGCCGAGGCCGCGGGCGGCGCGGGTGTCGGCCTCGATGCGGGCCCGGGCGTCGGGGGAGAAGAGGTCCTGGCGGTAGCGGTCGGCGTCCATGCCGAGGTCGCTGGCGACGGCGAGCACCGCTTCTTCTGTGAGCGGCTGTCCCTGAAGCGCGAAGAGGGCGTCGTGCATCTCCCAGAAGCGGCCCTGCCAGTCGGCGGCGACCGCGGCGATGGCGGCGCGCCCGGAGTCGGGTGACACCACCGGGTAATGCACGAAGACGAGGCGCACGTCTTCGGGGTAGCGCTCGAGCAGCCGCGTCAGGGTGGGCTGGACCCGGGCGCAGTGCGGACAGCGGAAGTCCGAGAACTCGATCACCGTGACCGGCGCGTCGGCGAGGCCCCGGAAGGGAGCATCGCCGACCTCGACCTCCATGCGCGCGCCGTGCCAGTCGTCCGGGGCCGCGCCGGGGCCCGTGCAGGCGAGCACGGCGACGACGGCGAGAAGACCGACGCGAGAGTCGGTCAGCTCAGCGCTCGCGACGCCCGGCGATGAAGTCCTCGGTGCGGCGGTGAGCCTCGTCGTCGGTGAACTGCTGCGGCGGATGCTTCATCAGGAAGGCCGCGGACGAGACGAGAGCGCCACTCACGCCGCGGTCGAGGGCCAGCTTGGCGCAGCGAATGGCGTCGACGGAGACGCCGGCCGAGTTCGGTGAGTCTTCCACCGAGAGCCGCAGCTCGAGGTTCATCGGCACGCCGCCGAAGAGCTCGCCCGAACCCGCACGCCCGACTTCGGCACGTCCCGGCAGAAGACCTCGGTGCAGTTCGGGGCTTCGAAGATCGCCTCGGAGATGTCCTTGCCAACCTTCCGCACGTCGATGTCGAAGGCCGTCACCACCTCGATGTCCTCGGGTCGATAGCCCCCGATCTCGAAGTGGATGAGCCCGATCGTGTCCTCGGCCTCGGCGCCCTTGTGGTGCTCGAGGCCCTGCACGAGCGAGCTCGCGCAGTTGCCCGCCCCCACGATGGCAAGCTTGATTCGGCCCAAAA
>PVMS01004238.1_pt1 | contig 10121 bp, 9 predicted proteins | sample 1853461 | NCBI WGS metagenome assembly PVMS01 (sample SAMN08582032, study PRJNA380276) | Marine sediment metagenome, whole genome shotgun sequencing project. | isolation source: ocean sediment barecode stripped | collected 2017
AAGCAATTCACTGGCCGCGGGCGACCCATGGGAGCGCTCACATCTGACTGCGTCGTTCGTACCATTGAACAACGAATTGCCCTTCACACCGGATTTGCTGTGGACAAAATTGAACCGTGTTCCATTATCGCTTATAGACCCGGTGAGCAATATCATCGGCATGTTGATTTTTTTAGTACCGAACAGCTTGAGCGTAACCGAAGTGACCTGAAGGACATCAGTGGTCAACGGGTGGTAACATTTCTCCTCTGTCTTCAAGCCCCTGAATTGGGTGGTGAAACTCTATACAGCAGTACGGGGCTCTGCGTCAGGTACAAAACGGGAATGGCCGCACTGCACCATAACGTGACGCCAGACGGGATGCCGGATAAGCATTCATTACACCAGGGGCAACCCGTGAAAAAAGGTCAGAAGTGGTTGATGCGAACCACACTCAGGGAAAATTCTTTATATCGGATTTGAGTGCTCGCGGCCCCTGATACGATTATGCAACTTTGGAGGCTACAAGTGCCCAGGCAAGAGGATCCGGGGAATCATTTGCGAGTAGTGCTTCATTTTTTTGAATCTCAAGACCCGCCTGATTAATTCTGTCGCACAGCTCGCCAAAACCATTGGAACCCAGCGCAGCATCAAGCTGCAATTGCATCCGTCCGATATAGGCTGAAAATTCCATCTCCATATCGTCCAGCCAACTCAGAATCTCTTCCTGCCGATGGTTTTTCATGTTCCTCAGCAGGTTAGAAATATCCGTATGCAGCCGCAAAACGGATCCACTGGCGACATCCTGACCCCATTCGCCGAGGATGACGGTTAGATGATTGAGTGCCTGATAAAATGGTTCAGAAGCCGCCTTGTAAGGCTCCGGGCCAGCTCCGTGAAGTACCGCATACCCGGTTTCAAACATGCGTCGTGAATGGCGTATGATCTGTGTTGATTGTAATTGCTGTACAGCTTCGAGATTCCTGCGACAGTCCTGGAAAATCACACCGTTGCGATAATGAATCAATAATGCCAATAGCCCACCCGTCGCAAGAACCCGAATCATTTCATCCACGCCCTGGACACCGGCATACTCAATACCAAACTGGCTGGATGCCACCATGTAAGAGGCGTCCTGTAATGGTGTGGAGCGTACATCAGACACTATTCCCCGTGCACGGGGAAATCGGTTTTGCAATGACTGGATTGCGGAACTGGATTGATCAATACAACAGATATCAAGCAAGTCATCACCAAATATCTCAGATGCAACAGAAACAACAGCCCCGTTGCCGCTACAGAAATCGGCCAGACGAAGCGTCTCCGGATCACGGGTCAAGGACCCGAAAACATCCGTCCAAAAGTGTCTGATGGCCGGATGGCTGGTTCCCTGATTGGAAAAGGCCTCCTTATCGTGACGGCCGCTCCAGTAGCTGTCCCAGTTGCCGGTCATTCTGTCCAGCTGAAACTGCAGTTTGCAGCCACTGAAATACGCGGAATTTTGCCAAAGTATGGTGTGACTTCATGCTGTATGAACGATGGGAATACCAGCAGATCACCCGGCTGCATTTCAAAGTTGACCGAACCAATATGATGGGGGCGTATCCAGCTTTGATTGCCAGCGTCCACGTACATGTTGGCTGTAACTCTTGGGTCCTTGAAGTTGAGCACCCCACCCCTATGTCCACCACTGGGCATGTCGGGTTCAGAACTGCCCGGGTCGACCATGTAGACCGCTGACCAGCTTGCATTGGAATGTATGTGACTGGAAATATAGCCGCCGAAATGAGTAACGTGATACCAGGCGTCGGTTATGACTTGTAACTTGCCGCATTTTTCCATTGAGTAGGCATTTGTTTTGGCAACGGCGTTTACAATGGCATGCAGAAAAAACATTTTCAGTTCCTGAATCGCCGGATCTGGATCCTTGAAAAGATCAAAGGAACTTTCAAATATTTCCACCTGGTTACTCGGAATATATTCCGGGTTGCGATATTTGTTACCTTGTGATTCCTGGTTCAGGATGAAGGTCTTTAGCTTGGCATTAAAGCGCTCTGCCTGGGGATAGCTGGTTGAAAAAATAGGGGTGGAAAACTCACCCCAGTTTTCGATTGCAGGCTTTGGTCCAGTGTTCGTCATTGAAATAACATCCAGTCCTTTTCTCGTTGAGAATAGTATTCAATTAGTTAACCCGATACCAGTTTCAGTTTACGCGACATTTCTTCACGTGCAGTTCTTATCAGTGAATCCCGATCGAGGGATTTCAAAATACTGCGGGCAACATCCCGTGGTCCGTCTTCTCCCCATGACTTGCCCTTGGAGAACCAGGACTGAGCCATTTGCCCGGTAAGATAAGTTGCATACCACGCCAGCACAGACTGGCCAGTCGCGGTCAGAGCTGTAGAGAGGCCCACACTGGCTGTCTTGAGGGCGCTTGAAGCCAGGTTCAAACCCCAGTAGGCACTCATCAGAGCGATCAGTTGGGCGGAAATGGTCAGCAGCAGTTTGCTCGCCTCGCGTCTGGACAGACGAAACCCGTAAACCTCACCCAGGTGGATCACCATGGCGACGTCAGTTCCGGCGGCGGCCAGCAGGTCGGCAACGGGAATAGGATTGATTGCAACCAACACCGCCTTGGTTATGCAATAACTGTGAATAATGCGCTCCGCAACGGATTTTCGGGCTGCAACAATGCGACTGGCAACCTTTTCATCCAGTTCACTCGCAAACACCGATGCATTCAGGGCTGCCAGCGACTTGCCTTCACGTTCAAGTAATTCCCACAGAACCTTTTTCAACTCCCCGACTTCCGGGTTGCGGGTTCTTTGTTCCTGGATCTCATTGCCTTCTGAGTCCAATCTGAGCAGAACTTCAGATCGGGGCTCGGAGGATGAGCAAACGATCGCTGAAGCAGGTAAATAACCCGATGTCCTTTTTTTCAGGCGGGTAAGAAGAAGCTCGAGTTCCGACTCGTTATACCGGTCTGATTTGTTCAGGACGAGGATGACGAACCGCCCTGCCGACAGTAGTTCTTTCAATGCCCGGAATTCGAGATCTGTCAGGTCGCCTTCGCAAACCATCAATATGACATCCGCACGATTGCTGATGTTTCGTGCCAGTTCTTCTCGCCCCTGACCATCGAGTTCGTCGATTCCCGGTGTATCGATCAGAACGACATGACCCTCCTGCAGAACCTGCCAATCCGCCCGGCTCTCTTCACGGGTTTCGCCATGCAAGGGACTGGTGTTGAAAACCTTTTTTCCAAGTAGTGCATTCAGTAATGAGGATTTTCCTACACCCACACGACCATAAGCTGCGATATGAATTTCTTCTTCACGAAGTTTGCGTGAGATAAGTTCAACCTGCTCGAATTCATCTGCCAGTTCGGCACGGACAGCGGCTGGAATGGAAGTGTCTTCAAGCAGGACCTTCAGATTCTGATTGGCCGCAAGAAGGTGTTGGTCGGCCTCATGGGCCGATATGGGTTTATTGGTTTTTCCGGTTGACCGCCAGTTTGATAAAGCGGCCTGCACCCGATTCCAGATGTTCATGTAGCAATTCCTCGAATGCCTCGGCGGCCGGGTAGGGGCGTAAAGCTCCGCGACTGGCCAGGGTGGCGGCTGCGGCCTTGCCCAGGCTATCGAATATCATGCCATAGGCCACTGCATGAACGACACCACCAGATATTGTCCCCAGGCCAGGGAATGCCTTCAGGGCGTTACCTGCGATTGCCAGAGTGATGGCAGTCATATTCTTCAATTTACCACCGGCAAGTTGAAGAAAAGACTCGATATCCAATTCTTTGACAGGCACATCGTAGAGTTTGGACAGCTCACGCATTAGCTGGGTTGCAAGAATACCCTGAATGACCAGGTCAGACCCCGGCGCAACAGCTGCCAGCGCCCCAACGACGGCACGTTTTGAGTAACGACTCACCAGGTCATCCGCCATTTGAGCCTGGTGTTGGGTTTTGGCCTCATCGAGCTTTTCGTTGGCAAGGAGCAGCACCGCGGTATCTCTTAGTGATTCCATCAACTCGCGATTGTTATCCAGGTGTCTTTGAACCGCCTGGAGTAATGGAAATATGTCTGACTCACGCTCGCGGGTTTCACGTTGTTCGATGCCTTCGCCCAGCATGCGTACAATTTCTTCTTTGCCTCCGGCACTGATGACGACAACATCTTCTGCCTCCAGGCTTGACCGTTCCTTCAGCCGGTTTCTCAATACCTGCAATTCATCCTCTTCATACTGATCGGCCTTGTTAAGGGTCAGCACGACGGGTTTCTCCATTTCTACCAGGTATTGCAACTGCCTGGCCTGGCTGGCAGTCAGATCACTGTCGCACAGAAAAATCACCAGGTGAGCACGCCGGGTTTCCTCCAGCGCTTTGGTGTCATCTTCGAAATTGAAACCCGGGAGATCGGCAATCACCACACGGTCTCCAGAGTTTGCAGTCCAGGTGTAATGATTTATGGTCTGGGTGGTGCCTGCCCGTGGATCAGAAAGGGTGTCAGCATCGGGCAGAATGGCCTGTACCACGCTGCTCTTTCCACTGCTGACTTCACCATGGATTGCTATATAAATTTCACCGCTGGTCTTTCGTCTGCGCTGTTCCCCAATTTCAGCAAGGACCGGGCTGATATCAACACCGGATTGTGAGGTTTCCAGTAGCTCATCCTGCAAGGCATCGAAATTCAGAGAAGTTTGCTTTGGCTTTTTCCTGTCCGGCCGTGCTGGTCTGAACCAGGCCCAGAACAGGAACAATGTAATCAGCGGTAAGGCCACAAGCATTGAAAAATAGGCAATTTTCAGCCAGGCAGGAGCCTGCTTGAGGTAATGCCACACGGACAGGGCTGTATCGGTTGCCAGCAAAAACAGGAACAGCACGATCATTGCCACAAGAATAATGACGACGGATACAAGAATTCTCAGTGGCATGTCATGAAGACCTGGCAGGCTGTCATGAAGCTATTCTAGCAGCCATTGCGCAAAGTTAAGACAGCATGTACATTGGATTGTGGGCATCGCGCGCCTCCGGCCTGTCGAAAGACAGCAAGATTTGTCGCGGTGGTTAAGGGGGAATTATGAAGGGGGAGTCACACTCGGGATTCAAATCCCGACTCACACAACACTCACGGGGATTGAGCCAGCTGAAACGTCAACGACCGAAGACCGGTCTGCATCCATTCGTCTGCAAGACATCGTCAGGTTGCCTTTCCATGTTGAAGCATGAGTTAAGAACGCCAATTAGCGGGATCCTGGGGATGACAGGTCTGCTGCAGACTGCGAATCCGATTGGGGAGCAGAAACATCTACTTGATAGTCTGGAACAATCAGGGCGGCAGCTGAAAAGCCTCGTTTCACGGATAGGTCTGTCACCTGTCATTTCATCTCAGAGAACGTCTGCCAGTGACAAAAAAGTAAACGGTCCGGACCTGATGCAGCAGCTTATACGCGCGCATTGGCCCAATGCCCATTACAAGGGTATTGATCTGTACTTGCTGTTTGACCAACATCTTCCTGAAGATTGGTCTGTTGATGCTACTGTTTTGCGTCAGATACTGGATAACCTGCTGAACAACGGTATCAAGTTCACACGCGAAGGCCATATCCTGGTAGAGATCCGCACCAGGGCGGGAAGGACCCGCGAACAGCAAGACCTCGAAATACAGGTGAGTGATACAGGGAGGGGCATCGATACTTCCGATAGCCAGCGTATCTATGCGGTGAATGAACAAGGCAGCGATGTGGCCGGGCTGGGGTATGGTGGATCCGGTCTTGGCCTTCATATCTGTAGACGACTGGTTGCAGGTCTGGGTGGCAGACTGGAGCACACTTCGGCCAGAGGTGAAGGTTCTACCTTCAGGTTCCAGTTACCCGGAGTTCTAACTGCAGGTTCTGGATCTTCAAAACGCCTTAAACCAGCCTTGCTCAACAACCTGAATTGTCGGATCGGAGTGCGTGGGCCGGCAAATCGAGTCATAGCCTGTTTGCTGGAACGTATAGGAGTTTCGCTCGCAGACCTGGGTGAGATCGAGCTGAACAGACTACCCGGGGACGTTCAAGCTGTGATCTGTCATGCAGATCGTCTCCAGGCATTCGGATGTGACAGGTACTTGAACGGCGATCCCAATCGGCTGGTTATTTTATCCCCGTATATAAAAACTGAGGATGCAAGTAGGGGCAATCCCGGAATGCCGGGCGTGAAGGAATTACCACAGCCCATTCTGACTTCCAACCTTGAACCTCTAATGTTACGGATCGCACTCGTTCAACAAATGGCCGATGGACCCGCTCACTGGTCTTACGATCGCTCTCGATGATAATCAGGGCTGAGTTGGTGCACCGTGTCAATGAGAGCCCCAAGGTTTTCAGGTGGCACTTCAGGTGTAATACCATGACCCAGATTGAAGACATGGCCTGTTCCCTGGCCGAAACTCGCCAGGACCTTGCTGGCTTCCTGGTGGATGACGTCCGGGTTGGTCAGCAGGATCGCCGGATCGAGATTGCCCTGGAGTGCAACCTGCATACCAACTCGTGACTTTGCTTCTGCCAGGCTGATTGTCCAGTCGATACCCAGGGCATCGCAGCCCGTATCAGCCTGGACCTCGAGATGTGTATTACAGCCCTTGCAAAACAGGATGATGGGAACTTTTCGACCTTCATGTTCCCGTGTTAGTCCTGACACGATTCGGGCCAGATAACGTAAGGAAAATTCGCGGAATGCCTGATCAGATAGAACCCCACCCCAGGTATCAAAAATCTGGATGATCTGTGCGCCGGCCTCTATCTGCATGTTGAGGTAGTCAATTACCGAGTCCGCCAGGCGGCCCAGTAATTTATGCGCCAACGCAGGTTGATCGTATATCAGCTTCTTGATTTTGCTAAAAGTCTTGCTTGATCCACCTTCAACCATGTAGGTGGCCAGTGTCCAGGGGCTGCCACTGAAGCCAATCAGCGGCACCTGACCATTCAACTCTCTTCGTACCAGTTGAATTGCATCTGTGACATACGCCAGTGATTCCCGCATATCCGGACTGGGCAGGTTGTCGATGTCTGATTCCGACCGGATCGGGTGTTCAAATTTTGGTCCTTCACCTTCCGAAAAATACAGCCCCAGGCCCATTGCATCAGGTATGGTCAAAATATCGGAAAAAATAATAGCGGCATCCAGATCAAATCGTCGCAGAGGCTGTAGTGTGACTTCGCAAGCCAGATCGGGTGTCTGGCAGAGATTCATAAAACTCCCGGCCTCGGCACGAGTTTTCAAGTATTCAGGTAAATACCGTCCAGCCTGCCGCATCACCCAGATGGGTGTGCGTTTGGTTGGCTCACGAAGCAAGGCTCTGATAATCAGATCATTTTGCATTTTCATTATTTCTACCTTTCCCGGCCTTTGGGCAGGGGTTGGGGGATTTGCTATGACCTCATGGCCGTTACGATTTCCTCGTGAGTGCTTTGATCGTCGATCTGGGCATTACCAAGTGCGCTGAGCAAAATCAGTCTCAGACCGCCTGCTACGGCTTTCTTGTCCAGCTCCAGTGCGTTTGTCATTGCCTGCAGGGTGATATCTGTGGGCAGGCTCACAGGAAGACCAAAAAGGTCCAGGAGGCTGGCCAGCCTGACGGTGGTCCCGGGCTGGCACAGTTTTCTCTGCTCACTGAGTCGGGCAGCGATCACCATGCCGATGGCCACAGCCTCCCCATGTAAATATCGCTGGTATGAAGTTGTGGTTTCCAGTGCATGTCCAAAACTGTGGCCAAAATTCAATATCGCCCGAACACCGGATTCCCGTTCATCCGCAGCAACGATTTCCGCCTTGTTTTTTACACATTGCTGAATCATGTAATGCAGGATTTCCTTGTCACGAGCCTTTATTTTTATGGCAACAGATTCCAGCCAGGTAAAAAAAGCTTCGTTCATGATGGCACCGTACTTGATGACTTCAGCCATGCCTGCCTGGAACTCACGATCCTGCAAGGTTTCAAGCGTGTTGGTATCAATGAACACGGCATCAGGCTGGTGGAATGCGCCAATCAGGTTTTTTCCTTCGGTATGGTTAATTCCGGTTTTCCCACCCACTGAAGCATCAACCTGGGCCAACAGGGTGGTGGGTACCTGCACAAAACGAATTCCACGCATGTAACTGGCAGCTGCATATCCGCTGATATCACCTACCACACCCCCACCCAATGCAATCACGTTTGCGTCTCGCCTGGCCTGCATACCGACGAGATGGTCCAAAATGCCTGACCAGGTCTCCAGGGTCTTGTATTGCTCTCCATCGGGGATGATGTGCACGCTTACATCACGATCACCCAGAGCCAAAAGGAGTTGTTCAAGGTACAGGGGCGCGACAGTGTCGTTACTGATGATCAGTGTCTTTCCACTCCCGAGGTGCCTATCCCACACCGAACTTTGATGGAGAGTGCCTGCGCCGAGATATACGGGGTAAGCATTGTTTTCGAGACAGACCTCGATGCTCTGCACCCCACGGCCGAATTTTTCAACTTTCATGTACGGTCCTGTCGGCTGAATTCTCAAGCCTGTAAGTACAAATTGCGTCGTAAATCTGGTTGACAGCACTATCGACATTACGGTCCTGCACAGGAAAGACCACGTCGGCCAGCGCTTCGTAAAAGGGGTTTCGTTGTTCTGCAAGCGTGGCGAGTCTTTGTTCCTTGTCTTGTGTTTGTAACAAGGGTCGGGATCGATCTCTGCCAAGACGGGCGAGTTGTTGCTCAACAGAAGTTTTAAGGTAAACGACGATGCCGCTCCCATTTAGGAGATCCCTGTTTATCTTGCTCAACACGGCGCCGCCACCCGTTGCAATCAGAACACCAGGCTTGGCAGCCAGTTCTCCGAGCATCTTGTTTTCACGTTTGCGGAAGCCTTCTTCACCTTCAATATCAAAAATCAAATTGACGCTGGCACCAGTACTGGCCTCAATCTCATGATCGCTGTCCTGAAATTGAAGTCCCAGCTTACTGGCAAGCCTCTGACCAATTGTGGTTTTTCCGGAGCCCATAGGGCCAATGAGATATACATTGGCTTTGGCATTGGCTTTGGCATTGGATTTGTTATCAGGCATGGATTTAGCTTAACTCAAGCGTGCATGAAGACCGAACATTGGGTACCATGACGGAACTTTTTGCCCACCTGTCGATCCATTACTGATGACTCGATTCTTCATATTATTTACAGTATTGCTCGTCGGACTGTTTACGCTGGAGATTCTACAGCCGGCGGAGAAGTACGTCATCCTGCCTTTTACTTCTTTTGTGGCCGATGTCAGCGTGTGGATAATCCAGTTTTTTGATGATGGTGTGATCGCCAGGGCCAATGTCATTCAGGATTCAGTATCAGGCTTTGGTGTGCGCATAGAGCGTGGCTGCAATGGGGTGGAAGCCATGATCATCCTGTTTGCCGCCATTTTTGCTTTTCCGGCACCATTAAAAAACAAATTATTAGGTTTTGTGGCCGGGTTTTTTGCCATTCAGGCTCTAAACCTTGTTCGAATTGTCAGCCTGTTCTATCTTGGGCAATGGAACCAGGTTGCTTTTGAGTGGTTCCACCTGTATCTGTGGCAGGCGCTGATCATCATGGATGCCCTGGTTGTGTGGCTGGTCTGGCTACGCACACTGCCTCAGGCAAAACTACGTCGTCAGCAGGATGCCGAGGCCAAACAGGCAACTGAAGATGGTCAGGGCAATTGATTGCAACTACTGGCGGCAGGTGAATGTTGGATCTGACCCAGGAAATTCTTGACCGTTTCAACAAGTCCCTGCATGCGGCACGTGTAGCAGGGGAGCTTGAGCCTACTGCCCTGGTCCTGGCCACCAGTGATGGAAAGGGATTGGTGACAAGCCGATCGGTACTTCTCAAGGCACTGGACAGGGACGGTTTCGTTTTTTTTACCAATACTCAGAGCGATAAAGGACTGCAGTTGAAGACCTGCCCGAGGGCTGCTGCAACCTTTCTGTGGAAAACTGTACAGACCCAGGTGCACCTGATCGGCACCGCAATACAGGTTACCGATGAGGAAGCAGATGCATACTTTTCAACCCGTGACCGTGGAAGCCAGGTGGGAGCGTGGGCATCACTGCAGTCGCGTCCATTGGATAGTCGCGAAACCCTTGTGC
>PVMS01030881.1_pt1 | contig 10121 bp, 9 predicted proteins | sample 1853461 | NCBI WGS metagenome assembly PVMS01 (sample SAMN08582032, study PRJNA380276) | Marine sediment metagenome, whole genome shotgun sequencing project. | isolation source: ocean sediment barecode stripped | collected 2017
ATCACGGCGTCCGGCCCGGCGGGTTCGGCTAGATCGGAGACGATGAACCGCCCATCGGCTCCCAAGGCACGCAGGTCGGCAGCCACCGCTTCTCCCCGCTCGTCGTCGCGACCGGTGACCACGAGGCCGTCCGCTCCCTCGCGAGCCATCAGCCGGGCAACCGCGGCTCCGAGACCCTGGCTGCTCCCGGAGACCACCGCGACCTTGCCTGCGAACCGCGACCCGGAGACGTCGACGACCGTCATCGTGCATCGTCTCCCCAGATGCCGATCCGCTGGTTCTTGCGTTCCGCATCCCACTCGGCGCGGGCAACGAGCACCTGATCACGGTCCGATACCTCCGGCACGCCGACCTCCCACCAGGCACCGCCCTCCGTCCACCGATACGGATCGGTCTCGATGACGATCACCGAGCTGCGATCCGCGGCCTTCGCCCTGACGAACGCTTCGCGGAGACCCGGCAGGTCCGTGACCTTCTCGGTGAGGGCTCCCATGGCTGCGGCATGGGCGGCGAAGTCCACGCGGTCGTCGTTCGCCCGGCGGGTGTCACGGAGCAGGTTGTTGAACTCCGCTCCCCCGGTGTTGACCTGGAGGCGATTGATCACCGCGAAACCACCGTTGTCGCAGACGATGAAGATCACCTTGTGACCCGTGGCCACCGTTGAGTAGATGTCCGAGTTCATCATCAGGTAGGAACCGTCACCGACCCAGGCGATGACGTCTCGATCCGGGAGAGCCATCTTCGCACCCCAGGCTCCGGCGATCTCGTAACCCATACAGGAGTAGCCGTACTCGGCGTCGAACGAGCCGACGGACCTCGACATCCAACCCATGTTGAGTTCCCCGGGCAGACCCCCGGCGGCGGACACTTGGTAGTCCGTGTCGTCGACGAGCTCGTTGACGGTTCTGACGACCTGGGCGTAGGTGGGCAGATCGAAATCGGTTCCCGTGTACTCGTCGAGGTAGTCATACCAGCGCTGTCGTTCAGCCATCGCCCGCTCGAGCCATCCGGACGTCGCCCGATAGTCGCCGAGTTCTGCGTCGAGTGCCTTCAGGGTCACTTTGGCGTCGCCGATCACCGCCACGGCGTGATGCTTGACGGCATCGAACCGGGCGACGTTGATGGACACCAGCCGCGACCGGGGGTTCTTGAAGACCGTCCACGATCCCGTCGTGAAATCCTGGAGCCGCGTGCCGACGGCCAGGACCAGATCGGCGTCCTCGGCGAGGGCATTGGCCGAGGTGCTGCCGGTGACCCCGAGAGGTCCGGCGAAGTTGGGATGATCGAACTTCAGCACCGCCTTGCCTGCCACCGTCTCGACGACCGGGATGCCGTGGGCAACGGCGAAGTCGGTCAATGCGTCGACCGCATCTGAGTAATGCACCCCACCTCCCGCGACGATCAACGGTCGCTCGGCGGAGCGCAGGGCGACCGCCGCAGCCGCGACATCCCGCGGGTCCGGTCCGGGCCGACGAACATGGTGCATCTCCATCTGGAAAAACCCAACCGGATAGTCGTATGCCTCGGCCGCGACATCCTGCGGCAGTCCGATGAAAGCCGGGCCACAGTCGGCCGGGTCGAACATCACCGCCAGTGCCTGGGGCAGGGATTGCACGATCTGCTGAGGCCGCGTGATCCGATCCCAGTAACGGGTCACCGGTTTGAATACGTCGGCGACCGTCACCGACGGATCGTCGAAGTGCTCCACCTGTTGCAGCACCGGATCGACGATGCGGTGCTGGAAGGTGTCGCCGCTGATGAGCAAGAGGGGAAGACGGTTCGCGTGGGCCACGGCCGCAGCGGTGACCATGTTCGTGGACCCGGGCCCAATCGACGAAGTGGCGATCATGATCTGGCGGCGACGTTTCGCCTTGGCGAAGGCGACGGCGGCGAGGGCCATCGATTGCTCGTTGTGGCCCCGCCAGGTCGGCAGCTGATCCTGCACCGGTTGCAGCCCCTCGGCGAGCGACACCACGTTGCCGTGGCCGAAGATGGCGAAGGCGCCGGCGAACACCGGAACGTCCTTACCCTCGATCGTCGTCCTCTGCGCAATGAGCCAGCGCACCATCGCCTGGCCGGTCGTCAATCGCACGGTGTCCATCGTCATCCCTCCGTGGGTGAGCGCCGTCGGTCCATCATCTCCAGATCCTGTTGGAGAGGCATCAAACGCGGATCCCCTCCAGAAACTCCCGCATCGCCGGGCGCAACATCGCCTCGAGCGCGGTCGTGAAGTAGCGGGCGCCGCGGGCTCGCCACTCGGTGACCGCACCGACGCTCCCGGTGAACACCCCGAGTGTCTTCTCGGACGGAACCACGGCGACGGCCACCCGCTCCATGGCGGCGCGCACCACCGGATGGGCCGCGTCTCCCGGGTGGCCCAGGGAATGGGACAGGTCGGTCGGCCCAAGGAAGAGGACGTCGATTCCGTCGATCCCGACGAACTCGTCGATCCGTTCGACCGCCTCGGCCGTTTCGATCTGGATCACCAGCAACGTCTCCTCGTTGGCCGCGTTCGTGGACACCGCGTTCGCCGTCCAATCACCGCTGCGGTTCCCGGCGAGGCCCCGGCGGCCCCGGGGCCCGTACTTCACCGCCTGCACCGCGCGTTCGGCCTCCTCCGGCGAGTTGACCCACGGTACGTGCACGCCGTGGACCCCGGAGTCGAGGAAACGCAGGATGGTGGATGGCTCGTTGGTGGTGGCCCGCGCCATCGGGGTGACCCCGCGGACCTCCGCGGCCCGGCTCAGATCGGCGACGACGGCGGGGTCGAGCGCGCCGTGCTCTCCGTCGTACACGAGGAAGTCCCAGCCGCCGAGAGCGACGAACTCGGCAAGCGTCGCATCGTGGTAGCGGTAGAAGGTCCCATAGACCGATTCCCCGGCCCGCAGCTTCGCCTTGGTCGAGTTGACGATCACGGGCTCTCCAATCCATGGACGACAACGGTCTTCAGCTCGGTCATCTCCTCGACCGCAGAGCGGGGCCCCTCCTTGCCGATGCCGCTGCCCTTCACGCCACCGTACGGCATGAAATCGGCTCGCCACAGCGGGGTCCAATTGATGTGGACGTTGCCCGTGCGCGCCTCGCGCGCGAAACGCAGCGCCTGCGAGATGTCCTTGGTGAAGATCGCCGCGGCGAGGCCGTACTCGCTGCCGTTCACGAGATCCAGCGCACCGTCGACGTCGTCGACCGGCGCGACCGCGATGGCCGGGCCGAAGAGCTCGTCACTCATGATCCGCATCCCCGGATCGGCGTCGGCAACCACCGCCGGAGTCATCACGGCTCCATCGACCTCGGCGCCGGTGAGGAGCCGGGCACCGTCGTCGACGGCTTCGTCGATCCAGCTACGGACGCGCGCCGCCTCCGTTGGGGTGATCATCGGCCCCACATCCGTTCCTTCCGTCTGGGGATCGCCGGCCTGCAGCGCGGCAACCTCCGGTGTGACCAGATCGAGGAAGTCGCGGTACACGTCGCGGTGCACGATCACGTTCTGCAGAGAGATACACACCTGACCGGCGTTGACCGTGCCCGCGACCGCGGCCGCCGCGGCGGCCGCGGCGAGATCGGCATCAGGCAGGACGACCATCGGGCAATTCGCTCCCAATTCGAGAGACATCCGCTTCACGCCGGCCACCGCCGCGATCATGTTGCCGACCCGTGTCGAACCGGTGAAGCTGATCTTGCGCACCCTCGGGTCGGCGCACAACGCCCCGCCGATCGCCGCGCCCGACCCGGTGATGCACTGCAAACCGTCCTCGGGAAGGCCCGCTTCGAGGAAGATCTCCGTCAGCGCGAGGGCCGTGAGCGGAGAATGGGTCGCCGGCTTCAGGATGACGGCGTTTCCCGCAGCCAACGCCGGAGCGACCTTGTGGAGTGCGAGCAGCAGCGGATAGTTGAACGGTGTGATCGCCATGACCACTCCACACGGTTCACGCAGGGTGAACCCGAACTTGCCCTCGCCGCCCTGATGTGCATCGAGGGGAAGGGTCTCGCCCCGCACATGGGCTCCCTCGAAAGCCGCCAGCCGGATGATCTCGGCCGTCCGCGCCGGCATCGGTGCCGCTTCAGCGAGCGGTTTGCCCACCTCGAGGCTGATGGTGCGAGCGATCTCATCGGCTCGTTCCTCGAGGAGATCAGCCGCGCGACGGAGGATCGCCATCCGCTCGTGACCGGGGAGGCGGCGCATCCGCTCCGCTCCGGCCTCGGCAGCCCGGAGCGCGTCTTCGACGTCGGCCGGGGTGGCCGCGGGGACGTGGTCGATCACCGTTTCGTCGTAGGGGTTCAGCACCGGGATGCTTGATTCCCCGGATCGCCAACGACCGCCGACGTACATGTCCATTTCGCCTGCTCCTATCCGATGCGAAGACTCGTGACCGGCTCCCAATGGCGGGATTCCCATGACCGAGCCATCGCCGACTGCACCTCGGCCACGGCGAGGGCATCGGTGAAACTGGGGGCGTGGGCGGAGCGGTCGCGCACCGCGATCAGGAACTCCAGCGCTTCGATCACCTTCATGTCCTCGTAGCCGATCGAGTTCCCTCCGCCCGGGACGAAGTTGGGCTGGTGGGGCACATCGTCACCGGCGAGCATCTCGATGTACCCGTCGACGGGAGCCTCCTCCGGGAGGTACAACTGGAGCTGGTTGAGCTTCTCGTGGTTCCAGGAGGCGGCTCCCTTCGATCCGTTGAGCTCGAAGGCCATCTGGCTCTGAGGCCCGAAGATGGTGCGATCTGCCTCCAATGTCCCCCGGACGCCGTTCTCGAACTCGAGCAACGCCCCGACGTAGTCCTCGTTGGTCACCTCGCCGGTCGGGTCGTCGGGACCACCCCGGTCGTAGTGGGTGCCCTCGCCCGGATGGGGCAGCGGACGTCGTTTGATGAAGATCTCCTTCGCCGCCACCACGTTCCGAACGGGTCCACACAGGAAGAGGGCCATGTCGATGGCATGGGACATGATGTCCATGAGCACCCCGTACCCGGCTTCGTCCTGGAGGTACCGCCAGGAGAGGGTTCCGAGACGATCCCTTCCGTACATCGAGAAGAACCGGCCCCGGTAGTGGGTCAGCTCGCCGAATCTCTCCTCCACGATCAGCCGGCGGGTGTACTGGACCATCGGCGCCCAGCGGTAGTTGTAGCCACAGCCGGTGACTGCGCCGGTCGAGCGAGCCGCGTATTCGATCCCGGCCGTCGCTGCCGGATCGATCCCCACGGGTTTCTCACAGAAGATGTCCTTGCCGGCCGCGGCGGCGGCCTCGGCCAGTTCCTGATGCAGGGCGTTGGGTGCCGTGATGTCCACGACATCGACACGGGGATCGGCGATGACCTCCTTCCAGTCGGAGGTCGCCGCCGCGAACCCGAAGTCCTCCACGGCGAGGTGGGTTCGCTCCGCCACCGTGTCGGCGACGATCACGAGCTCCGGCTTGATGCCGGCTTCGGGGAAGTACGTGGGAATGCTCCGGTAGGCGCGGGAATGCGACTTGCCCATCCACCCAAAGCCGATCACGCCGATCCCGATCCTCGCCGTCATCCGATCCCTCCTGGGGTGGGTTCGACCGACCGAGCGAGTACCTCGGGGTTGAGGATGCTGTCGGGTCGCCCGCCGTCGAGCACTCCGAGCGCGTGGCGGATCGCCTGTTCGTAGAGTCGATCCCTGCCCTCGATCGTTGCCGAGGCGACGTGTGGGGTCACGACGACGTTCTCCCGGTTGAGCAGGGGATGCGAAGGCGGAAGCGGCTCGGGTTCTGTGACATCGAGGCCGGCTCCTCGCAGATGGCCCGAGTCCAGCGCCGCGAGCAGCGCCTCCTGGTCCACGAGGCCACCCCGGGCGGTGTTCACGAGGATCGCACCAGGGCGCATTCTCGCGAAGGCCCGTTCGTCGAGTAGGTGCCGAGTGTCGTCGCCGAGCGGTACATGCAATGTGACGATGTCGGCAGCGCCGAGCAGTTCGGCGAACGTGTCGGCGACGGCCATGTCCGGGCTCTGCGGGTGTTGTTCCGGGTCGAAGATGATGACCTTCATCCCGAGACAGCTTCCCATCGCGGCCACCTGGGTCCCGATCCTCCCGTAGCCGACAACGCCGAGCGTGCGCCCGGCGAGCTCGACGCCACCGTGGTGCGAGAAGTAGTCGCCCGGTCCGCGGCGCAACATCGCCGCGGCGGCATCGAGGCGTTTGGCCACGGCCAGGATGAGCGCCACCGTGTGCTCCGCCGTCGATACCGTCGGGGCGTCGGGGGCGGTGCAGATCGCGATCCCGCGACGGGTAGCCTCGGAGACGTCGATGCGGTCGTACCCGATGCCGGTACGCGAGACCACCCGCAGCCGGGGCATGCGGTCGAAGGAACTCGCGTCGTAGTGGATGAGCGACGAGGCGATCGCACCGTCGGCTTCGCCGGCCGAGGCGAGCGGATCGTCGAGCGGCTCCGGGTCGACCGCCACCGCACGTCCCCGAACGAGCCCGGCGAGGTGAGGGGGCAGGCTCCGCTCGAACCACAGGCGGTGCATGACACTCCTTTGCTGCACCTCGGCGATGTCGCTCCGCACCCCGGGCGCCCGGAGCCGGAACTCTCGTCAAGTATATCGAGACTCGTTGGAACGTTCCAACAGGGTCCTGGACAGCCATCGACGGCGAACCCGGGGCTCGCAACGACAATCGGGCGGTCAGGGGGAGACGGCGGCGGCGGCTTTGTCCAGGTCGTCGGCGCCGATGACGACCCGATTCCCGAGCGCCATGTAGAGGATGTGGATCTGCGCTCCGCTCTCCGAGATGCGCTTGGCGAGTCTGCCCAACTCCCCGGCCACGGGTTCGATCTCGGCCACGAGGACCTGGCGTTGATCGAGCAGCAGGTACCCGGCGCCGAGCAGCGCCTGGCGGGCTCCGTCGGCGTCGTCGTCCTGCACGACAACGTGCATGACCCGCCCCTCCAATCTGGGGAAGGCGCACGCCGCCTCCATGCGGATCCCCTCACTGCCGAGCACCGACCAGGGATCGGCCGGATCGGCGTTCATTCCGATGACGAAGGTCAGGTCTTGCATCGTCTCATCCTTTCGCTGTCGCCAGGGGCATTCGCGGATCGGGTGGAAGTTCTTCGAAGGCTTCCCGCGCCCAGGCGTGCGCCGGGTCGTCGCAGAACTTCCAGATCCGCTCCGGGGAAGGCCCGGCCATCACGTTCAGGTAGTACATGTCGTGGCCCGGCGCGGCGGCCGCCGGACCGTGGTAGCCGTCGGGCACGAGGTACGTGTCTCCGTCGCGGACCGTGAGTGTGTCGTCGGTCGAACCATCCAACGTGTAGCAGGAGAAGAATCCGATGCCGTTCTCCCCTGCGATACGGAAGTAGTAGATCTCCTCGAGCGCCACCTCGTCATCCGTGAACTCGTCGTGTTTGTGCGGCGGATACGACGACCATCCCCCGCCCGGCGTCAGCACTTCGACCGCGATCAGTTTGTCGGCGTCGTGCGAGTCGGCCGACAGGAAGTTGTTGATCTGGCGGGTGGCCGGACCGCTGCCCCGCACCTCGATGCGCACGTCTCCGGCGGCTACCGAATAGGCGTCGATGCGTCTGGTGGCTTCGGCCGTGCAGATCGCGAACTCCCCACCGTGCGCGGTTTCGATGCGGACCTCGGCATCGATCGGGACGTAGGCGAAGTCGGTGACCTGGTCGAACACCCCGGTCCGTCCTTCGAGGTCGAACCGGCGTCCATCGACCTCGACGCGGCATGATCCCGCGAGGGGGAGGACCGCGGTCTCCGACGATCCCGTGGCCCACGTGTGTACTCCCCCGGGTGGGAGCACGAGGATCCGCAGCCCGGCGTAGGTCAACATCGACCCGTCGGGACTGACCGAAAGCGCATGAGGCCCTTCAGCCGGATCGCCGCGGGGGAGGAATCTCGTGCTCATATGGCCCCACTAGCGTGCAGTGCTCGATGGGTCGTCTGCTGTTCGTCTTCGTTGCCATGACCGTGCTGCTCACAGCATGCAGCGGCGCCCGCCCCCACCTCGAAATGGACCCGTCGGTGCCGGAAGATCTGGAGACTCTCGCCGACGAGACGTGGACGATGTTCCTCGCCGCGTTTCCCGCCCAACACGACTGCATCGGGGATGCGAGCCTGGTGGCCGCGTGGGAACTCGAGGACCGAGCTCGCCTCGATCCCGAGACGAGAGGCGTAACGCTCCGGGTCCCGGCCACGGCGCCACAACTGACCGAGTCCATGATCCACGAGTTCGGCCATCTGCTCGAGTTCGCCTGCCCGGACCAGGTATCGCTCCGCGACGCGTTCCGTGATGCAGAGCGCCTCGCCCCGGACCAGGACTGGTTCGTCGCCGCCGACTGGGAGAATGTCCCATCCGAGCACTGGGCCGAGGCCGTGGTCCAGTACGTGATCGGATTCCGGCTCGCTCATCCGGGGGCCATCCCCGTGACACCCGCAGCGGTCACGCTGGTCGCGAGATGGGCGGAGGTTGGCTGACCTCACTCGCCCGGGCCCGAGTCCTCAACATTGCGCTCCAACTGGTCGGCCTCCGCTCCGATCTCGCCGGCCAGTTCGGTGAGCCCGGTCGCGTCGGCCTCGTCCGACTTGGAGGCTGCTTCGAGCTCGTGCTGGAGAACCTCGAGATCGGCCCCGCCCGCCATCATCTGCACGAGTTGCTCGAGCGAGACGTCGTCCTTGGCGTAGTCACCGTAGATCTGGCCACGCTTCAGGATCACGAAGTGGTCGCCCACCGGATAGGCATGATGCGGGTTGTGGGTGATGAAAATCACCCCGATACCGGCGTTCCTCGCCTGCACGATGTAGCGGAGCACCACACCGGCCTGTTTGACACCCAGTGCGGCGGTCGGCTCGTCGAGGATGAGGACCCGGGCGCCGAAGTGCACGGCGCGCGCGATCGCGACCGACTGGCGCTCTCCTCCGGAGAGGGTGCCTACCGGCTGATCGGGATCGCGGATATCGATCCCCATCTTGCCGAGTTCTTCCTTCGTTGTTTGTTTCGCTTGGTTCACGGCGAAACGTTTCCCGAGGCCCCAGCCCCGGGTCGGCTCGGAGCCGAGGAAGAAGTTCCTCCACACCGACATCAGCGGAATCATCGCGAGATCCTGATACACGGTGGCGATGCCGAGCTCGAGGGCATCGCGAGGAGAACCAAAATCCATCAACTCACCATCGAAGGAATAGGTGCCCTCGTCCGCCTTGTGCACCCCGGACAGGACCTTGATCAACGTCGATTTCCCGGCTCCGTTGTCACCGAGGAGGCAGGTGACCTCTCCGGCGCGCACGAACATGGAGACGTCCTTGAGGGCAATGACACTTCCGAAGTACTTCGAAATGCTCTGGATGTCGAGGAGCGGTTGATCTCTCGTCGTCGTGGTCATTTGCGCACCGCCCTCAGTCGGATGTAGTTGTTGAAGATGACCCCGGCGACGAGGACTCCACCGACGAAGACCATGAACCAGTCGCCGTCGACGCCGGTGATCCGGATTCCCTGTTTCACCATCGCGAAGATGAACGCACCGAACGCGGCCCCGATCGCCGATCCATACCCGCCGGTGAGCAGAGTCCCTCCGACAACGGCGGCGATGATCGCCTGGAACTCCTGACCGGTTCCCCGCAAGGTATCGGCACCGGTGAACTGTACGACCTGAATCACCGCGACGAGCCAGGCCGCGAAAGCGGTGCCCATGAAGAGGGCGATCTTGGTGCGGTTGACGGGTACACCGACGTTGCGGGCTGCGTTGGCGTCCCCACCCGCGCCGAAGATCCAGTTGCCCCACACCATCCGAAGCAGGATCCACGTCGCGATCGCGACCAGCAGGAACCACCACAGGATGGAGATCGAGAACGAGCCACCGCCGATGGTGAAGGTGCTCGCGAACACCTTGTCGGCAAGATCGTATCCGGAAGCCTCATCGAGGTTGCCGAGTTGGGTGCGGTTGGTGAACGAGCGGGTCAGAGCGATCGTGAGCCCTCGGAAGATGAAGAGTGTGCCCAGCGTCACGATGAACGATGGCAGCTTGGTGGTGACCACCAGGAAACCGTTGAAGACGCCGATGGCGAGGGCGAGCACCAGCGCCACCGCGATCGCGGGCCACAGGTTCCATCCGAAACCGCCCTGATCCGGCGAGGTGACCAGCA
>PVMS01085235.1_pt1 | contig 10121 bp, 8 predicted proteins | sample 1853461 | NCBI WGS metagenome assembly PVMS01 (sample SAMN08582032, study PRJNA380276) | Marine sediment metagenome, whole genome shotgun sequencing project. | isolation source: ocean sediment barecode stripped | collected 2017
GGTGTTAAAGGGCAGCCTTATGGAACAGTGGTATAAAAAGGATTTATACCAGCCTTTAAGGCTTGAGGAGAGTGTAAAGCTTGTAAAACAGATGTATCAAATATTTAAGGCAGCCAATATTGATGTTATCCGTATGGGATTGCAGGCATCGGATATGATGGAAGATAAATCACTGGTGATTGCAGGACCGTGGCATCCGGCCTTTGGTCATCTTGTCTTTTCCCGAATGTTTTACGATATGATCTGCGAAAAAATAGATCAACGCCCTGAACTTTTAAAATCTGAAAACCTGATTTTAAATGTGCATCCTGAATCAGAGTCACGCCTGCGGGGTGATAAAAACAGTAATCTGAAAAAACTTAAACTACGTTATCCAGGGATTGATTTTATGGTTGCTGCAGACAATTCCATGCAAGACAAAAATTCTGTAGGCATAAAGCCTTTATAACATGGTTCCATTGGGCTGAAGAAATTACCCGTTCCGGTCTTTTTACCTTCCGGTCGCTAAGATGGAACTTGCAATACCCTGAAGGGCAGAAACCAGGTTTTAAGATTGGCTCCACTGACCGTCAAAAACTCGCTGCGCTCAAACAGTTTGGCGGCTTAACCGTTACGCCAATCAAAAACCTGTAAGCAAAACCCATATGCGCCCGTAAGGCAAAACCACCTCCACTGGAAGCAGTACCAAACCTTTACAATCCTTGAAAAACAAAATCCGCTGAAATATGTAATACTCCACCCAATAACAGATGTTTCAACAGGAATGTTATTCTCCAATGAAGATAAATATAAATCCAATATTTTGATTCTACTTAAGCTTTGATCTTCCAGTAGTCTTTTTTTTCTACAAATCAAACAGTTTCATAACTTGCATTAGTTTTTATATTTCATGTAGTTAAAGATTTAAAACATATCTGAAACATTGACTATGATCTTTGTTCTTCTGCCAAACACAATATATTGTATGGTCGAGCACTCTGCCAGTATTCAACTTAACTTGTAGTAAAATTGAATAGGAATTCTCAAAATAATAAAACAAACCCCAGATCAGCACAATTGCCAAGACATAAGGTAGATCTGTCACTGTTTCTAAAACCTTACTATTTTAATAGCTTATCGAAAAAAATGTAGTAGGTGGGGGTTGATATGAGATTCAATAATGATTATTATTGGTACAGATTTTTTAAAAAATGATCCAGGCTGGGAATTATAAAGAAACCGTAAAACAGATGAAAACATCAAGAAGGTATATAAAAATACCCAACAGGACAGATGAGTTGAAGATGATGGAGGCTTGTTATGAAAGCCAAGAGATGGAAAGTTAGACGATCAGATGAGGATAGAAGAAATTTTAGTTATGCCGCTGTTGCACCCGAGAGAAGATCCGGAAGTAACCGCAGATTGTTTGACCGGCGTGACCTTAAATATAAAATGTAATAAGTTGAGTGTGTTCAGCGACAGTTATTCTCCAATATACCGTAATGGCATTTTGAATTATTTTATTCTTCCCGTTCCCATATATTTGATTTTTTAATTTGAGGCTGAAAGTTTGGTCTATACCAGATGTGGTATTTTGGAAATAATTTAAAAGCCCAGACTGATCGATGAAACGCTCGGCAATTTGTCTAATTTTACTCCAGACAGATAATACTTCGAATACTTTTTTTTTGGGGGGGCAAAAATCAGAAAACCCTTCCAGAATTGACCTCTGCCAATGGGAAAAATTCGGATAGGAAATTCATGTGCCAAAGGTGATTATATCGTCTATCTTCAAACAGATTCGACGGACTTTTTGAGGGAGTTGTTAAGCCGGTATAGGTTCAATTTATTGCTAAAATTGATGCCTGTTTTCTTGTTCTCATAGCAGATGCAGTCCACTCCAGATTGGGGTAAAGGGTTGTTTTTTTGTAAGAGTTTTTCAAATAAATTGACGAACAAAGCATGTGAAGTTCGTTATTGGGGTGCCAGCGTTAGTACTCCTGATTGTGTGTTTAAATCCATTCGAAATCGATTTAAATAGTTCAGGCCCAAAAGGCCGACGCCAGATTGGGTTGGTATATCAATAACATATGCCGTAACATTATATTCCGTCCATCCGTCGAGTTGAATGGAATTCAGAGTGATTTGTGACGCCTTGATCATTCCGCCGGCAGTGATCAGGTCCCGGATCGGGGTCGAAGCATCTATTTTGATTCCCAATTTTTTGGCTACAGTGATTGGAATGGTAACCATTGATGCGCCTGTGTCGACGATAAAGTCTTGGCGCAATCGATTATTTAACACCACGTTAACAGGGATTCGGCTGGCTCCCGGCGAAAATCGGATCACAATTTTGTCTTCCTGAAATTTCAATTCTGCAATTTGATCTTTCAGGATTTTTATCTGATCTGTTAAATCAATTGGGAATCTTTGAGAATAAAGTATTTCTTCTGCCATCTCCCAATCATTAAAAACCAGTGCCAGCTTAACGCCCAGCAGTTGAATTTCAAAATCATCAATAAAAGCTTTTGCTGTCTGCCGATAAACCTCCAAGCCTCTTGAATAATCTTTTTCATGCATCAGGAATGTCAGCCATTTTCTATACAATTTTTTTCTGAATAGTTGGATTTGATAAAGTTGGCCGTCATTAAAATTCTTTGGATCAGCAAGTACGTTTTCAATAACATCAAGAGAATGCTCCGGGCCGTTGATTTGATTCCCAATCGTCAGTACATCAATCAAAAAAGACACATCCCCGATCTTTGATAAAACTGTATTGTCAAGGATAGATGCAAAGTCATCAGGGTACTCCTCATCAAGTATCTGTGTAATAATGGTTCGCATTTTTATAATCACAGCCTTGGGTTTCAGATGGGCAGGAGTATTTTCATCTGACAACATCGGATTCAACCGGAATCCGTTTGCAAATGTTTCCAACTGAACCATTGGGCTCATGTTATTTTTGGAATATGCTATTATGAAGCGTTCTTCACGACTGTTTTCAAATGTCATGCGGTAAAAATCATAAACACTAAATTCATATACAAGATTGGATTCAGCCACCCCCTTCCACAAATACCCGCCGTCGATTAAATCACCGAACGTCCATCCCACAACTTTTTGATCCTGGATCAAAACACCTGGCTCATTCATGTAATCATCCAGGAATATGTGATAAAAATTCTGCTGCTCGGAAAGAGTCCTCATAACGCTCAATTCAACATTCTTTTCTGAAACAATTGACATCCATGTCATGGGGTTGTCCAGGTTTACCGGGAATATCGGCAAACCTGATAACTGGCTGGAATTTTTGAACTGCCAGATACCGATATTATCTCGATCCTCTAATATTCCCCCGAAAATTTCCAGTTCTTCTCCTTCTGCGGAATAAAAAATCAAGCGATACCCTCCGACACAAAGCTTGGCAGGGATTGCAATCCATCCGTTTTCTGAAATCACAGTTGTTGACCGGGAAATTTGATTTCCGGAAATATCATAGATAACCACAGTACCAATCGATAAACGGGTATCAAGAGAATCCGTTTTCGGGGATGAAGATAACTCTTTAGAAAAAGGGGAGGTATCCTTTATTTGTGTGTCAGCGGCGCTGATATTTTTTCCAAAAGCCGGAACCTGAATCGTTTGAGAACCTGCTTTAAAAAAAATCACATACACAGCTATCGCAAAAACTAAAACAATCGAAAATAGAAAAAAAACAGAGCGATTATCCGGTCTATAGCCTTTGCCTATACTTGCGCCGCAATTCGGGCAATACGTAAAATATGTCTTGACTGATATTTGACATTTGGCACATTTCATCATCTTATTTAACAAATATACTCCGAGATAATTCAAAAAAAGAATCCCATACGCACAATTATAAATAATAAAACCAATAAAAGAAAGGACTATAATGACGATCGGATTGTGATCCGACCCCAATATTTTAGAAACAGTTAAGCCACTTTTATGTTTAAAATTATTGGGGAAAATGGTCATTTTTTTGATAGCAAGAAAGCGATGCTATGTCTATAACAGCTCAGAATCGCCACACACACATTCTCATATTTAATACACTGGTACTCTGCACACTTGTTATGAATTTTCATATATTAATCCCAATTTGATGCTGATTTTAAAATGGTTTCCATACTTCTTTTTGACAGTGGTGGCTTGCACGTTTTCCCGAATTGATATGCCTGGTTCAGTATAGCTCAATCATCGAATACCGGTTGAATCTCTATCTCCAATAAAACGTAATGGAGTCTTGATCTATTTGGTCATGCGGGTTCCCATATATTTGAATCTCACGTCAAAGGCAGAAAGTTTTGTCTATACTATATGTGGTATTGTTATGAATAACAGCCATGCGCAGCTTGGCCTTTCATCCACAATACTGCGCACAACAAAATATGGAAGAATCTAAGGGCTTTGTACAGTTCTTTCATATAAAACAATAAAGCAAAGTGGACGTATAAATGTTTTTAATTACCAGGGCATTAATTGGCCCTTGTGGCACTTTGTATCCTAAACTCCAGATTGATAACCATTCTTCTTTAATTTTTTTAGGGATGACGTAAGGTAACGCAGAAATTTATCCTTCTGGAAACTGGCGGCAGTATTCATACAAAGCCATGTTGGCAGCAGAAGCAGCGTTGTAGCTATGGGGCATTCCCCATACGGGGATTTCGATAACTTCATCCAGTAGCTCAAGGATATCATCCTTAATCCCAAGGCGCTCATTACCTACAACTAAAACTGATCGACACTTAAAAGAGAAGTGATGGATGTTCTGTGAGTTGGATGTTTGTTCTATCCCCACAATGGAGTAACCATCTGCTTTAAGTTTTTTTAGTACAGGACCCAAGGATCTGTGGGTTGAAACTGTTAGCTCTGAGGTGGCGTCTCTGGCAATTTTATTAATTAATGATGCGTTCCCGCAAATAATCATTTTCTCCACAGCACATGCACTTGCGGTGCGGGCGATCTGGGAAATATTCACGTTGCTCCGCATGGGTGCACATGCAACAATTAGCTCACGGGGCTGGGTTAAACCTGTTCGAAACTTATGGCGCTGGTGTTCAAAATCTCCCATTATATAGCCTCTGTCTGATCTGTTTTGATAGCATCATCCATACTCTTTTTATCATAAAATACAGTATCAAGATAAAGGCCTGAAGCGGGAGCTGTACCGGGCGCAGCCTTACGACTCTTTGCATCTATTATACGGGGAATATCATCGACTTTTGACCTTCCCTCTCCAACCTTAACAAGTGCGCGAACTATATTGCGTACCATTTTATAAAGAAAACCGTCAGCAATAATTGAAAAGCATAGTAAGGAGTCTTTTTCTGTAAGCGTAAGAGAATGAACAGTTCTTACCGATGTTACCCTTTTATAGTTTGGTACTTTGGCAAACGAAGCATAATCAATAGTCCCTGTAAAATATGAACAGGCTTTATCCATAGCTTTAACATTCAATTTTTCAGGGACATACCAAACCTTTTCATTCATTTCAGATGGAAGCTTGGGGTGGTTCCAGATTTTATAGATGTAACATTTCCCAATTGCGGATTCTCTTGCATGGAAGCTATCAGATATCTTCTTTAAACTGGTGATTTCGATGTTTTTCTCAAGGACACTGTTAAGGTTAAACAAAGCCTCTTTTTCGTTGATATCTTCGGGAAGACGAATAGATGCGACTTGTCCCGTTGCATGGGTTCCGCGATCGGTTCGTCCTGATCCTTCAACATTATGGCGCAATCCCAAGCATTTTGTCACAGCACGTTCCAATGCGCCCTGGATCGTAGGCTTGTCTTTATGCCGTTGCCATCCGTAGTAATTTTGCCCATCGTAACGGACATCCATCCTATAATTGGCAAAAGTTATATCATTATTAAAATCTGTCATCAAAAAACACCTATTGGTTTGCCCGTGGGCAACTTAAATAATAACGGAACTCACCGTCTTTAAAGAGAATATGTACATCAACGGAAAAATTCAGTCAAGGTTTATGTCTGATGGATAAGAATTTCCTTTTTGTCAAGAAAAGTATGAAAAATAAATTATAAACCAATTAAGGAATAGAATCAGAAGATATCGGATGCGGTGGGTCATGGTTACGGATATCCCAAAGTGCCGTAAGATTTTTTCGATTATGTCAAGTTCTTCAATAAAGCTGATGATACGCATCGTTCCTTGGCATTTGGGGCAAGTAAGCGGATTCACCTCATAAATTTTCTGAATCAGGCGAGCCCAGTTCTGCCGAAACTCTTTGGAAGACATCTCGTTCGGCATAACAACAGGAATGGTATCATCCGTACCGGCCTTTTTCCTCATCCCTCGGAATTTGTTCGAATACCAGCCGTAATATCTTTCCGTCTGTTCATATCGGCCGGGGATATGTGTCACCAGCCTGGCCAGCCAATCCAAGGCATAACCTGAAGGTCAGAAACTTAAAAACTTTCAATGGTAAAAAGAAACGTGATAAGAATGAGCAAAGTCCATAGGAAAAAGGGACTTGTCAAAAGGTATGCTTTGAATTTTTATATATTATTGTCGTTTTTGTTTCTTTTCATAGGCTTCAATAATGCTTGATACAAGTTTATGTCGGACGACATCATTTTTTGAAAAATAAATAAACTCGATTCTATTTATTTTCTTTAATAGACCTTTAGCTTCTATAAGACCGGATTTTTTACCGGTGGGAAGATCAACCTGTGTGATATCTCCTGTAACAATGACTTTTGATCCATAGCCAATTCGTGTCAAAAACATTTTCATTTGTTGCGACGTTGTATTCTGGGCTTCATCAAGAATAATAAAAGAATTGCTCAGGGTTCTTCCCCGCATAAAAGCAAGGGGGGCAATTTCAATGGTGTCCCGCTCTATAAGTGTTTGTACTTTTTCATAGTCCATCATATCATAAAGAGCATCATACAAAGGGCGAAGATAGGGATTTATTTTCTGGGTAAGATCACCGGGTAAAAATCCCAGAGTCTCTCCTGCTTCGACCGCAGGCCTTGCTAATATGATTTTTTTGATTTCCCCTCTTGAGAATGCGGCCATGGCCATTGCCATTGCAAGATATGTTTTGCCGGTTCCGGCGGGACCTATGGCAAAAAGAATATCATTTTTAAGGCTTGCCTCTGCATATTCTTTTTGGGCAAGATTGCGTGGGGTGATGGGTTTGTTTCTAACTGTTTTAAAAATTGTTGTAGAAAAAATATCTTTGATATGGGAATTATTGTTGTGTTTTATAATTTTTATGGCGGCATCAAAATCAGCTTCGTCAAAAGAAAATTTATTTTCCAGAAACTGATAAAGTTGTTGGAGTATTTTTTCAGCAAGATCAGTATTGTGGGCTGTGCCATTAACAAACAAAGAGCTGCCCCTTGTATTGATCTCCACATTAAACGCTTTGCAAATTTTATCCAGATTATAGTTGTGATGACCGAAGAGCTCTTTGGTAAGCATCGGATTTTCAAACGTAATGTTTTTCATGATTCATAGGGTGCATTTTATTTGTTTAAAGGTCAATAAAAATACAATTTACTTATACCCGTTCAATCAAAAAGACAATCTTTGTAATATAAAATAATGTCAGGATAATTCAGATATATTTTGAATGCTTAAGCATCCTAGAAATTACTTCTCATGCAAGTAAGTTTGAGTTTATCCATTCAGGTTTTTTGTGGTAGTCAAAAAGCGAGCGTTATCATTATGGGGGAAGATCCTTTCATCAAAAGGCGTTTAATTCTTCTTCCAGTCGTGACTGCAATCAAAATCTAACTGGCGACACATAGTATTCATAGGGATCAGTCCAGATAAATTTTTTACAACCCCATATATTGTATGTGACCTTTTTTCAGTTTTGAAATTTCAATTCAATTATATAGGCCGCAGGCATCATTTCCGGACATTCTTCCAGAGTGGTTTTTATAGAGTACCAGGAGTAAATCAAGCACTTTTTTTTATTTATTTTTTGGACGTATTCCCCCTATCCGAATTGAGTCGGTTTTTTTAAAATACTTTGCTGAGACCGACTTAAATTTTAAAATCATAAATTCTCCAAATTCTGCGTTGCTGGTGGCATCCCACGCCCGTGTATCCAACTTTGACATACTGGTATAACAAGATCTCTTAAAAATTAAATTAAGGATCAGAGTACCTTGGAGCCATAATTTTAATATTGGAGCGGACATGGTAGACATTCTATAAATAGCCGTCATCACATTCTTAATATCCTGAATGTCATGCGACAATATATAAATAGCCATCCTGTCCGCATAATTTATCAAACCTCAAATTTTAAAAATAAGCTCAGCCTGATTTATTTTAAAGACTGAGTTCTATTCCATAAAGCTCCTCTACAATGTTGCGCCACTGGCCTAAAGGCATATTTTTATCAAAAGCAATATCCAATGCCTGTGCCCTATGCCATTTTTCAATTAGCTTTGGCCAAGTTTGAAGATAATAGTCTGCTCTATCTTTCATATTAATTTTGGTCGCTCGCAAGTTTTTAGGCAGATAGGTGTGAAAAGTTTTCATCATGGAAATTGCCATACGCAAAAATCTCCTACTCATACCAAAATCTGCATGCTGCCCTTGTGCATCGCGTCTTTTATAATCTGATTGTAAATCTTCTGGACCATATATACCAATATGACCAGCTGACTGAACCACATAGTTTTTCAGTATCCGATTACAGCGTTTTGCAACTTTTTTGACCCGGGTTTTCCCCTGGACTCCACCGGTTTGCTTAACCTTTGGAATGATGCCGGAGTATGAAACCAAATTACTCAAAGATTTCTGTTTGTAAGGGTCTCCAATTTCAGCTGTTACTCCAGCAGCCAAAGTAATACCAATTCCTCGAATGCTGGTTAAGAATGCTCCAGGAGTTTGAGCCAAGTGTTGTGCAATTTCTTTGTTAAGATGATTAATGTTGTCCTGAAGACAAGTAAAAAGCGTAACCTGCTGTTGTAACGAAATTTGCAATACTGCAATATGGTCTGCAGGGGGTACAAGAACCTGAGATGCATATTGCTGCAGTTTTTTAGTACAGTGATCAGAGTGTTGGACCAAATGACGGGCAAGAAACTTGGATAATGCAGATGGCCTACGTCGACGAATTTGGTGTACAGAGAACTTGTTCCCCATCAAAGCCAGTGAACCTTTTGAAAATGGAAAGATCCCACTCTTTTTTTCATTTAAAAATCCAGGAAATATCCTATCAACCATGGTGTGAATTCTACATCTTACTGCAGTTGCCATACTCACAAGTTTTCGTCTTTGCCGGACAAGTGTCCGCAAATTCCAATAAATACCGGTTTGAGCAGGAGAACAATTTCCTCTACAGCTGATAAGCATTTTACAAATGCCCATCAAGTCCAAACTATCAGTACTTGCTTGCATATTTTCACGTTGTTTCTTTGCATCATGGGCGTTTACTCCTGCCACCAGACAATTTGTTGAACGTAATGCAAATATAAAGTTGTCAGCATACGAGCCACAATCTTCACCTCCATAAAAAACATGTTCGGGTTTAATACCATGATGACGACAGGATTTTGTAACTTGATCAATCAGATAATTTTTACCTCCTGGTGAATTTTTTACCGAGAATGGCTTTCGGATGATCTTTCCATTACCATTGCAAAACATGACTACATGATCCTTTTTAGCATAATCCATTGGAACACACATCACTTTGGATCTGTTACCGGCCATCTCAAATATGGCAAGGATTTCTTGACTTTGGTTTTGAAAAATGTTTCTCTTTTTCATAGTGGAGTTCCTCCTCTTTTTTTCAACTGCTTGTTTGCAGATTGACCTTATAAACATATCACCGATTTAGTTCGGATGGTTCATATTGAGGAGGAGCTTCTCCTTTTACAATAAAAAATTATGCTGTACTCAGTTTAAAATTTATAGAAAAAAATAAACTGCTATGCAAAAATAATTGAGCTATGAATCTGTGTGAGATCGTTTGAAATACTCTCACAAATTCACACCATCAATTATTTTTCAAGGTACCAATATATTTAGTTGAAAATTCTATTTTCTGGAGTCAAGGATTATTATCCTATCCTTTACTATTTGGTAAGGGCTTTCACAAAATCAAAGGACTTGTACCCACCACA
>PVMS01089949.1_pt1 | contig 10120 bp, 7 predicted proteins | sample 1853461 | NCBI WGS metagenome assembly PVMS01 (sample SAMN08582032, study PRJNA380276) | Marine sediment metagenome, whole genome shotgun sequencing project. | isolation source: ocean sediment barecode stripped | collected 2017
CAAAGTGATTGAAAATACCGCCTATTCACCCGATGTTTCCAGAAAATATACTGTAGCAGATATGATCACCGGCTATGGTGTTGCGGAAGCTATACATCATTATTACGATATCTATGGTGGAAAAATCGAAGGGAAACGCGCTATCGTTCAAGGATTTGGAAATGTAGGAGCTTCGGCGGCATATTACTTAGCACAAATGGGGGCCAAAATAGTTGGAATTATCGACCGTAAAGGAGGTGTGATCAATGAAAATGGATTTGATGTTGAAGAGATCAAAACCTTATTTCTGCAAAAGAAAGATAACTATATAGAAGTAGATAACTTGATTCCCTTTGACGAGATAAACGATCGCATTTGGACGCTACAAACCGAAGTATTTATGCCTTGTGCCGCTTCACGTCTTGTCACCAAAGAACAGATCTCGGCCTTGATAGACACAGGACTTGAAGTGATAAGCTGTGGTGCCAATGTGCCTTTTGCCGATAAGGAAATATTCTTTGGACCTGTTATGGAATTTACCGACGAGCGTGTGAGTTTGATCCCCGACTTTATTTCGAATTGTGGGATGGCCAGGGTCTTTGCATACTTTATGGAGCGCAAAGTACAAATGACCGATGAGGCTATTTTCAACGATACTTCCAGGACCATTCGAAAGGCCATTCAAGATACTTACAATAGCCGTAAATCAAAAACACATATCAGTAAAACGGCTTTTGAGATAGCTTTAAAACAGTTGATCTGATAGAAAATAGCGTGTAAATTACAAGCAACTACTAGTTTGTGGCCCTGTTTATAGCAAACTCACGGAATGACACTATTTTCTTATGGTTATGTGAGCTATTTATTATATTTTTAAATTTCAGAAAAAATTCACTAATCTCGCCAATGTATGGGATCAATTATTATCTTAATTTTCGTTATCGGATATTTGACAATAACCTTAGAACATCCCTTAAAACTAGATAAAACGGTTCCTGCTTTAATTATGGCATCCCTCATTTGGGCTGTTTTGGCGGTTGGATTCAACCTGGATTGGTTTGATGTGATCGATACGCATGAAAGAGTATTCGACTTCCGGCAGGGTGAAGAAGCATTTCATGGATTTGAAAATACGTTACTTCATCACTTAGGGAAAACAGCCGAGATCCTGATATTTTTAATTGGTGCAATGACCATTGTTGAGATCATCGACCTCCATAGAGGATTTGAAGTTTTAAAAGGGGCCGTTCGTACTAAAAGCAAGAAGAGATTACTTTGGATCATTGGAATTCTAGGCTTTGTTCTTTCCGCAATTATTGACAATCTAACAGCAACGATCGTTTTGGTAACCTTACTCCGTAAGCTCATTCAGAATAAGAATGAGCGACTTTGGTTTGTTGCTATGATCGTGATCGCCGCCAATGCAGGAGGGGCCTGGTCACCCATCGGAGATGTGACGACTACCATGTTGTGGATAGCCAATAAGGTATCAACATTGGGTCTGATCAAGTATGTGGTCTTACCATCCATTGCCTGCTTTGTGATTCCCTTCTATATCGCCGGTTTCCTTAAACCTTTCAAAGGAAATATTGAGGTGGATACTTCGGAAGACATAGTGGCTGAAAAATTATTAAGCAGCCGGACAATGCTGTTTTTAGGACTTGGTATGATCGTATCGGTTCCAATTTTTAAAACTTTTACGCATCTTCCACCCTATATGGGGATGATGTTTGCCTTAGGTGTGGTTTGGCTTGTCTCAGAATACATTCACCCCGAGGAAGATTTCAGCAATGAACGTAGACACTTATATTCGGCTCATAAAGCATTATCCAGAATTGAGATCTCAAGTATTCTATTTTTCCTCGGAATTTTAATGGCAGTTGCCGGAATGGAAAGCCTGGTATATGGTGTAGCCGAGAATGGCGATCCCGTTGGGACTCTTCGCTACCTGGCCGAAGTATTACAAGCTGCAATTCCCAATCAGGATATCGTGGTGATGCTACTGGGAGTCATTTCAGCGATTATAGATAATGTACCATTAGTTGCGGCATCTATAGGAATGTTCGAAGCGCCCATTGATTCTCCATTATGGCATTTTATCGCCTACTCTGCCGGTACCGGAGGAAGTATGCTTATCATCGGTTCTGCAGCGGGAGTAGCTGCCATGGGGATGGAGAGAATAGACTTTATCTGGTATATGAGAAAAATTACCTGGCTCGCCTTATTAGGTTTTCTCGGAGGAGCTGCAGTTTTCTTAGCATTCAAATATTATGTTTTCTAGAACCTTACAATTTCTGTCAACTTAGTCCGTTAATTAAGATGACCGGAGAATATGTGGTATTTGAATTCAGAAAATAATTAAACAACTATATTTAACCCTGTAATCTATAACTACTCGTCCATCGAAACCACTTCATAATTAGTAGTTGAAGCCTTGTTTTATGGCTTGGGAGTGGGAGGACGTAAATAACAAATTCATATGCTTGATATCTTTTTTCAGGATGGGGCTGAGGAAGTTTTGGAAGGATTGGAACCCGAAGCTACCGAAAAGACCCTCTCCATTATGGAACTTCTTATGAATGGTGGAACAGGAGGCCAAATAATAATTGGTGTCCTTTTTGTTTTACTTTTCGTGGCCGTGTACATTTATTTCGAACGCCTTTTCGCTATCAAATCGGCTTCAAAATTGGACCGTAATTTTATGAATCAAATCAAAGACCATATTTCTACAGGAAATATCCAAGGTGCCAAATCGTTATGTATTCAACAAGATAGCCCTGTGTCAAGACTCACCGAAAAGGGAATTTCCCGTATAGGAAGTCCGTTGGGAGATATCAACACAGCTATTGAAAACGCAGGTCGTTTGGAAGTTTACAAACTCGAAAGGAATGTGAGTGTACTTGCAACTATCGCAGGAGCAGGGCCTATGATCGGTTTCTTAGGGACAGTGATCGGGATGGTCCTGGCGTTTCACCAGTTGGCGAGTAGCAGCGGCCAAGCAGAAATGGGAAGCCTGGCCGAAGGAATTTACCTGGCGATGACCACAACAGTGGCCGGATTGATCGTTGGGATTATAGCATATATGGGGTACAACCATTTGGTGGTAAAAACAGATAAAGTGGTACATCAAATGGAAGCCACCGCGGTCGACTTTTTAGACCTGTTAAACGAGCCTGCACAATGAACCTACGTGGACGAAATAAAATAAGCCCTGATTTCAGTATGAGTTCGATGACAGATATAGTATTTCTGTTACTCGTCTTTTTCCTGCTTACATCACCGGCGATCACTCCGGATGCGCTGGATCTCATTTTGCCCAAAGCGAAAGGTAAATCTACTAACCAGCAGAATGCCTCTGTAAGTATCACCAAGGATGGTGCTTATTACGTCAATAAAGAACGAGTAAGTGAATTCAACATAGCAAAAGAATTGAAAGCTGCGTTGGCCGGACAGGAAAATCCCACCATCATCCTGCGGGCAGAAGAAGGTGTCCCTATCGAAGATGCGGTTTTCGTGATGGACATCGCCAATAAGAATAATTATAAGGTGGTATTAGCCGTTAGGCCTAATTAATTTGGGTGTTTCCGCCTTCGGCGGACCGGGCTATCCGCTATATCCCTTAAGTAGAGCAAGCTCACTTTAGGGGATGCCGCTTTTATCCCTAACACGCAATGTGACTTTGAAGTAAAATTTGAAGCAGATATTACATAATGAGTTTAGTCGACACCAAACATAAAAAGAAGAGCATGACCATCACGGTAATTCTACATGTGATCATCCTTCTATTGTTGTTCTTTTTCGGGTTGACCTACCTGGATCCACCTCCGGAGAATGGTATCGCAGTCAACTTTGGAACTACAGACTATGGCAAAGGAAATATCCAGCCTAATGAGCCGGTCAAAACAGCGCCGAAGCAAACCAACCCTGAACCCATTCCTGAAACCGAATCTGATGATAAAGAAGAAGTGGTCACTCAAGACAATGAAGAGGCTCCGGTGATCAAAAAAGAAGATAAGAAAGTAGAGCTAAAGGAAACACCTCAAGAAGAACCTGTGAAAGTGATTCCAAAAAAGGTAGAGCCCAAACCCGATAAATCGACCACGGATGCTCTTTCAAGTCTTATTAACGGACCCAAGAATAACGGTACTGCCGAGGGCAGTGAAGGGGATGACGATAAAGCAGGAGACAAAGGAGATCCCGATGGCGATCCTAACGCAAAAAGTTATTATGGCAATGGTATAGGGCTCGATGGAGATGGTAATTACCAATTAGGAGGTAGAAAGGCACTGAACAAAGCCAAAGAAATTCAAAAGTGCAACGAGGCAGGCAGGGTAGTAGTGAGCATCGAAGTGGATCGTAGCGGAAAGGTGATTAGCGCCCGACCCGGAGTGAGAGGAACAACCAATAATTCAAGATGTTTGCTGGATCCTGCAAAGAAGGCCGCTTTGGCCACCCGTTTCAATTCAGATGCTGATGCCCCGGCAAAACAGATCGGGAAAATTATCTACAACTTTACCCTTTCCGATTAATATTTTCATTTTCATTTTTCAGTATCTTTAACCAAAATTAGTTGGTTATGAAAAGATTTTTCGTCCTATCGCTGCTTGCGCTAATGGCACTAGCTTGCGAAAATCCATTGACCCTTGTGCCTGCTGAAGCTTCATCGAAAGATAATATTTCAGGGATCAAAATTGAAGAGACCCCGCACGACTTTATGTTCATGCAGCGTGCATATCCTTCCGGAGAAATTAGAACGGAAGCTTATGCCGAAGCTATTGCCTGGAAGAAAGAGCGGTTAGAACGAAGTTCAAATAGTGCTATTTGGGAGTTTGCCGGTCCTGTAAATATTGGTGGACGAATAACCGATATAGAAATACCCATCGATCAGGCACAAACCTACTACGTAGGGGCTGCTTCCGGAGGTATCTTTAAAACTACAGACGGCGGGGCCAACTGGACACCAATCTTCGACGATCAGCAAATGCTGTCCATAGGAGATATCGAAATTTCAAAAAATGATACCGATATCCTATGGGTAGGAACCGGAGAAGTAAATGCAGGAGGCGGGTCCTTGGCCTATGATGGGGATGGGATCTACCGAAGTGCCGATGGTGGTATTACCTGGGAAATCAAAGGACTCCCGGATGTGGGAAGCATAGGAAAGATAGTGATCGACCCAAACGACGATAACACCCTGTTCGTGGGTGCCATGGGACCCCTTTTCAGAGATGATACCAACAGAGGTGTCTATCGCTCAACCGATGGTGGGGATACCTGGGATCAGGTTTTATTCGTGAGCCCCATAACAGGAGTTATTGATATGGCTATTCATCCCTCTAATGGGAACATTGTTTACGCTGCCAGCTGGGAGCGCGTACGGAGACCCGAAATGAGACAATATGGAGGGGCCACTTCCGGATTACACCGTTCTTTGGATGGCGGTGATACATGGAATGAAATGACGACAGGCTTACCGGGTAATCCTTCAGAAAAAGGGCGAATTAGCATCGATATTTCACAGTCAAATCCGAATGTCCTGTATGCCCGTTATGCCGATGCCAATGGGAGCATTCAAGGAGTTTACCGGACTGCCAATGGAGGCGATACATGGACGGAGATGAACTCCAGTCAATTGACCAATATTGGATTCCATTGGTGGTTTCGGGGAATTTTTGTAGACCCAACCGATGAAGACATTATTTACAATGTCGATTTTGTGGTTCAAAAATCAACGAACGGAGGAGCGAGCTGGTCGGGTACATTTCCCAGCGTGCATGTGGACCAACACGCAATGGCATTTAACGCCAGTGCAGCAGGAGAAGTTTTATTGGGCAACGATGGGGGTTTCTATAAAAGTACAAACAACGGATCTTCTTCCGTAAAGGACAATACCTTACCTATCACTCAGTTTTACCGTTTTTATGTGGATCCTCAAAATGGAAATAAGATCTATGGAGGTACACAAGATAACAACACTATACGAACTACTACAGGTGGATCAAGTGATTGGTCTGCTATTTTTGGTGGAGATGGCTTTCAGCCGTTGGTGGATGCAGACAATACCAATGTGATCTATGCCTTGTCACAACGGGGTAATTTGGGGAAATCTACAAACAATGGTGCGTCGTTTTCTTCAGCATTAAATGGAATTCCAGGAGCCGATAGAAATAATTGGGATACACCCATCGCCTTCGATCCTAACGATTCTCAGACCCTGTATTACGGTACACAACGACTGTTTAAAACGACGAATGCTGCGGGAAACTGGACTGCGATCAGCCCTGATCTTACGAACGGTTCGGGAGGAGGTAACCTTACCTTTGGGACGATTATTTCAATAAGTGTCTCACCTTTTGATAGTCAACGAATCTATGTGGGTACCGATGATGGAAATGTATGGGTTACACCCGATGGTGGCACCAATTGGAATAATGTTTCCGCCGGGTTACCGGATAGATGGGTGACTAGTGTGTATGCCTCACCTATTGATACCGATGTTGTTTATATTACTTTGTCCGGCTATCGATATGGGGAAGACAACGGTCACGTGTATATGAGCGAAAATGCCGGGACATCCTGGGTAGATATAGGAACTGGCTTGCCTGATATTCCCGTGAATGATATCATAATGGATCGATTTGCCAACCTGTATCTTGCCACCGATATAGGCGTACTTGCTTCACTTGATGATGGAACTACTTGGGAAGTATTAGGTGATAATATGCCTGCGGTAGTGGTAACAGATATGCATATTCATGAGAGTGATGAATTATTGTACGCAGCGACCTATGGGCGTTCGGCATACAAGCTCGATCTTTCCAGTAATCCTTTGAGTACAGAAACTTCTGTTATTGTAGAAGATATTTCGGTCTATCCCAATCCGGCATCAGATCAAGTAAATATTGTGCTGTCCAATTCCACCGAAAATGTTTCTGTCTCATTGTATGATACTATGGGTAGAATAGTTGTCGATAAGGTCACTTCCGAAGAAAATAGGATCGAACTCAATATTTCTGGAATCGCTTCAGGTGTTTACTACCTGAAAATTTTCATTGCGGAAAATAGCGTCGTTAAAAAACTTATCATTAAATAATCTAAAATTACAGGCCATAAACTATCAAGAAACTTTGGATTGGTTGTTCGCGCAATTACCCATGTACCAAAGGGTAGGGGTGGCTGCGTACAAAACAGATCTATCCAACACCCGGAAGCTCGCCGGATATCTCAACCACCCCGAAAAAGGATTTAAAAGCATTCATGTGGCAGGGACCAACGGCAAGGGATCGACAAGTCATATGTTGGCTTCAATATTACAGGAAGCAGGTTATAAAGTTGGCCTGTACACCTCTCCTCACCTGAAGGACTTCCGGGAACGAATTAAAATTAGTGGAGAAATGATCTCCAAACATTCGGTTTCTGAATTTGTAACTAAGAATCGTTCTTTTTTCGAGGTTGAGCAGTTATCATTTTTTGAGATGACTGTGGGCTTGGCGTTCGATGAATTCCTAAGAAGAAAAGTGGACATCGCGGTAGTTGAGGTAGGGTTGGGAGGACGCTTGGACAGCACCAATATCCTGATTTCGGAAGTCTCTGTTATTACTAATATAGGCATGGATCACACCCGGTTTTTAGGTGATACATTAGTAAAAATTGCTATGGAAAAGGCCGGAATCATAAAGCCGGATATTCCTGTGGTGATCGGGGAAAGGAATGCGGAAACAGATGCTGTTTTTGAAGAGATCGCTGAAAGGAAAAATGCCTTAATTTATTTTGCTGAAGATGAAAAACATGACCTATACCCTTCTGATCTTAAAGGAAATTACCAACGGGCCAATCAGAGAGCGGCGCTTTCAGCTTTGAAAATACTACGGTCAAGCGGCTGGAATGTTTCCGAAGATCACATAAGAAAAGGATTGCTGAATGTTGTAGCCAACACGGGTTTATTAGGACGTTGGCAGCTCCTGGGACAGAACCCAAAAGTGATTTGCGATACGGCTCACAACAGGGAAGGGTTGTCCATAACGATGGCGCAACTGCAAGAGGAAACCTATGACAAGTTGCACATTGTCCTGGGGGTTGTAAATGATAAGCAATTGGAGAGAATACTTCCATTGTTTCCTAAAAAGGCGAACTATTATTTTTGTGAACCCAATATTCCCCGTGCTTTGAAAGCGGAATTGCTTTGTAAAAAAGCGGCCGAGTTTGGCTTAGAAGGCAAGACATATTCTTCTGTCCAAAAAGCTTACGAAGAGGCTCTAAAATGTGCGTCTGTCAAGGATCTGATCTATGTTGGAGGAAGCACTTTTGTGGTGGCTGAGGTTTTGTGAATTCCATTTAGTGGAATTGTCCAATGAAGCGCCTAACAAACAATTTCACTTTAGAACTGAACTGAAAAGTATATATCTTCAGTCATAAGTTACTTTTCCTTATTCGATCAATTCTTTTAATTGCTCTTCTTTACTTTTCGGCTGTGACCGCCTATTTGAGTATGATCTATAAATTCGTAATCTTAAAACAAAATCATTCGAAGTATTAACTTCTTCAGTAGTATTCAGTGTATTGTGATAGGATCCATATAATTCAAATCTCCATTCCTTATTGAGTTTATAGCCAATACCCGGAGATATCCTTATAACATCATTGAACCTTTCTTTAAATTGAAAAAGAACTCAACGTTCATTGGGATATAAAATCCTTTAGTAAAATCAAAAACAAGTTTATTCCATTCGATTACAGTAGAGATTCTATATCGAAACCGCAGGCCTACTGCCCATTTTGAACCATCGAAGGTTTTTTGAAATCGTTCTTCTAATCGAATGTAATTAAGCAATGGAAATGACTCGAAAGAAGGGATAAAAAATTTAGCTCCCTGCATCAATCTAAATTCAAGATCATCTTCTTTATTTTTATTAGACACATAATTTACTCTGGCTCCAAAGTGATATGAATGAATTAAAGGCTTTTCTAATTTTAGAAATTTTAGAATATTTAAACTTTTTTGATTGATGATACTATAATTAGACACCAACAAAAAATTGTCATAAATATGTGGAGAAATTGTTCTGTAACCTATAAACCCACCAATAGTTTTGTATTCATCTAAATCATATGCAACATTATAGTCCAACCAAGTTTGGCCATTCACTTTTATATCATCCACCTCTTCTTGGCCATAAATGGAAAAGATATTGAATAATAAAATAAAGTATAAATATTCAAACTTCATTCGATGCGGATCATAATCAGGTATTTTTTATTATTAGAAATATAGATAAAAAATAACAATATTCTATGCAAATTTAAATAATGCCGATACTTTTATTTGATTTCTAATTTTAAATATGGAAAGATAATTTCCCTATTTAGACTTTTCTGCTAAAAGTAACTATGTCAGTTTATTAAAATGAGAAGCTCTCCTTCATTTCTTGCTATTTCGAAGTTTCGGATGGCCAAGGTGGGTCCAACTGATTACTAACGTGATCCAGATAAGATCCATTACCGCAACTACAATCCCTAACAAGCTACGCTTGTTTGTGTTTTTTATTTTCTAAGGTTTGGGTTTCGATCCAGTGGGCATTGCCCACCGAAGCCCTGACAAGCAATTTCAATTTAGAACAGAATATTAAAAGCCCTCCTTGGCTTCTTGATACATCAAAGCTACGGAGGGTGAAGGTGGGTCATACTGGATTCGAACCAGTGACTTCTACCCTGTCAAGGTAACACTCTGAACCAACTGAGTTAATGACCCGAGTTCGCTAAATTACAAATTCCAAAAAACAATTTCCAAGGAAAATTTTGATTTTAATTGATCGTATCTCTCAATTTCGGAATGGTTTGAAACAGGCAAGGGATTACTTACTTGATTCCTCATGAAACCAATCGCGCAAATAGTATCTCAATGCGCCTCCGGCGTTTTGGATTTTTATTTTCTCCAACTCTTCAAGCTTACAGCTTAGGGTTTTTGAAAATAGTAAACTGGATTACTTCTGCCTGCCGGCAGGTACGTGATCCCTAAACGAAACCACTTCTGCAACTACAATCCCTAACAAGCTACGCTTGTTTGTGTTTTTTATTTACAAATCTTCAGCAAATAAATTTTCATCGTGTGTAAATAAAAAACCCCAATGCAAAATTGCATCGG
>PVMS01035741.1_pt1 | contig 10119 bp, 9 predicted proteins | sample 1853461 | NCBI WGS metagenome assembly PVMS01 (sample SAMN08582032, study PRJNA380276) | Marine sediment metagenome, whole genome shotgun sequencing project. | isolation source: ocean sediment barecode stripped | collected 2017
AAGAGGATAAAACCGAAAGACAAAAAGTGATCTCGAACGATACTTTTGAAGACGTTGGTTCATTTTGTTACGTATAAAAAGACAACGGAATAGTCTCAAGATTCGTACTTTCGTGAGTATTCAAGTCATCCCCCTTTTCAAAGGGGGAGCGTTTCGGGTGACACTTTTTCAAAGGGGGGGTAATGATACGCATTTTGTCAAAAGGGGAGTGTTTATTAATACTCTCTCGTTAGATACGAAAGAAAAAATGTGTATCCTGAAGTTAGTACTGATGTTCTTGAAGCGTATAAAACAACCACAGAGTGTGGCCAGTGTATGAACTTTTTTGGAGTGGTGGGCGGTGCGGGGTTTGAACCCGCGGCTTCCACCGTGTGAGGATGGCACTCTCCCGCTGAGTTAACCGCCCGATATTGAATGGTCAGATGGTTTCGCACTTGGAAACCGAATCCTTCGAAAATATAACAGAAGGGGAGGGATGTAAATAAAATTCAGTGAAGTCCCACCATTTTTTTCATGGCTTCGACCTCTTCCGACTCCAGATGGCGATAGTGCCCAATCTTCAGGTCTCCCAGTTCTAAAGCACCGAATCCGGTACGAATCAAATGGACCACCCGGTAGCCCACTGCCTCTATCATACGCCTGATGAGCCGGGACCGCCCCCTTGTTACGGTCATTCTCAGGAAGCTCTTTCCCTCCTTTTCTTGAACAAAGGTTATTTTTGACGGACCGCTGAACCCGTCATCGAGATGAACCCCTTCTGTTAAGGCATTTAGTTCCTCTTCAGATAATCTCCCTTCAACAGTGATCTTATAGGTCTTGGGAACATGGTATCGGGGATGGGTCAGGCGATGGGCCCATTCACCGTCATCCGTAAAGAGCAACAACCCAAGGCTGTCAAAATCGAGACGTCCGACAGAGTAAACCCTCTGTTTTACGGTTTTCAAGAGATCGGACGCAAGGGGCCTACCTGAGGGATCATTGAGGGTGCAAATATACCCAAAAGGTTTGTTGAGCATAAGATAGGATCTGTCGGATGGGGGGCGTATGTCACGGCCGTCAACCTTGATGCTGTCCAGCCCCCAGACCGCTTTGGTTCCCAACTCCTTGATGATCCGCCCGTTCAGCATGACCTTTCCGGACAGGATCAATTCATCCCCTTTTCGCCTCGAGGAGTGGCCGGCCCAGGACAAGATCCTGTTAATTCGCTGGGGGGTCTTCGGATCCTTCTCCCGAATGTCCACCTTCGACTTCTGGGGAGCTTTGCTCCCTTTGGGAGATGGTCTCCCCTTGGCCGAGGTTTGTCTCCCTGTTTGTGACGCTGGTCTCCTCGTTGGCGGAGAGGGTCTCCCCGTCCGTGGAGTTGGCGTCCCCGTTCGGGGACGTGGCTTCCCTTTGTGGGGAGCTTGGCTCCCTTTGGGAGATGGTCTCCTCGTTGGCGGAGATGGTCTCCCCGTCCGTGGAGTTGGCGTCCCGGTTCGGGGACGTGTCTTCCCGGTTTGGGGAGTTGGCGTCCCGGTTCGGGGACGTGTCTTCCCGGTTTGGGGACGTGTCTTCCCCGTTCGGGAAGGTGTCTTCCTCATTCGTTGTCGGTTCATGTTCCTCCGTACCAAGGGCTTCGATTTCTTTTAATTTTGGCAACGCCTCAATACTCTGCAAGTCAAACACTTCCAGGAATTTTTTGGTTGTCCCATAAATGAGAGGCCTGCCGGGCAGATCCTCTCTGCCTACGATTTTTACGAGATCTTTCTCACCCAACATTCTAAGGATACCTCCCACATCCACACCCCGATACCTCTCAATCTCTTGACGAAGAATAGGCTGCTTGTACGCAATAATAGACAACGTCTCCAGGGCGGCTCGAGAAAGCCTGCTGGGTGAGGTCTGGAGCATTTTTAAGATATAAGGCCCGTATTCAGAGTGGCTCCTGAACTGATAGCCGTTGGCGATGTCTTTGAGAATGAAGCTGCGTCCCATCTCCTCATATTCTTGTTTCAAGTCCTCAAGGGCACTTTTTATCTCCGCCAACTGAACGTCGGGAAGCGAATCGTGAATCTCTCGCGCACTAAGGGGTTTGTCCGAAGCAAAAAGCAAAGACTCTACAATTAACTTTAATGATTTACTCATGGGGTATTGTCCTCAGTCTGAGTCTGTTCAAAAAGCCCTTCCAACCGGATATCCTTGTCTGGATCGGGTTGAAAAATTCTCACCAGGCCCATGTGGACCAATTCTAACAGGGCCAAAAAAGTAATAATAAATTCAGAAACCACCTTATGTCCCAAAAAGAGGTCCTGGAAGTAGATCATCCCATCCTTCTTTAAGCGTTCCATGATTTCAGAGACTTTATCCTTGACTGTCCATTTTTCGATCTGCACACTCAAGGAAGCCCCGGGAATACTTTCTTCAACAATCCGCTTGAACGCGTCCATAAGCTGGAAAAGATTCACTTTGAAGACAGGCTCTTCGTCCTCCAGGAGATGAGCGCGATATTCAGGGCTCAATCGGCGGGAAAAAACATCTCTGTCCAGCAAGTCCCTCTCGGACAGTTCTCCAGCCACTTCTTTCAACTGGAGATATTCCAGAAGCGGGCGGGTAATCTCGACCCGGGGGTCCTCTTCTTCGCCATCTTCCAGCCCGGGGAGTAGCATTCTTGATTTGATGTGAAGAAGGGTGGAGGCCATCACCAGAAAGTCACCGGCCAAGGTGATATTAAGGGCCTTCATGATTTCCAGATATTCCAGGTACTGATCCGTAATGACAGCGATCGGGATATCAAAGATATCTAATTCGTTCTTCCTGATCAGATGGATAAGGAGGTCCAATGGGCCCTGAAATATTTCAAGTTTTACTTCATAAGACATACGCCTGCCCACCGGTGCCGTTTTGAATTGACTTTGAGGTCAGTTGATTCGACATTTTTCAAAATACTTCCCATATCAAGACCCTTTAAAGCTTTACGGCTTCTCTCACCTCGATCATGGTTTCCCGGGCAATCGATCTCGCTTTAGTATTGCCCTGATCCATGATCTCTTTCACTTTGTCGAGATTCGCCTCCAGTTCTTTCCTTTTTTCTCTGATAGGATCAAGGGCTTTATTGAGATTTTCGGCCAAAATCTTCTTACAATCCACACAGCCGAGGGCGGCCGTACGGCAATCTCCATCGATCTGCTTGACGACATCCCTCGGCGTATAGATTTCGTGAAAAGAGAAGACATTACAGACATCCGGATTTCCAGGATCTGTCCTTCTCGCCCTTTGGGGGTCCGTAATCATCCGGGCCACTTTTTTCGCAACTTCATCAGTCGGATCGGAAAGAAAAATGGCGTTATTGTAGCTTTTGCTCATTTTCCGTCTGTCTATGCCGAGCAGTTTTGATGTGGGGGTCAGGAGTAGGTCCGGTACGGGAAAGACCTTTTTGTAGAGGTGATTGAAACGTCGGGCTATTTCTCGTGTCATTTCCACATGGGGCGCCTGATCCTCACCCACGGGAACCCCATTCGCCTTGTACATGAGAATATCCGCCGCTTGCAGGACCGGATATCCCAAAAAACCATAGGTGTGAATATCCCTTTGCGTGAGCTCCTGCAGCTGCTCCTTGTAGGTGGGATTCCTTTCGAGCCAGGCAAGGGGAGTGATCATGGAATAAATCAAATGAAGTTCCGCATGTTCCTTAATTTGGGATTGAATAAAAAAAGTGGCCACTTCCGGATCCAGGCCGATGCTAATCCAATCGATGATAATGTCAAATGTGCTTTCGCCAATAATCTTTGTATTAGAATACTCGCTGGTTATGGCATGCCAGTCTGCAATGAAGTAAACACATTCATAGTGTTCCTGCAGGTTTTTCCAGTTGTAGAGGGCCCCATGGAGATGTCCAAGGTGCATTCTCCCGGTAGGTCTCATTCCGCTCACTATCCTCTTTTTAGCCATTCATATTCCTCTGTCTCTAAAATAAAATAATCGCCGCTAAGTCACAAAGCCACGAAGTTTACACAGTCAGTTTTGTGTCTTCGTGTCTTAGTGGCTAACCTGTTACGATGCAAGGTGAGTTCCGAACCGCTCTTTGACAAAGCTGACTTCATCATTTTTAGTGCTGATAAATTTATTGAGCCTCGCTTCAAGGAGGCTGTTAAATATTTCTTTATAAAGGAGTCCGGGTTGAAATCCCATGCCTTTTAAATCTCTTCCTTTAAGCATGACCTTCGTCCCCTTCAATTTTGTGAAATAACTCGATAGCATCCGCTTAATTTTTTCACTGTTTGTCCTCGCCATTAAATAGAGCAAGATTTCAGTATCATACTGCACGAGCAAAGTATAGAGATCATAGTTGTTATTACCGCTGAATCGAAAGAGCTCACCGGTCACATACGTCAATCCCAGTCTTTGGGACAGTAGCTTCTGGCACTCATGATCGACCATCTGCATCCTTTCGACAAGGTTTTGAAGGGCCTTGGTATTGAGTGAGGATGTCAGACCGTGCCAATAGACCTTCCATGGTTCATAGACCTCTCCCAGATAGAGAAGATTAAACCAGGAAAGGACACCATTGATTTCTCCAAGCAGGTCTCTTAGTTTTTTTGTATATTTAATATCTAAAGAAATAAATTGCAATATTTGAAGTTCGTTCATCCTCTCAATGGACCTGAGGGGCTCCTGTTCCATCAATAACAATTTCAACTCCATAAAAAGCCGCCGTCCGGAAAGGCCCTTGAAACAGTTGATATTGACAGCATTTTTTATAAGGGCGAGTGTGAGCTTACCGATTTTGAACCCGAACCGCTGTTCAAAACGAATCGCCCTCAAAACCCGGGTAGGGTCTTCCACAAAGCTGAGGTTGTGCAGGACCCGAATGACCTTTTGTTTAATGTCCTTCTGTCCCCCAAAGTGATCCACCAGTGTCCCAAAATCGTCCTCGTTCAATTTAACTGCCAAGGTATTGATGGTGAAGTCACGCCGGAAGAGATCCATTTTAAGAGAACTCGTCTCCACTATAGGGGGTGCCGCTGGGGATTCATAATATTCCATTCGGGCCGTGGCCACATCGACCTTGAAACCGTCTGGGAAAATAAGCACGGCAGTCCCGAATTTTCGGTGACTCCTAACCCTGACCTCCAGGTTTTCCGCAAAGGCATGGGCGAATTTGATGCCATCCCCTTCAACAACCACGTCCACATCCAGGTTTTCCCGCTTCAAAAGGACATCTCTGACCAGCCCGCCGACGAGGTAAACATTATAACCAAGCATGTCGGCTACTTTCCCAAACTCTTTGAAAAGATCGTTTATCTTTTTGGGCAGCCTTTCTCTCAATATGGAGGATATGTATTTCTTTCTTGGGAACTGGGACGCATGCTCTGAATCGTACAGAAAATTTGGGAGCACCGGTCCTCCCACGAGGATATTTAGAAGATCTGTCCTCGTAATGACGCCGACCACCTCATTCCCCTCCATAACAGGAAGAATGCGTAATTTGTGCTTGATGATCAGTTCCTGGACTTCATTAAGGGAGGCATCAGGGCCTATGGTGAAGAACTCGATATTCATGTAATCCTTGACCGGAATGTGTCCAAGGTCGAAATAGACTGCTTTCTCGACGATCTGTCGGGTCATGTATCCCATTAAGGTCCCCTCTTCGTTGAGGACAAGCAGGACATTGATATTGTATTGCGTCATGATCGTGGCGGCTTCTTTCATCGTTTCCTGGGGGGGAATTTGTATCACCGGAGATGACATCATATCCCTTGCCTTTTTTTTGGGATTGATCCGGCTTATCAGGAGAGACTTGAGAGACCTTTCCACCTGTACGAGGGTTTTATTCTTGATGGTGGCCGAGGCCGCCTCCGGATGTCCGCCGCCACCGAAGGCAAGGGCGATTTCAGCTGCGTTGATATCTTCCACGCGACTTCGGGCGACCAAGTATATCTTATCATCCATCTGGGCAAGGGCAAAGATGGCGTTCAGGTTTTCCATTTCCATGAACTTGTGAACGAGGACTGCAAAATCACCAATATACGTATCACTGATGACTTTAGAGATAACCACGTCCGTATCGTTGATCGTATGGGTGGTGGCAGATTTGGTGAGATCGTTTAACAACCAAACCTGTTCGGCTGAAAGTTCTCTGGTGAGCATATCTGCGATGAGATTTTGGTTCGCCCCCTGCTCGGAAAGCCAGGCTGCCGCGCGGTGATCTTCCGGTCTTGTAGAAGAAAAGGTGAAAGAGCCGGTATCTTCATGGATTCCCAGACTCATGATTGTCGCTTCATCAGCAGAAATAGAGATCCCCCTTTCTCTGATGAGTTCCGTTAAGATGGAAGTGGTTGCTCCTACTTCTTTAATCACATCCTTTTTTCCACGGACGTCATCCTCAGAATCAGGGTGGTGATCATAGACATGGATTTCGAGCCCTTCCTTGTCCGCGATCTCGGCAAATTTTCCGATGCGGCTCTTTTGGCGGGTATCCACGAGAATCAGACGCTTTATCCGTTCTAAATCAATCTGTTTGATTTTAGTGAAATCGAACAGGTATGAGGTGGAGTGGAGAAAGAAGTTTCTCAGGTTCCTTTCCTGGGAGCCGGGAAAAACCAGTACAGCCTCGGGATACAATTTTTTTGCCGCGATCATGGATGCGAGGGCATCAAAGTCCGCGTTGATATGGGTGGTGATGACTTCTTCGTGTACCTTTTCCTGCGAAGACGCTCGCGTTCCCTTGCTCTTTTCTATATTTTGCATAACACGATCATATCATAGACTTGGGATGTTAACCCACCACCCCGCCACAAAAACGGCGGGTAATAATAACGGCGGGCAGGAATGGAATAAAAAAGGCCGGGGCACAAGAAAAGCTGCACCGGCCATTTTACTTAGATTGAAAAGGCGTCAGCTACAATCCCTTGAGTTTTTCATCCGTCTCCTGTCTTTTTTTGCAATCAATACAAAGGGTTGTGACAGGCCTTGCCTTTAGCCTCGCATCGGAAATCTGCTCCCCGCACTCTTCGCACAAGCCGTAGGTCTTGTTTCCAATTCTCTCCAGGGCTTCTTTAATTTTGCCTATGAGTTTCCTCTCCCTGTCCCTTATCCTGAGGGTAAAATTCCTGTCCGATTCTAGAGAGGCCCTGTCTGCGGGATCAGGCAAATTTTCCTCCTGGGAGGTCATACCGGTGACGGTCTTATTTGCCTCACTTAAGAGTGTATCCAGCCTTCCATCAAGCAGTTTTTTATAATATTCCTGTTTTTTCTTCGTCAACATGATCCAATCTACACCTCTTTCTCATTATTTGATCTTTTGCCAGAAATGGTTCCCTTTTTGGGATTTTTTTAATTCTTCCGTTTTCTTAAACGCTTCCAGAAGTTCCCTCTGTTGATGACTCAGGGTCTTCGGTATCTTGACATTAATCTTTATGTAAAGGTCCCCTTTTTTATTCCGGTGGAGGTTTGGCATGCCGTGTCCGTTTAGAGCCAGGATCTCACCCGGCTGTGTCCCTTTGGGGATCCTCAGATTTTTTCCTTCATCGCCTCCAAGAATTGGAATCGTTACCGTATCACCAAGGGTCGCCTGAACGAAGGATATTGGAATCTCGCACAGTAGGTGGTCCCCTTCTCTTGTGAAAAAATCATGTTCACCGATATGCATAACCACGATGAGGTCCCCCGGGGGGCCGCTATGTTCTCCAGGTTCCCCTTCCCCTCGCAAGCGCAGTTGAGAACCCGTATCCACACCTGCCGGCACTTTCAGGGTGATCGTCTTGTCGATTTGTACGCTTCCCCTGCCGTTGCATTCAATACAGGGATCCGTTATGATACGGCCCTCACCATGACATGCGGGGCAGGTTGTGCTGATCTGAAAAAACCCCTGGGACCGGACCACCTGGCCTTGACCTTGACATGTGGAACAGTTTTGAAGTTCCGTGCCGGGCGTCAAACCGGACCCAAGACATGTTTCACATGAGGCTATCTTTTGAAATTGGATTTCTTCCTCTTTACCATAAAAAGCATCCTCAAGGGTTAAGTCTAAATCATATCTGAGGCTGTTTCCCTGCCTGACCTGGCTTCTACTGCCTCGCCTCGTACCAAAACCAAAGAATTCCTCGAAGACGTCTCCAAAGCTGGAGAAGATGTCATCAAATCCGCTAAAACCCTTGAAACCGGTTCCTTCAAGCCCTTCATGCCCGAAGCGATCATATATCTGTCTTTTTTCCCCGTTCCTCAATACTTCATAGGCCTCGGCAGCTTCTTTAAACCGCTCCTCAGCTTCCCTGTCACCCTGGTTGCGGTCCGGATGATATTTCATCGCCAGTTTTCTATACGCTTTTTTTAAATCGCCGTCGCCGGCATCACGTGAAACGCCGAGGACCTCGTAATAATCTCTTTTAGACATTTTCAGTCGCTCTCTGCCACCTCGGCCTCATTCTTTTTTTCTTTGGTCGCAGCTTTTTGGTCATCTTTTTCCTCGGTCGTCTCAAGAAGGAGACTAGCCTCGGCCTCGGCCTCGGCAAGGTGAGTCTGCTCACGCCCTTCGACTTTTACCACGCTCCCGGCGACGATTTCTCTGAGTGATACAACAATATCCTTGTTTTTTGATACAATGGTCGGCTCGGCCCCTTTTCTCAATTGCCGAACACGTTTTGCCGTCATGTGAATGAGGGTGAATCTATTATCAACTTTTTTTAAGCAATCTTCAACAGTTATCCTTGCCATAATGGTCTCCTATTAAGTTCGAGTTCCGCGCATCCCAGCCCATACCAAGGGTGCAATAAAGGCTCCATTCACACCAGGGGTGCTAACACAGAGAGGGCGGTCACCTCCGGAATGGGTTGCCGATTGGAGGATTATATTATAAAATAGACAAAATCAATGATAAATAACTATATTTCAAATAAACTTTACTTTCTACCACTTTCCATGATAAATGTAAAGCGTGTTCAGATGAAAATCAATACCGGTTTGAGGCTTTAAAAAACATATATTTTTAGGAACCTGAAGTTGGCCATCCGCCTTTGTTCGCCGGCGGCGGGCAAAACAACCCAAAAGACAGGTTACGGAGAGCGCCATTTATGCTGGCAAAGGTCCTCAGCAGCGCCGTGATAGGGATCGACGCCTATATTGTTGAAGTGGAAGTCGACATTTCTCAAGGGCTTCCCTCGTTCTCGACGGTCGGATTGCCTGAAGGGGCTGTTCGTGAAAGTAAGGAGAGGGTTAAAGCCTCCATAAAGAACTCCGGGTACCATTTTCCGTCCGATAGAATAACCGTGAACCTGGCACCCGCTGATGTCAAGAAAGAAGGTTCCGCCTTTGATCTTCCCATGGCCCTCGGTATTCTGACAGCCACCGGGCTGTTATCCAGAGACGCCAGCGAAGGGTACCTTGTTTTGGGCGAACTCTCACTTGATGGGCTTATCAGGCCGGTAAAGGGAGCCCTCCCTATTGCGATTACGGCCAAGGAGATGGGTCTAAAGGGACTGTTCGTCCCGACACAAAATGCCACGGAAGCGGCGGTGGTGGGGGGGGTAAACGTTTATCCCGTAGAAACTCTGTCACAACTCGTCAGCGCCCTTTCCGGTCAAACGGGATAAGTCCTTTCGAAGTGGATAGGGACGCGCTTTTTAAGAGGCAGGATCACGAGGTTGATTTCAGTGATGTCAGGGGTCAGGAAAATGTAAAGAGGGCTATGGAAATCGCTGCTGCCGGGGGCCATAACCTGATCATGATCGGTCCGCCCGGCGCCGGCAAAACCATGCTTGCGAAGCGTCTTTATACCATTCTCCCCGAACTGGGATTTCAGGAAGCACTCGAGACCTCAAAAGTCTACAGTGTCATGGGTCTTCTGCCCGACAATCATGGCCTGGTTAGCACCCGTCCTTTTAGATGTCCACACCACACGATTTCCGATGCCGGTTTGATCGGGGGTGGGCAAGTACCGAAACCTGGGGAAGTGAGTCTCGCCCATAATGGCGTCCTTTTTCTGGATGAAATGCCCGAATTCAGAAAAAATGTCCTGGAGGTTCTCAGGCAGCCCATTGAAGAGGGACACGTCACCATTTCGCGGGCGAATTCCACCGTCACCTATCCGGCAAATTTTATGCTGGTGGCGGCAATGAACCCATGCCCATGCGGTTTTTTAGGCGA
>PVMS01121660.1_pt1 | contig 10119 bp, 6 predicted proteins | sample 1853461 | NCBI WGS metagenome assembly PVMS01 (sample SAMN08582032, study PRJNA380276) | Marine sediment metagenome, whole genome shotgun sequencing project. | isolation source: ocean sediment barecode stripped | collected 2017
ATCACTATCGGGGTTCTCAGCGATGTACTCGTCATTGAGATCGAGAATTGCCGTTTCGATTCTGTCCAGCGCCTTATTGCGCACCTCAGGCGCGGTACCTGCCTCCATCTCCAGGTTCATCTGAATGAAATCCCCGGGAACTTCCGGAAACAGGACGACCCGAACGAAGCCGCTGTTCATAACGCCGATTGTCATAATGAGTATTGCTATAAAGCCAGCGACAGTCATGCCGCGATTGTCGATCGCACGTTCCAGCAGAGGCTGATAGTGATCGTGAATCAGTCGGTTCAAACCATGTTGTGTACGACGTTGTATCTTTTGGAAGAAGCGTGGAATTCGTTGCAACGTCGGAATAATTCGTTGCGGGTTGAATAAATCTTCCTCGTCGACCGGATTAATATTGGCGTGCACGAGATGTGCCGGAAGAATCAGTTTCGATTCGATCAACGAGAAAATCAGGCACAGTACGACAACCATTGACATCGCCTCGAAGAACGGTCCAGCGACTCCGCCGATGAATAGCATCGGCGCAAACGCGGCAATGGTTGTTAACACACCGAAAGTCGCGGGTACGGCGACTTTGCGAGCGCCTTTCACGACGTTGTCGATGGTATGCCCATCCGATCTTATCTTGGTGTAGACACTTTCGCCGATGATGATCGCGTCATCGACAACGATACCCAGCACCATAATAAAGCCGAACAAGCTAATCATATTGACCGTGGCGGGCCATGGCGTATGGGGCATTAACCACAGAGCACCGAGGAACGTAATAGGGATACCTATGATGACCCACGCTGCGACTTTCATACGCAGGAACAAGGAAAGCACCAGGAATACAAGCAACGCGCCTTGCCACATATTCTTAAGCATCATCTGCAGGCGGCCGGTTAAGTAGTGTGAACGGTCAACCCAGAGATCGATCTCCACGCCGTTGGGCAGCGTCTTGCGTCTTTCTTCGACGTATTTCTTTACGGCGGCCGCAGTCTTGAGTTCGTTCTGCTGCCCATTCGCGAGCACGTTCAGGGTCGCGGCCGGGCGACCATCCAGTCGACCGAAACTTTCTGTTTCGACGAATCCGTCGTTTATCGTAGCAATGTCACCAAGCGTTAATCGCGTACCATCCGGGAACGTGCGCAACACCAATTCAGCAAATTCGCGGCCCGTGTACACCTGCCCTTCGGTGCGCAGCAAAATATCGCCACCCTCAGTCTTGATGGTGCCGCCCGGCAAGTCGATTGATGAATCCCGAATCGCCTGAGACACTTCGGACATCGTCAGACCGTACTGACGCAACACATGTTCGGACACCTCGACACTTATCTCGAATTCACGATCACCGTAAAAATCAATCTGGCTGATTTCCGGCATTGATAACAGGTCATTGCGGATGTCCTGGGCGATCAGTTTGCGCGAGTAGTCGTCGAGACTGCCGTGAATGGCAACAAAAATGACTGGCGTATCGGCCTCAACTTTGTAGATGACCGGTTTTTCCGCGAGCCCGGGAAACGTGGAGATGGCGTCGACACGGGTTTTAACTTCTGTCAGTACCTCATTGATATCAACATCTTGAGATACTTCGATCGTGATAGATCCAATGCCTTCCCGTGCACGTGACCGAATTTCGGTAATCCCCTGGATATCCTGGACGGCCTCCTCGACTTTTATAACAACGCCTTCTTCAACTTCCTGCGGTGCGGCTCCGAGATACGGCACCTGCACCTGTATCCAGTTGAGTTCAAATTCCGGTGTCGTTTGTTTGCGAATCGTGAATGCCGAAATCAGGCCCGCAACGATGATGAACCACATCAGAAGATTGGCCGCGACATGATTGCTTGCAAACCAGGCAATGATGCCGGTCTCATTGGTCGAGGTTCGGACTCGCATACCTAATCCTCTTCGGCGCGTGCGGCGATTTGTTCGTCTTCGCTAGCCGCGTCTCTTGCGAGTGACTCCTCAGTCCGGACGGACATTCCGTTGGTCGGAGCTTCAATTGCCGTGATTGCAATTCGCTCACCTGCCTCGGCACCGCCGCTAAGATAAGCAAACTGTGCGTCGGTCCTCAATATTTCGACCGAGCGAATTTGAATTTTGTTTTCGTCATCGACAAATAACAACTGATCGGAACCGCGCACTGCGGCACGTGGCACACGAATGACGTCCACAACATTTGATGCGGCAATACTCGCCTTGACAAACGTGCCAATGGGCAGCGGCACGCCATCATCGTGCAATTGATACGGATCGACAATGCGAGCAACCGAATAGGTCACCCGGCTTTTTTCATCGACAACACCTTCAGACCTGACGATTTGCGCATCCCACTCGGTGTACCGACCTTTCCGAATTGCGGATATCTTGACGAGTGGCCCATTTGCGCCGCCCGATTGCGTAATTTCTGCGGTATCCGGAATATCGATAAACGCCAGGTCCTGATCCGTCAGCGGTAGCCGAATCTCGGCATAATTCGTCGCGAACGTAACACCTATCTTTGTTCCCGGATTGACGAACTGACCCAGATCCGCATCCTTGGACAAGACCATGCCCTCGTAGGGCAATCGAATGTAGGTTCGTTCCAGATTGCGTTGCGCGTTCACAAGTTCTGCTTGTGCGGCGGCAAGCGCGGCGGCGGCTGAGGCGAGCTCTGCCTCGGCTCGGTACCCCTGGATTCTTAATTTTTGCGCCCCATCAAACTCGATCTGTCGCTGCAGAACGAACGCCTCGGCACGGTCAACAGCGACGGTGTAATTAGTCGGGTCAATTCGCATCAGCACTTCGCCGCTCTGAAATACGCCGCCGGCCACAAATTTTGGAGAAATACTGACAATTGTTCCAGATATCTCTGCGCTAACCACAGTCTGGGTACGCGGTCGCACGGTGCCCTGACTGCTGATCTCGAAATTTTCAGACGAGACTTCAAGCTTCAGAACATCCACCAGTAAATCGAGGGTTTCGATCTCTTTCTTGGGCGGCTCTGGTTTCAACGTCGACAACGCCGCCGCCACCACAACGGCACCCACGAGAAGGCCTGCAATTGACAACATGCGCTTATATTTGCGCTTCATAACTCACTTCCCCGAAAACTGGCTCGCAGCCGCCCATTTTGAATGTTTTTGAGTTGGAAAGCAGCGATTTGTTCGATGCGACTCGAAGTGACATAAAAAACCGCTTTTTGTGACTTAACTCCCTGAATTCGGGGTGGTTTGGCCCCAAACTGCCAATGATGAATATGTACGAGAAGCATTTCGGCCTGAAAAAGGGTCCCTTTGCTGCGCTCGCGGCGGGGAAAGGTGTGTTCGTCTCACCCCGGGCCGCGAAGGCGGTCGCGAGCCTCAAGAAAGCTCTGGCAACCGACGACGCGATCGTTACCGTGTCCGGTGCCACCGGAGCCGGCAAAACCACGATGGCCCGCTGTGCTCTCGACAGCGTCGGCGACAGCCGGTTGGTCATCACCATAGGCCGAATTAAGCTCCACCACGATGAAGTGCTCGAGCTACTGCTGGCCGGCCTTGGCGCTCGTCAATTGCCAAAAAGCACCGTACACCGATTCGCCGCATTCCGGCGTTTATTGCAGCAATACTCGGAGCAGAAGAAACGAGTATTTATTCTCGTCGAAGACGCAATGAGAATCGGCCTTGACGCACTTTCCGAGCTCGAGGCGCTGACAGCTGCCGATGCAGGGGTATCCGGCGGCGCAAACCTGATCTTGCTTGGGGACAGGAGTATCGACGAGTTGATGCGCAAACCGCCGATGGCGCGTACCAAACAACGCATTCGTTCGCGGCAGGTAATCGAGGCGCACGATTCGAGCGAGATTCAAGGCTATCTGACGCACTGCTTTCGATTAGCCGGCAAGGACTTTGACGCAATTTTCGAATCGGGCAGCGTCGACGCGCTGCATCGACTGAGCGACGGAATCCCAAGAGTCATAAACGGTCTCGTAGAGACCGCACTGGCAGCTGCCGCCGATCAAAAACAAGATAAGATTACGCCGGAGCTCATTGAAAAAGTTGCGAGTGAGGAATTCGGCCTGACCGTCGGGCACAGTGTCAAGGATATTGAGGCAGCCATCGAAAAAGCCGCATCGATAGAGGCCGATGCGACCCCGGAACCGGAACCAGCTCCCGAGCCCGAGCCTGTACCCGAGCCCGAGCCTGCACCCGAGCCCGAGCCGGCACCCGAACCATCGTCATCCGCTGTTGCTGCAGATGACGAGGACGATGAAATCCCAGAATTTATTCAGGACACGTTACCCGATCTTACGATTCTCAAGACGGAACTGGATGATGAGCCTAAGCCAGAGCCAGAACCAGAGCCAGAACCAGTACCCGAGCCTAAGCCCGAAGCTGAGCCTGAGCCCGAAGATGAGATCGTGATCGATCTCGAGCCGATCGACGCGAGTGACGTACCCGCCGAGGCAAGAAACGATGACGGCGATGTACCTGACTGGGACCGCGACCAGACTCAAGCGGAATTGCAGCCCGATCTCGACGCGCTCGAGCGAGCTATGTCGGTCGCACAAGGCACGACCATGGATCTCGACGCGGCCAAGAAGAAACAAGAGGCTGCTGAGCTAGTTCCGAGCATCACCCTGGATAATCAAATCCAGGCAAAGATTGATGAGGCTGCAGAAGAACTCAATCAGGTACAACAAGATGCACCTGAAGCTGACGAGAATTCAGATGCGCCTACTGCCACCACGAAGGACAAACAGGAACTCCAGAAAATCGCAGAAGAACTCGCGAAAGCGAAAACAATTGAAGATGTTGACGACAAGCTGGCGGAAACCTTATTCGGTGAAGAATTCAGTGCGATGGCGGCACAGATAACGGCGAATGGCGCGGATTTTGAACCTGCCAATGACTCCCTCGAATCTGAGGCGGCGGTCGCAACAGGCGTCCCAGCTACGGGGTCGGACGGCTCCGCGGCTCTTAGCGTTGTGCCGGACAGCCCACAGCCCGATAATGTTGGCACGTCAGCATCACAACGAATGTCGACGGTTCAAAAAATCAACCAGTCGGCCCCGCCGGCCGAAACCCCAGCGACTGCCCATCCATCGGAAGCGATTGTGCTGTCCGGGGACGGCGTCGAATCCCCATCAAGCGGTGGCAATGAATCGGTTGGTTCGTTCGAAGATCAGATGAATATGTCGATGACGCAAACGATGCAAGCGTTGAATGTTCGCTCGAAGCCCGGTGAAGATGACGAGGACGATGAGGAAGAGAAGACGGGATTTTTTGACCGGTTCCGTCGCAAGTAATTTAGATTACTGCTCGGCCGCTAGTGCCTCGAGACGCACGGCCTCAAATTCATCACCTTCGTTCCAGGTCGGCATTTCGTCTGCGTTAGCGACCGCGAGTCCGGCCAAGAACCCTATCCTCGCATCCTGAATCATACCGCTGAATATCCAGCTGGCATCGTATTCATCGGATGGCTGATGATAGTTTTTCTCCGTATATTCTTCGGCGATCTGCGTACCCCACTCGGGCGCCCGATCGACAAACTCGGTGCCAGGTTCAAGATACACGGCAGGTACACCAATCTTGGCAAAACTGAACTGATCTGACCGGTAAAAGTAGCCTCGATCAGCAAACTGATCCGGCTTGACGATTCGACCCTGTTCGGCGGCATACTTGATAACGAGCTCATCGATCGACGTCTTACCGAAACCGACGTAGGCAAGGTCATGCGTTTCGCCCCAAATGTTGGCGCTGTCGTAATTAAAATTAGCCGCCATCTTGCCCGGTCTGATTGTCGGGTTCGCCGCATACCATTTCGAGCCGAGCAAGCCTTGCTCCTCCGCACCGACCAGGCACACCAGGATCGACCGTCTCGGTGCCGTTGGCAACGCTTTGAAAGCACGGGCCATCGCAAGCACTTCCGCGACCCCTGACGCGTTGTCCCTCGCACCGTTGTATATAGTGTCGCCGTCCGCATTTGCTGGACCAATGCCGAGGTGATCATGATGTGCCGTAAAAATGACGACCTCGTCCTTCAGCTCCGGATCACTTCCCGGAATTAGACCCAGGATGTTGGCTGTCGTGACCCGGCTGATATCGATGTCCATGCCAATGGATGTCGTGATTCCAAGTGGCACCGCTTCAAAGTCGCGGTTGTAGGCAGCTTCGCGAAGCTCATCGAGATCCATTCCGGCCAACGCAACCAGCGCTTTCGACGCGTCCTCGGTCATAAAGGACGTGAACCGACTGCGCGGCTCGTCACCCACTGGCAATTCCATCTGCGGACCACTGTTCGAGGTCTGCAAAACCTGGAATGGGTAGCCCGCGGAAGGCGTCGTGTGAATGATTATTGCACCAGCTGCCCCGTTCTTTGCCGCCGTCAAAAATTTGTAATCCCAACGCCCGTACCATAGCCGCGTTTCACCTGCGAAAAGATCCGGATCCCAGTCGGGATCGTTATTCATGAGCAAGACGATCTTGCCTGTGACATCGATGTTCTTGTAGTCGTCCCACTCGAACTCGGGGGCTTGAATGCCGTAACCGGCGAAGACGATTTCAGCATCAGTGACATCTATACGTGATTGCTGGTTATTACCATTGATCACGAACTGATCGTACTGTTTAAAAGAGACCGAATTATCGTTTCCTTCAAACGTCCACAAATCGGGCGGATGCGTCGTGACACTGACCATGTCGAAGGGTTGCTCCCAGGTACCGTCAATCCCCGCGGGCTCTATGCCCATCTCTGCCATCTTGCCGGCCAGGTAATTGCGCGCCTTGACGTCACCGGCGGTCGACGGACCGCGACCCTCATAGGCATCGCTCGAAATCTCGACAATGATTTCGCGCATGAAGTCCTCGGTGATGAGTTGTGCTGTGTCCTCTGCAGTCGTAATGCCGGCCGGCTTCTCACTGCTGCAACCTGTCGCAGCGATCACCACTGCAACCAGCATTAGAATTTTGTATTTCACGTGTACTTCCTCAGGGTGTTGGGACCGTGCATGGTAGGGCGATAAGCAACGAGTTGCCAGCCCACACTCTTTGCGGAAATCTAGTCCCGACGGATGACGAGAATTTCAACCTGCCCTTTGGGTCCGATATACCACGAGGCAATCGTGCTCGTAATACTGACGATCAGGGCGCCAAGCAGCGCCGAGCCAAACCCGGCAACGGAGAAGCCGCCAAGCATCGCGGCAACCAGCCCGAACATAGCTGAATTCAAGACCAGCAGGAATAAGCCGAGCGTCACTATGGTCAGCGGTAACGTGAGCAGGAAAGCGACGGGTCGCACGAAACCGTTGACGAGGCCAAGTAACAACGCGGCTAGAATAAAATTGCCAAGACCAACAATCTCGACGCCCGGAATCAGGGCCGATGCCAGGTACAAGCCCAACATCGATATCAGCGTTCGAAGAATGATTCCAGCCATGAACCGATTATGCGGTGTAGGGCCACTCTTTGCTAGAATCGCGGCAGGCAGGCCCCGTAACTCAGTTGGATAGAGTGCAACATTCCTAATGTTGAAGTCGCAAGTTCGAATCTTGCCGGGGTCACCATCTTTTCAATAACTTACATGCAGTCGGATCTTCGAAAGTGCCCCTATTCTGCCCGCTTTTTCTTCAGCTTAGCGATGCCGGCGATAATCAACACGACGCCCAGTAACAGGATGGGCAGCCCAATGACGACCATAATTCCGCCGCCCGCCGGATCGTTTGCTCCCAAGGACATGATGAAGAAGGCCACTACGGTAACCCCGACGCCGGCCATTAAGACAATTAACGAGAGTGGTCGCACACCCGCCGCAGCATTGCCTTCCTCATTCGAGCTTGCAAAGAACACGAAAGGAATGGCGAATGGACCAATCAATAATCCGGCAATTACCCATGATTGAATATTCGCTTTTCGCGACCTGGCGACCTGATAACAGATCACCACGGACAACAAGTTAATGATGACTAAACCAATCATGATTTGAAGCAACTCACAGTTGTGCGGACCTTCAGCATGATACTAGCCTAATGTCCGCTCACGGCCAGAAGCAGACGCTAACGGTGCCTGTATGCTATGCGTGGCCCTCCAGCGCGTAGAGCTGCCACAAGTCCTTCCGTATAGCAAAACAATGAATTTGTACTATGCTGTAGAGTATCAAAGACAACGCCAAACCCGCCCAAAGGCGGGGACGGAAAGCCATGGATGACTCCCCGAAGGATCCCAAGATCGCCGAGCCGCCAGGCCTTTGAACCAGTGACGAACGATAAATAAATCTCGCTTCGATCTGAAGGAGGGAGCAGAAATGAATCTAGCTAAGAACATTGGCGCCAAATCTATTCTGATGTTTCTCGGGTTCCTACCGCTATTGGCATTGGGCGAGGCATACCAGACGACGGCTGAGGTCGTTGCAACGATTCCGCTGAAAGAAAAATTGGCGTGGCAGTTCGAAACCGACATCGGGACCATGCACATTTATGGTGGTGATGAGTTGTGGACAATCGACCTCCTACGATTTGGGGAGCTGATTGGAAATCCGATTCCACTAGCCGGAATCGAAGACGCTCAATCAGTTCGACACATACCCAGAACAAATATCCTCCTCGTAGCGCAAGGACATATAGAGCCAAAAACACTTGTATCGAGCCAGTCCGCGCAATCGGAAGAGAACGACGATACGTCGAAGGATGAGATGAGTTCATACGCGCTCGATCTGTTTACTGGGGAGATTCTCTGGGAGCAAGAACCGCTAGAAATACCTGATGAGCTTCACTATTTCCCCACCACCAAAACTGTGATTGTCCGGAGCATCCCAGGTGATGTTGCGACGGGGAAAAAGGCTGCCAAGAAAAAGTCTCAATTTACGGCGGTCGACTTAGATACGGGAAGGATATTGTGGGAAAGGGAATATATCGCTCGAGCCGTATGGGTCAACGATACGTTCCTTGAAATTGTGGGACCGCTCACAGTGTCGATAAATGCCAAGACCGGAGAGGAATCCCGCATAGTCACTCATCCAACCCACAAGAAACACTTGGGAATGGTATTTTCCCGAGATGAAAAGGTACTTGTTTGGAAAGATAAGAAATTTATTCTTTACGGAATTCCAACGCTCAACGATGAACAGCTACTTGGCCAGAAGCTCCCGATAACCATTGAAGCGCAGGAGCTGTGGAACATTAAAACGGATAAAAAGCTCGGGGAAGTATCCAACGAACCCGGTGCATCCTGGGGACCGAAATATGTAACTAACGAACTGCTAATGATCAAGTCCAAGTCAAATGTGGAAGTGATCGAATTCGATTCCGGAGTCTCCATTTGGACGCGAAAAACCGCCAATTCAGAGCTGGAAATATCTCCGACAGGCGCTTACGGCGCGTATGCGAAAAGCAAGAGACTGTATGTTCTGGATATGGAAACCGGGGAAGAGCTAGTTAATTTCAAATTTCCAGATGTAAAAGCAAGTAGAACAGCGTTTCCCAAGATTATGTGGCAGGGAGATTACGAATTTGTTCTGGTATTCAGCGACAGCAAGAAGCGCCCCAGGAGCATTACTCGATTTGATGCTCTAAACCAATCTGTGATGTGGACCGCCGAATTGCCCGAACCGGCTGATTACAAAATGACGGGTAAGGAGAAGTGGAAGCTGACAGGCAACATTTTTCTATCTGTAGCATTAACAGCGGCGAGCATGGGAAATCCGGTAAATGCGGGCTACTACAACTATTATTACATCTTTATTCCAAACTTGGATGTCAAGGTGTTACCCGACGCTGGCGCTGGTCTCGAGGCATTGGAGGATAGCTTGCAAGCAATGGAAGATTCTGGAGAAACCAGGGCTTTACGCAGATATATAGAGAGGGCGAGATTGATATCGGGAATTCTTGGCAAGGAAGGATTATTTGTGACCGGTGATGACGAATACTTTGAGATTGTCCATTTTGACATGGAGACCGGAATAATGCTGACCGTCGCCAATTATTCCGCAGAGAAGGTACATGCGATCGAACCGGATGTGGTTTACGGACTAGCTATCGTGCAGGAAGATAACCGACGGACGATAAACGTCGTTTCTATTGACTGACACACCGTCGAAAACCTTGGTTATGCGTGCCCCTCAAGCACGTAGAGCTGCCACAAGTCCTTCCGTGTCATGAGCAGGAACGGTCGC